>Ga0210383_10000767_pt1 | contig 29248 bp, 22 predicted proteins | sample IncBWC14OmetaG_FD_160072 | JGI IMG/M metagenome (GOLD analysis project Ga0210383, IMG submission 160072) | Forest soil microbial communities from Barre Woods Harvard Forest LTER site, Petersham, Massachusetts, United States - Inc-BW-C-14-O ... | reverse complement strand
CCAAACCGCGCAACCGCCGCCTCAGAAGCCAACAACATCGCCGCCGCGCCATCGTTGATCCCCGCTGCATTCCCCGCCGTCACCGTCCCATCTTTGATAAACGCAGGCCGCAGCGCCGCCAGCTTCTCCATCGACGTATGACGCGGCTGCTCATCTACAGAGAAAAAGATCTTCTCTTCCTTTCCCCCTAGCACTTCAACCGGTGCAATCTCTGCAGCCCACTTCCCCGCCGCCAAAGCCTCAAAATATTTTTCCTGGGAAGATAACCCAAACGCATCCTGCTCCTCCCGCGACACACTCCACTGCCGCGCTACATTCTCCGCCGTCTCCCCCATTGAATAGGGATGATATTTTTCCGCCAGCCGCTTGTTCACAAACCTCCAGCCAATCGTCGAATCGAACACCTCCGCCTGACGGCTAAAAGCCTGCGTAGCTTTCCCCATCACGAAAGGTGCCCGCGTCATACTCTCCACCCCGCCGGCAATATAGAGATCTCCTTCCCCGCACCCAATCGCCCGCGCCGCATCCATCACCGCCTGCAGCCCCGACGCACACAGCCGATTGACCGTGTTCCCCGCCACCGTCACCGGCAGCCCCGCCAGCAACGCCGCCATCCGCGCCACATTCCGGTTGTCCTCCCCCGCCTGATTCGCATCCCCCGCAATCACATCCTCGATCGCCCCATGGTCCACCGAAGGGTTCCGCGCCAACAGGACCCGGATCACATGCGCCAGCAGATCATCCGGCCGGATCGAACTCAACCCGCCGCCCAACTTCCCGATCGGCGTCCGAACCGAATCAATAACATATACTTTATTCATAGGGCTGCAATTTACACGAATCACCCCATCCTCCATCACCCCATCCTCCATCACCCCGCCCCGCGATCCCCACCCCACCCCTTAACATCCCAAAAACATTTCCCCCCGCTACCTTTGCCGCAAACACCAACCGGGAGGCGCCCCAAATACATGAATATCTTATTAGTGGAAGACGAACCCAAAGTAGCCGACTTCATCCGGAAAGGCCTTCAGGAACAGCTCAACCACGTCGAACTCGCCTACGACGGGCTTTTTGGTGAAAAACTCGCACTGGAGAACGAATACGACCTCGTCATTCTCGACGTCATCCTCCCCGGGATCAGCGGCCTCGACCTCTGCCGCCGCATCCGCACCTACAAGACCGACCTCCCCATCCTCATGCTCACCGCCCTCGGCGCCACCAAAGACAAAGTGGCCGGCCTCGAATCCGGCGCCGACGACTACCTCGTCAAACCCTTTCACTTTGAGGAGTTACTTGCCCGTGTAATGGCCCTGGGCCGCCGCCGCCTCCTCGTCTCCCCCGGGATCACCTACCGCATCGCCGACCTCGAAGTCGACGGCTACAAGAAAACCGTTCGCCGCGCCGGCAAAGACATCCTCCTTACCGCCAAGGAATTCTCCCTCCTCGAACTGCTCATTATCAACAAGAACCGGGTGCTCTCCCGGACCCAGATCGCCGAGACCGTCTGGGGCATCAACTATGATCGCGGCACCAACCTGATCGACGTATACATCAATTACCTCCGCTCGAAGATCGATCGGGGCTTCGAGCCCTCCCTCATCCATACCGTTATCGGCATGGGCTATGTTCTAAAGGAAGAATCATGAAAATCACCCGCCACGCCTCAAACCAGCCATCATGAAAATCCGCGACCGTCTTTCCCTCCAATTTGCGGGCCTCTCAGCAGTCCTCCTCTTCCTCATCCTCGCTGCCATCTACGGGCTGACCTGGAACAACATCCAGCAGGATTTCTATACCCATCTGCTGGACCGCGCCATCACTAACGCCGAGCTCTTCCTCGCCCAGGATAACCTGTCCGCCGAGAAGTTCCGCGAAGTGCAACGCAAATACCCCCAAACCCTCCCCGACGAGATCGTCCATATCTATAACGACAAGGACCAGTCCGTCTTTATCAACGATAGCACCTCCCAATGGCCCACGAATATCATCGACCGCGTCCGTCAGAAAAAATCCATTTACTACTCCAAAGGGACCCGCCAGACCGTCGGTATTTTCTATCGCGACAATTCCGGCGACTTCGTCATTCTCGCCTCGGCAATCGACAAAGACGGATTCGCCAAACTCCAGCAGTTGCTCGGCATCATGGTCTTCAGCTTCATGATCTCCGTCGCCATCCTCTTCTACGCCGGCCGCCTCTTCGCCCGGATCGCCCTCTCACCCATTATCAAGGTCATCCATGACGTCAGGGTCATTCGCTCCTCCAGCCTCAACAAAAGATTGGAAACGAAAGGAGGCAAGGACGAAATAAATGAACTGGCCGTGACATTCAATAACCTCCTCGAACACCTCGAACAATCCTTTGAGGCCCAAAACTCCTTTGTCGCCCACGCCTCCCACGAGCTCCGCACCCCCGTGACCTCCATCATCGGCGACGTCGAAGTGACCCTCTCACAAGAGCGCACCAGCGATGACTACGTACAGACTCTGCAAGGCGTACTCGCCGAATCCGAAAAGCTCAACGACCTTATCAATAACCTCTTCGAACTGGCCCAGACCAACATCGACATCACCGAGTTCCGCGAACTGCGCCTCGACGAACTGATCTGGCAGATCAAGGACGAATGGACCAGCCGAACCCCCGAAAACCAGATCGACCTCCAATACAACCTCCCGGAAGACCCGCGGAAATATACCATCCAGGGAAATAACTACCTCCTGTTTATCGCCATCAGCAACATCCTGAAGAACGCCATCAAATTTTCCAACAACCACATCGTGTCGCTCCGGCTTTATCTTCGTGACAATACCCCGGTCATCAGTATCCGCGATTCCGGGATCGGCATCGGAAAAGAAGACCTCCAAAAGATCTTCCAACCCTTCTTCCGTGGCGCCAACACCTTCGGCTATGCCGGTTATGGCGTCGGCCTCTCCCTCGCCGACAAGATCTTCCGCCTCCACAACGTCCGCGTCGACGTCAAATCCCAGCTCGAAAAAGGCACCGAATTCCAGCTCTTTTTTTCGGTTTGACCCCCCTCTCTCGTTAATTCCCTGTTAACCCACATCACAATTAACTCACTCAAACCGAACCACCTACCTACCACATTAGAACCCCCTAATCCCCCTTTAATCTCCCCTTAATTTCCCCCTAATAACTACCTAATCACCCCCGGTTACTTTTGTTCTCCTCCGATTGCTGGCCACACTCAAATAAAATCAAGCACATGCCCATATTTCGCAGCATCGGATCCATCATCCTGTTATTTCTCACGATCAACGGTTCGTCCCAACCCAACCACCCATTTACCCGCGACACCCTGAAACTGGACCTTTTCCATGCCGAAAAGATCTTCCTCGACTCCAACTTCCAGCTCCTCGCCCAACGGTATAATATAGACGTACAACGGGCCCTCATCCTACAGGCCAAACTTTGGCCCAATCCCAACCTGAGTGTTGCCCAGGGTCCCATCTTCCCCATCTACGATCCCAATTCCCAATACCCACATTCCAATTTTCTCTATAAGAACGAACTTTCCGCCAGCATCTCCCAGCTCATCCTGCTGGCAGGCAAACGGAACAAACAGATCAAGTTAGCGCAAGCCAATACCAAACTCGCGGAAGAACAGTTCTTCGACCTCCTGCGAACCCTCAAATACGCACTGCGCAGCGATTTCTATAATATCTACTATCTCCAGGAATCCGCCCGGGTCTATGACCAGGAGATCAAAGCGCTCCGTAAAGTAGTTGATGCCTACGTCCAGCAACAGGGCAAAGGATATATCGCCGAGAAGGAAGTGGTGCGCATCCGAGCCCAACTCATAAGCTTCCAGGCCGAATACATCGGCCTTATCACTCAGATCAAAGGCCTGGAAAGTGAGCTGCGGCTGACCGTGCAGGTCAAACCCGACGTCTATATCTCTCCGGTAGTGGACTCGGCAACGCTCAGCCAACTGGACCCGGGCAAATATCCGATAACTGCCTTGCTCGATTCCGCCTATCACAACCGGACCGATCTCCAAATAGCAAGAACAAATACGGATATCAACAAGCTCCAATACAACTATCAGCGGGCACTTGCCGTTCCCGACCTCACGCTGAGCCTGGAATATGACAAACAAGGGAGCTATGCCCACGACTTCCAGGCACTGGGCGCATCTATCGACCTCCCGACCTTCAACCGAAACCAGGGTAATATCAAATCCGCCAAATTCGCCATCGATAATACAGTCGCCCTCCAGCGCAGCACCGAAGCCAACGTGTCAGAGACCATCACCAACGCGCTGGAGATCGCCTATACGCAGAATAACTTCTTTAAGACCCTCGACACCAAATTTCCCGCCGATTTCGAACGGCTGGCGGACGCCGAGCTGGCAGCCTATCAAAAGAGGACGATCGGGCTGCTGGAATTCCTGGATTTCTATGATGCATTCAAGCAGAATGTAGTGCAGCTCAACACCATCCAGTACAACCGCGTACAGGCATTCGAAGACCTGAATTACTATACCGCCACTAACTTATTCAATTAATAACCCACGAACATGCGATACATTTTAACGATCTCCATCCTCCTCGCATTCGCCGCGTGTCGCGAGAACAATGAAAACGTCCTCGTAGCTCGAGAACCATACATCATCCCGGATTCCCTGCTCCATACCCTAACCTTCGATTCTGTCAAAAGAGGCGAGCTGATCAATTCGATCGTCTTTACCGGCCAGGTCGATTTCAACCAGGACAAACAGGTGAATATCTTCCCGCTGATCAGCGGCAACGTCCAGGACGTCAAAGTACAGCTGGGCGACTACGTCACCGCCGGCCAGGACCTGGCTGTAGTGAAGAGTGCCGAAATGGCCGGCTATACCAACAACCTGATCCAGGCAGAGACGAACGTCAACGCTACGAAGAAACAACTCGACGCTACCAAAGACCTTTATAGTTCCGGCCTCGCCTCCAACCTGGACGTGACCAACACCCAGGTGAATTATGATCAGGCAGTCGCCCAACTCCGGATGGCTGAACGCATCCTCAAAATCAACGGAAACGATACCGCCGGCCAGTACGTGGTGAAGGCTCCCATCAGTGGATTCGTCGTGCAAAAGAACATCACCAACGCTCAAGCGATCCGCACCGATAACGGCAGCCCGCTATTCGTCATTTCCGACTTGAAAAATGTCTGGGTTTGGGCCAACGTCTACGAATCCAACCTGGATAAGATCCACTTTGGCGACCACGTCGACGTGACAACTCTATCCTATCCCGGCAGGGACTTCGACGGCCGTGTAGATAAAATAATGCACGTGCTCGACCCGAATAGCCGCGTCACCAAGGTCCGCGTCGTCATCGATAATCCCGATTATGCACTCCGTCCCCTGATGTTTGCCAGCGTGAACATCTCCAATACCCAACACCAGCAGGCGCTCTATGTTCCGAAATCTGCGCTGGTCTTCGAGACCAGCCGGTATTATGTATTGGTTTACCGCGGCAACGGCAAGGCGGATATCACCCCCGTTGACCCGCTGAATACCCTGGCCAATGCAGTGGATGGCAAGGTCTATATTAAAGATGGCGTCACCGAAGGCCAGACTGTCATCACTAAGGACGCCATGCAGATCTATGATCAATTGAACAACTAAAAAACCTCCACAAATGACCAAATTCCTCCGTGGCATTATCGGGTTTTCTCTAAAGAATAAATACTTCATCATTTTTATCACCTCCCTCCTGATCATTACCGGGGTGATCACCTTCATCGATATGCCCATTGAAGCATTCCCTGATGTGACCAACACCGAGATCGATATTATAACCCAATGGCCTGGCCGCAGCGCCGAAGAGGTCGAAAAGTTCGTGACCATCCCCATCGAGATCGCCATGAACCCGGTGCAGGAGAAGCTGAGCCTTCGCTCGACCAGTATTTTCGGCCTTTCCTATGTAAAGATCATCTTCGATGACAACGTAAAGGACCCCTCGGCTCGCCAGCAGGTCATGAACCTGTTGCCAAACGCGACCCTGCCCTCCAACGTCCAACCCGCCGTCCAGCCTCCCACCGGACCTACCGGCGAGCTCTATCGCTATACCATCAGGAGCAGCTTCCGCGACGTCCGCGAACTCAAGACGATGCAGGATTGGGTCATCGACCGCCAGCTCCGGAGCGTCGAAGGCGTAGGCGACATCAACAGCTTTGGCGGGAAGACAAAGACCTATGAGATCAAGGTTGACCCCGGCAAGCTGACCAACCTCGGCCTTACCGCTCTCGACGTGTTCAACGCCGTCCAGAACACCAATATCAACGTGGGCGGTGACATGATCTTCCAGAATGATCAGGGATTTGTTGTACGCGGCATCGGCCTGCTGAACGACGTGGAAGAGATCAGGAATATCGTGATCCAGAACAACAACGGCGTCCCCCTCCTCATAAAAGACGTGGCAACAGTCGAGATCTCCAACGTCCCCCGCCTCGGCTGGATCACCCGCGCCGACGGTACCGATCCGACCAAAGGTCCGCGTAAGGTGTCCAAAGAGGACGATGTGGTCGAAGCCATCATCGTCATGCGGAAGGGTGAGAACCCCACAGAGGTCGTCCACAACATCGAGAACAAGATCAGGTATCTCAACCAATACGTCCTGCCCGCCGATACAAAGATCGTCCCCTACTATGACCGGACTGACCTGATCGATTATGCCACGCACACCGTCTTGCATAACCTCGTCGAAGGCGTCCTGCTCGTCGTCATCCTCATCTCGCTCTTCCTCTTCGACTGGCGCGCTACCGTTGTTGTCGCCGTAATCATCCCCATCTCCCTGCTCTTTGCCTTCATCTGCCTCAACCTGATGCACATGTCGGCCAATCTGCTGTCCCTGGGAGCCGTGGACTTCGGGATCATCCTCGACGGTACAATCGTGATGGTGGAAGGCATTTTCGTCATCCTTGACCATACGGCGAAGAAGGTGGGAATGGAACGATTCAACAAAATGTCCAAGTTGGGTATCATCAGGAAAGCCGCCGCCGAGATCGGAAAACGGCCTTTCTATTTGAACGTGATCATCATCACGGCCCTTCTCCCCATCTTCGCTTTCCAGAAGGTGGAAGGTAAAATGTTCTCGCCATTGGCCTATACGCTGAGCTTTGCCCTCCTGGGCTCCCTGATCACAACCCTGACCCTGGTGCCGGTCATGATTAGCATGCTCATGCGGAAGAACGTGAAGGAGAAACATAACCCGATCGTCGAACCGCTCATGAATTTCATGCAGCATGGCTTCCAGCTGGCTTGGCGGTTCAAGGAGATTGTAGTGGCCTGCGCCCTCATCGTAATGTTCGTCGGCATCTATTCTTTCAAATTCCTCGGCTCGGAATTCCTGCCGCAGCTTGACGAAGGCAGCCTCTGGCTCCGCATCCAGAGCGACTACAGCGCGGGCCTGGATAAATCCGTTGAGATCTCCAAACAGGCCCGCGACATCATTATGAAGTTCCCGCAGGTGCAATATTGCGTGTCCCAGACCGGCCGCCCGGATGACGGTACCGACGTGACCGGTTACTACAACAATGAGTTCGACGTACTGATGTTCCCCGAAGGCACCTGGCAGCCCGATATCTCCAAAGCGGAACTGATCGATACCATGAACAAGGCCTTGTCTGTCATCCCCGGGGTGAACCTCAATTTCTCCCAACCGATCAGCGACAACGTTGAAGAAGCCGTATCTGGCGTGAAAGGAAGCCTGGTCCTGAAGATCTTCGGCGACTCCCTGGACTATATGGAAGGTGAATTGCAGAAATATTTTAACGTGCTGCACGACGTCAACGGGATCACCGACCTCGGTATCATGCACAACATCGGCCAGCCCGAGTTGGACATCAATCTCGACCAGGCTAAAATGGGCCTCTATGGCGTCGCCGCCACCCAGGCGAATGCAGTCATCAGCATGGCAATCGGCGGTCTGGGGCCGGGCGGCGTACCAGCGAGCACGCTGTATGAAGGCATCAAGACATTCGATATCCGCGTCCGCCTCCCCGAAGAATACCGGAAAACGCCGGATGAGATCGGGAACCTCCTCGTCCCCACCATGAGCGGAAGCAAAGTCCCAATCAAGGAAATTGCCGAAATCACCGAACGGACCGGCGCCGCCCTGATCTATCGTGACGATAACCGGCGCTATGCGGCGCTGAAATTCTCCATCCGCGGCCGGGACATGGGTAGCACCATCGCGGAGGCTCAGGAGAAATGCGACGCGGAAGTCCACCTCAAACGTGGATACAGCATGGCCTTCCAGGGCGACTTCGAAAACCAGCAGCGCGCGCAGAAACGCCTCGCCCTGGTCGTCCCCATCAGCCTGACCCTGATCTTCCTCCTGCTGATCAGCATGTTTGGCAACTTCAAAGACGCGCTGCTGGTCTTCATCAACGTACCATTCGCGATCGTAGGAGGCATCGCAGCCCTGTATATCACCGGAACGAACTTCAGTATTTCGGCAGGCATCGGCTTCATCGCCCTCTTCGGCATCTGTATCCAGGATGGGATCATCCTCATCACCATGTTTAAGGAAAATCTGGCCCACGTTGGCGGTTCCCACTCTTTTTGGTATGACATCGAATCGATGGAAGACCCATCTGCTACACCCACGAGAGGATCACATCTATCATTATACGACTCCATCCGCATGGGTGTCCGCGCCCGTATCCGCCCCGTGATGATGACAGCGCTGATGGCGGCCATTGGCCTGACCCCCGCCGCCCTCTCCCACGGCATCGGCTCGGAAAGCTCGCGACCCCTGGCTCGTGTCGTGATCGGCGGTATCCTGAGCGCAATGGTCTTCTCCCTCTGGGTATTCCCGCTGATCTTCGGCTGGGCCTATCGGAATTTCCATAAAAAGAAGTAACTTCCCCAAGGCGCACGCCCACCAAAACGCTCCATTCACCCAAAACGCTGCCATTATGGGATCCCAAGCCGCTCAGGCCCAACTCTGGGGCCGCCAACCGAAAGACTGGTCCGCCATCCAGGAACCAACCGGAAAAGCCGGTTACGACTACGCCCTGACTTCGCTCAACCTTACCGGCAACGAGACCCTCCTCGATATCGGCTGCGGAACCGGAATTTTCCTGAGCCTCGCCGCCCCCAAAGTCCGCTGGATCGTCGGTTTTGACGCCACCGTAGAACTCGCCGAAGAAGCCCGCCGCCGCCTTCCCGCATACCCCATCATCGTCGGCGACATGGAAGACCTCCCGCTGCCCGACGAAGCCTATGATATCGTCACCGGATTCAACTCCTTTCAATACGCCGCCACCATCAGTAACGCCCTGGCCGAAGCCCATCGCGTCCTCAAACCCGGCGGCCGACTCGTCACCATGATCTGGGGCAACAAGGAAGACTGCCAGGCCGCTATTTCCCTCGGAGCCATCGGCAGCCTCCTCCCGCCGCCGCCGCCCGGAACGCCCGGTCCCTTCGCGCTCTCCGAACAACATTTACTCGAACGGACCCTCGGGAAAGCCGGCTTCACGGTTGTCCAATCCACTGACATCGACACCGTCTGGGACTATCCCGACGTCGCGACCGTCCTCCGCGGCCTCCTGTCAACCGGCCCCGCAGCCAAAGCCATCGCATCGGTCGGACACGACAAGGTCGCTGAGGCAGTAACGGCAACACTCCCGCCATTCACCCGCCCCAACGGCCATATCGTCTACAACAACAAATTCCGCATCGTCATCGCGTCGCGACCCCCTGAGGCCTGACATCATTAGGTACCGGAAGTTGCAGCGGTTCCCCCGGCTCACTCACCGTCCCATCCGCCGCGACCTTCAACACATGCAGCCAATTGTTATTGGAAGCAAACGTCGTATCCACATTCTGGCTTACTACATACAACGTCCCTCCATCCGGTGAAAACCCCAACGCGAAATCCCCATTATTGGCCGCGTCCTTCAGTGTCAGCTTGCTGATAAAGCTGGGCGCCTGCGCCTGATCCGTATTATATACTCCGACCGAATTCTCTCCCGAATTGAGCGTATACAACCGGTCACCCGTCGAATTCGCCCGGATCCAGCAAGTCGCCGGGCCACCCGCCACCTGGGTCACGAAATTCAGCACCCCTGTTAAAGGATCGATATCGTAAACCCCAAAAGCGCCCGCCACCGGGAAACCCACATACAAAGTCCGGTCACTCGCCGGATTCGTCGCCAGTCCCAACGCTCCGCCATCACCTTTCGGCACGACGTAAGGCGCGCCAGGCGCCGGCGCCAGCCCCCGGTCACCCTGTACCTGGAATGACAACAATGTCCCCGTCGGCTCCTCCGTCGGCAGCATAAACGCCAGAAAATCGGTCGCAAACAGGAATCGCCTGTCATTCGACAGCAGCACCTGCGATGGCGAAGAACCCCATGGTTCCTGGACCGTCCCGTTCGGCACGGGTAATAACCGACCGGCCCCATCCACCTCGAACGTCGTATAATTCGGCTGCTGCGTGATCACATGCAGCGGATCGAACGCTTTGTTCGCTATATACACGAACCTCCCGTTGACCGCCACACTGCAGGGCGTCTGGCCGCCCGAAGGAAATGGACTGCCCGGAACATGAACCAGCGACCCGTCCGGATTGATACTAAACACAGCAACCGTATTGCTGCCGCCATTCACGGCCAAAAGTAGTCGCCCGTCATCACTGATCACCAACGGGTCATCCGTATCATCCGGGCCCAGCACTTGTTTTGGATTCGCCAACCCTGCCCCATGTGTCGGAAAGGGACTGCCCGGCAATGGCGCCAGCGACCCGTCCGGCTTCCGCCGATAAGCCAGCACCGCATTGGCATTATCATGGTAATCGTTACTGATCACATACACGATCTTCCCGCCATCCTCGATGACCGGACCGCCAGACCGTTTGTTGCAGGAGAAAAAAACCGCGCAGGCTGCCACCCCAGCCACGCCTCTGAAAAGTAAACGCACATTCATAAGAGTAATTTTCCAACAAAGGAAAAGCACTCGCCCAACGAAGTCCTCACGAAACTATCACAAGAGTGTATCAATACAGTCACCCCACCATCGGCATCCGAAACCAAAAGATATTAACCCCTTCCCTTACCTCCGCGCCATAACCAAATCCATGCATCCCCAACACCCGCCTCACAATCGATAACCCGATCGCCGACTTCTTCGGCCGCACAACATCAACCCCATTAAACCACGTCACGATATCCTCTCCCAACGCCTCCCCCTCATTCGCGACGCGACAAACCAACTCCCCGTTATCCCGGGTCAACGAAACTACAATCCTCCCCCCCGCCCGCGCATACGCCACCGCATTCACCACAAGGTTCTGCAACACCCGCTCCATCATCGAGACATCCGCATTCACCCACGCCCCATCCTCACAATTCTCGCAGGTAATCCCCCCCTTTACGTTCAGCACCTCCTGCACCACCTCCGAAAAAACAAACGGCTCCCGCCGCAACTCAAAACTCGCCGCCTCCATCTTCGACAGCTCCCAGATCTGTCCCACCATCTTCTCCACCTGCCTGATCTTTCCCAGCACCAGCTCCCCATACTCCCTCTCTTGTCCCGCGCTCAACTCCCCGCGCTTCAGCTGCAACGTCTCCGCATACCCACGCGCAATCGCCAGCGGCGTCCGCAGATCATGCGACATATTGGTCATAAAATCACGCCGCTCCTTCTCCGACGCCACGGCCCGCTTCGTATTCTCGATCAGTTCAAAACGCCTCCGGGCCCGCCGTATATATACCACCGTGATCACCAATGAAACCACCACGATAAGAAGCGCCGCCTCCAGCGCCGCCGGTGTGACCCTGCTGTTCACAAGCATCTGCGCAACGGACCTGTATTGCTGATTACCAAAAATCACATAGATATACCCCAGCCCTTCAACGCTCGCCGCCGAAAAAATTTTCCTGCGTTCCGGATCCCTAGGATCTGACCCGCTGATAAAGCGAAGCCCTCCCGACTGCAGATAACGCCGCAACGCCTCCATATCAACCTGCCAGCTCCGGATCTCCGATGTGTCGCCATGGAAATAAATGACCCGCCCCGTCGTATCGAGGAAATACACTTCCGCACTGGGGCTGATGACCATCGCCTGATAAAACACCGAATCCGCCTTCTGCCGGTCGAACCCTTCCCGTCCATACGGCGACGTGAACTTCGCAATATGCCCCGCCACATCTTTATTGAGCAACTGCGTACTCGCGGCATAGAAAGAAGTCGTCGCCAGATACGTCACGCCAATAAACAACATTCCCAGCACCGCGATCAGCAGGACCACTACAACGTATATACGTCGAAAAAAAGCAAAAGGTTCTTGTTTCATCATCGCATCCTTTTCATTTCATCGCCCTCCTCACTCCGCAAAACGATAACCTGTGCCCCAGGTCGTCAGGATATATTCGGGTTTACTGATATTCTTTTCCAGCTTGATCCGCAGCCGGTTAATGTGGGAGGTAACTGTATGTTCGTACTCTTGGAACGCAAAGCCCCAGATCATTTCCAGCAGCTCGTGCCGCGTAAACGTCTTCCCCGGATGACTCGCCATCAGTACCAACAGATCGAACTCCTTCGGCGTAAGCTCCAACCGCTGCCCGCGGACCGAAACTTTCTTTTTGTCCCGATCGATTGTCAATTCTCCCCGCACGATCATTCCGTCACCCGGACCCGGGCCCGCACCCGCCGCCTTCTCTGTAACCCTATCCTCCCCCGCCAACGGATCGCCGCGATCATCCCCCCGCCGCAGCAACGCCTTCACCCGCGCCATCAATTCAAATATCCCAAAAGGTTTCGTCAAATAGTCATCCGCCCCCAACTCCAGCGCCGTCACCTTATCCGTCTCCTCGGAAAGCGAACTCAACATCAGGACCGGCATCCGCCCATCCCGCTCCCGGATCCGCCGACAGATCTCTACCCCGTTCAGATCGGGCAGCATGATATCCAAAATAACAAGGTGAAAAGTCGTATCCGCCAGCCGCGATAACGCCGCCGCCCCCCGGTCACAAGCCGTGACCCGATAAAAAGGCTCATGCAAATGCAGGGTAAGTAGATTTGTAATCTGCGGATCATCCTCTACCAACAGAATATCTTTCATGCCGCAATCTACTCAATTTTCAAGCTCTCCACTAAGACCAGACCACCCCTATTCGCTCCGCAACGACGTCACCGGATTCTGCCTCGCCGCCCGCACCGCCTGCACCCCAACCGTGAGCATCGCAATCGCCACCGCTACCCCCGCCGCCATCACAAAAACCCACACACTCAGCACCACCCGATACGCAAACCCCTGCAACCACCAATGCCCAAGCCACCACGCCACCGGAGATGCCAAAACCACCGAGATAACCACCAGCCCAAGCAAATCCTTCGACAGCAACCGGACAAGCCCCAACTCCGACGCCCCCAGCACCTTCCGGATCCCAATCTCCCTCGTCCGCTGTTCCGCCGCAAACCGCACAAGCCCAAATAACCCCAAACAGGCGATCAGGATCGCAAACCCCGCAAACGACAAGAAAAGTTTACCCGTCCGCTCTTCCCCCACATAAAGCCGGTTGAAATCCTCATCCATAAACGTATACGCAAACGGCTGCCCCGCCATCTCCGCAGAAGCGGCATGATATTTCACCCCGACCGCCGCCATCAACCCCGGCAGATCATCCGTCTTCACCCGGATCGCCAGCTGATCCAGCTCATCCCGCAGCTTGAACACAAGCGGCTGAACCTTATTCCGCAAACTCCCGGTACTAAAATCCTTCACCACGCCGATGATCGGCATGGCATTCACCTTGGCCTGCGGATCGTCCTGCTCATAAAGACTATGTTTCAACGGGTCCTTGTAACCCAGCACCCGCGCCGCCGTCTCATTAATGATCACCGCATTCGAATCCGTCGGCATCAGCGGCGAGAAATTCCGCCCCGCCGCCATCTCCATCCCCAACGTCGGGATATAGGTCGCATCCACATTCCACCGCGCAAGATTAAGCGATTGACTTTGCGTCATACTCGCATCCCTGCAAAACGAATTGATATTCCAGTCAATGCTCGTCGGAAACTTTGACGCCATCGTCGCCGAAACCACCCCCGGCACTTTCAGGACCTGCTCCTCAAAAGCCCGGGCATGCACCGAAAGCGAACCCATATTCGGAATGAGCGCCACCTGCTCCCGGTTATAACCCAGTTTCTCGTTTTGCATATAGCGCAGCTGACTATAGATCGTCAGCGTTCCGATGATCAGAACGACTGCCACCGTAAATTGAAAGACCACCAGCCCATTTCTAAACCACAAACCGCGCAAATCCTTCCCCAGCCTGCCTTTCAAAACCTTTACCGGCTTGAACGCCGACAAGAAGAACGCCGGATAGCTCCCCGCTAGCACAGCCACCGCCACCATCAACCCGATCAACCCCGGCGCGAGCCACACCCACGGCAACACTCGCCAGGACACTGCCGTGCCCGCCATCGCATTAAAATACGGTAATGCAATCGCCACAAGCAGCAGCCCCAACCCGAGCGCCAGCGCCGCCGTCAGGAAAGACTCGACAAGAAATTGCCTGACCAGCTGCCCGCGCCTCGAACCCAGCACCTTGCGAACCCCCACCTCCCTCGCCCTGCCCGCCGACCTCGACGTCGAAAGGTTCATGAAGTTCACACACGCCAGCAACAGGATCAATACCCCCGCAGCAATAAAAATATATACATACTGCACATTCCCCGATGGCTCCAGCTCCGTCGTCAGATCGGAATACAAATGGATCTTTGTCAGCTCGATCGGCACGTACCGAAAATGCCCCCCCTTCCGCTCAAGATCGGCAATACTGGCATGGATCGCCCCCTCCAGATCGGGCTGGATGTACTTGAGGACCATCCCACGAAGATCACGCTCCAGCATCGCCCTCGTTACCCCCGGCCGCACCAGCACGTAAGTCGCTACACCATTATTCAGCCATTCCTTCATCCGACTCCACGAGTTCGTCGAAAAAGACCGGATAAAGTCAAAATGCACATGCGAAGCCACCGGCATGTCCCGATAAACTCCCGTTATCTTAAAGGTCGTCGCATTATCCGTCAGCATGCGCTGACCAACCGCATCCGCAACGCTGCCAAAATATTTCTTCGCCATTTTCTCCGAGATCACCATGCTATTCGGCTCCACCAACGCCGTCTTTGAATCACCCACCAACAACGGCATCGTAAATACGGCAAACAACGTCGAGTCCGCCCACGCCGCATGATCCTCCTGTATCGTCTGATCACCCTTCCTTACCAGCATCTTGGTTACATAACAGTCGATCCGCACCACCGACTCAATATCCGGGCAATCCGTTGCCAGCACAGGCCCCACCGGTGGCGGCGAGTCCCAGTTGTTATAGAACATATCACCCATCCGGATATCCGCATCGAGCCGGTAGATCCGATCCGCCTTCTCATTATACCGGTCATAGCTCAACTCATTCGCCACATAGAACGCAATAAGCAGACATACCCCAAGCCCCATCGCCAGACCCACAATATTGATCACCGAGAACACCCGGTTCTTCGTTAGCCCCCGCCACGCGACAAGAAAATATGATTTAAGCATGCCTTCTTCTCCCCCAAAAACGATTCCACCTCCTAACTTGTTCATCCTCAACCCCACACTTGGCAGCCCCGTCCGTTTTCAATACAGTTCCCTGTCCGCTTTCGATACAAATCCCCACACCCTCCCCGGTCCACGAATTATTCGTACCTTTGCGTCCCTCATGGAAAAGGAGAAGAAAAATATCAGAAACCTGACCTACGACGAGATCGAAATATTCTTCGAAGCCCTCGGCGAAAAGAAGTTTCGTGCCAAACAGGTCTACGAATGGCTCTGGCAAAAACACGCCCACTCCTTCGAAGACATGACCAACCTCAGCAAGCCGCTCCGCCAGCAGCTCGCCGACACCTTTACCCTCCCCGCCCTCACGATAGACGCCACCCAATACAGCAGCGATGGCACGGTCAAAACCCGGTTTCGCACCGCCGATGGTCACCTCGTCGAAGGCGTCCTCATTCCTACTGACGAACGCAAGACCGCATGTGTGTCCTCACAGATCGGCTGCTCCCTGAGCTGCAAATTCTGTGCGACCGGCTATATGGACCGGAAACGCAACCTCGACTTCGACGAGATATACGATGAGGTCGTCCTCATCAACCAGCAAAGCGAGAAGGCATACGAAAAGAAGCTGAGTAATATTGTTTTCATGGGCATGGGTGAGCCCCTGCTGAACTACCGCAACGTCCTTAAAGCCATCGAACGCATCACCGCCCCCGACGGCCTCGCTATGAGCCCACGACGCATCACCGTCTCCACCGCCGGCGTGGCCAAGATGATCCGCCAGCTCGGCGACGACAAGGTCAAATTCAAACTGGCCCTGTCTCTCCACGCCGCCAATGACAAGAAACGCAACGAGATCATGCCCATCAACGAGACCAACAACATCAAGGCACTCGTCGATGCGCTGAACTATTTCTACAAAATGACGGGCAGTGAGATCACAATTGAATATATCCTTTTTAAGGGTTTCAACGACAGCCCCAAGGACGCCGACGAACTCGTGAAGATCTTCCGCCAGGTCCCCGCTGACCTCGTGAATATCATTGAATACAACCCAATCGACCAGGCCTTGTTCGAAAAACCCGACGAGACCACCATCCACCAGTTCATGACCCATCTCGAAAAGAGCCGCGTCAACGCCCGCCTCCGCCGCAGCCGCGGTAAAGACATCGACGCCGCCTGCGGCCAGCTCGCCAACAAAACCTAACGCGCGCGCCCAACCCACAAGCCCGCGCGCCGCGCGCGCCCCCCTCCCCCCTCAATGACAACATCCCCCGCCCTTCGCCTCATACCGATGCCTCAACCCCACCCACCGCGCCAGATCATACCGTGGTCCATTCCCATTTCGTTCCACCAGGTCTACCGTCAGTGACGGGATCAGTTGCTCACCTTCCCTGCCATAACCCGACCACGCATGCAACACCTCCCCATCCACCCCCTTCTCGAAAAGCGACATCCCCGGCATCACGACCTCCATCCGGGGCTGCCACTTGTAATTATAAAAAACCTTTCCCTCCCCCAGATCCTTAGCCGGAAACGCCACTTGGAAATCATAGTCGAAATCACTTCCAGCCGAAGACACCCAGGGAAAGGACCAACCCATCTTTTTCTTAAACGCTTCCAGTTTTTCCAGCGGCGCCAGCGAGATCGCCGCAAAAGCATACCCCTGCGTCGCCAGATGCGCCAGTGCACCCTGATCGTAATCCGTCCCAAAAGAACACCCCCTGCACCCTTCCTCCCAATCCGGCGAGAACATGAAATGCCGCACAATCAACGCGCGATTCGGACCCATCAACCCCGCCAGCCCCACCTTCCCCTCCGGCCCATCGAAAACATAATTTTTGACTACGCGCACCCGCGGCATCTTCCGCCGCTCATCGGTGACCTGGTCCATCAACCGCGTTAGCACCTGCTCCTTCACTAAAAGCTCCATCCTGGCCTCTAGCCAGGATTTGGAATCAACCACCGGTCCCGCAGCCGTCTGGATTTTGGTATCCATATGAAATGTATTTGGTTCTCTACAAAGACAATCCCGCTGTCGAAATCCGGACATCCCCCCGGAAATTTCGGTAAATACCTCATTTTTACCGGAATACACATCCCCCCTCCATTAAACGAAACCCCCAAACCACCTCTCTTACTAGCACATAAAAGGTAAAATCATGAATCCAAAGACATTATTCCTGATCCTGGGAGTTTTAACCCTTGGTTTTGCAGCAAACGCCCAAACCACCGACACGCCCTCTTGACCCCGCAACAGAAGGACCAGATCGCCGCCCGCCACTTGAAGATGGATGAAAACCGCCAGGTCATGGCCGCCGCCCACCTCGAACGGCTCCGGCTGCAGCTAAACCTCACCGACGACCAGGTAGCCCAGATCAAAGCCGGCCAGCAGAACCTCCGCAACCAGACCCAGGCCATCCGCGACAACGACAACCTATTGCCGCAGGAAAAGCGCGACCAGCTCAAGGTCCTGATGACCGCCCGCAATGACGGTTTCAAGACGATCCTGACCCCCGACCAATACACAAAATTCCAGCAGCAAATGAGGTCCCGCCATCACTTCGGCGGTCGGGATTCCTGATACTTTCGCCACCCGCAAGTGTTCTTCGCCAGTCACCGGGTGGCGATTTTTTATCCTCTCTTTTTCAGGTAGCCGTCGATCATTTTGATAATCCCCCGCGCCTGCTCCTGGGCGTCATGATATTGCTGGATGGCCGGTCCGATATTTTGCCTCGTAAATCCCAATAACGCCCGCACCTTAAAGCTCTTTGCCAGCACCCGCATCGACTGCGCCTCATTCCGATTGATCTCCGCTTCCATCAACCTGACTTGAAAAGAATTGACGATCTCCTCCGCATCAGTGACCGCGGGGATCGTCTGTTGATAATACGACAGGATCGCTTGTTTCAAACTGTCATCTTCGATTGACCCGATCTTCCCGTTCGACTTGAATCCCTCATACCTCGCCACATTGGCATGCGTCGTGCGGTTCTCGAAGTCGAGATGGTTACCAATAATCTGTTCGCCGATCGTATCTACCGCTTTGGTACTGTCCAGTACTTCGAGATACCTGAAATTTCTTTGAACCAATATGAATCCTTCCTTATTCTCGTCCATGATCTGAATATCTTTTGCCAGATCAACCCTGATCCCCGCCAGGAACTCATCCGTCTGCTTCTGCTCCTCCCGGTGATCCGACCAGTTGTGCAGCCAGATCGAAAGCGAAACCGCAAAGACAATAATCAGGATCTCAATCACCACCTCTTTTGCCTTCTCCCAAAAGCCGTGTTCCCGATTCTTTATCTCCCGGTAAATCTTTTTGGTGTGTTTGGATACTTCTTCTTGCATATCTAAAGATAATTTTTTTATCCTACCTTCGCACCTCACTACTGTTGTAAAACAGCAAACCCAACACACAATGAAAAAGAATTCTCCCTCCGGAGAGCGCTCCGGGGAGCGTCCCAGCCTGGGCAAACGCAAAACCGACAATTTCAGCAAATTCTATAACAAGAAACGCAACAGCGCCGTCAAGGAAGCCTTCCGCCAGGAGAAGAAAGCCGAGAAGAAAGAACGCAAAGAAGCCATCGAACGCCACTTCGAAGAACGCCGCAAGAAGGACAAACCTACCATCACCTTAAGCCCACGACCAGCTCCCCGCACCCCCGCTCCCCGCACCCCCGCGCCCTCACGCGGCGGCGCGCCCACAGGCCCCTCCCACAAACCCCGCGCCGCCGCCCCCGCGCTACCCGCGAAACCCCACCCCCGCGCCACCACCCCCATCACCCGCGAAAGCGCCCCCACCGAAACCCTCCCCCTCAACAAATACATCTCCAACGGCGGCCTCTGCTCCCGCCGCGACGCCGCCGAACTCGTCCGCCATGGCAAGGTCACCGTCAACGGCAAACTCATCACCGAGCCCGGCACCAAAGTCCACCCCACCGACACCATCAAAGTCAACAATAAAAAAGTCACGATCTCGAATAACTTCGTCTATATCCTCCTCAACAAACCTAAAGACTATATCACCACCACCGACGACCCCCAGGGCCGCCGCACCGTACTCGACCTCATCCGCCCTGCGACAACCGAACGCGTCTTCCCCATCGGCCGCCTTGACCGCAACACCTCGGGCGTGCTGCTCTTCACCAACGACGGCGACCTCGCCCAGAAGCTCGCCCATCCCAGCCACCAGATCCGAAAGATATACCACGTCACCCTCGACAAACCCCTGACGAAAGCCGACTTCGAAAAGATCGCCTCCGGCACAATCGCCCTCGAAGACGGCCCCGCACCCGTCGACGACCTCGCCTTTCCCGACCCAAAAGACAAGACCCAGATCGGTATCGAGATCCATAGCGGCCGAAACCGCATCGTCCGCCGCATCTTCGAGCACCTGGGCTATGACGTGAGAGGTCTCGACCGCGTCATGTACGCCGGCCTCACTAAAAAGAATGTCCAGCGCGGCCACTGGCGACTCCTCAACGAAAAGGAAATCCGCATCCTCAAATACCTCAACTCCTCTATCAAAGGCTCCCCCGGCCGCGCCAAAGACATGGCAGCTCCCCAACAACCCGCAAGTCCCGCCGCCGCGCACACCCATACCCCTAAAAAACCATGACCCCCCTTTCAGTCCTCCTCGAGACCGACGACTTCATTGCCCTCGACAAGCCCGCCGGCCTCCTCAGTATCCCCGACCGGGAAGGTAAAGACGCCTCCCTAAAGTCGCTACTCAAAGACCGCTTTACCAATATCTTCACCGTCCACCGCCTCGACCGGGAGACCAGCGGCGTCATCATCTTCGCAAAGAACGAAACCGCCCATAAATATCTCTCAAAGACATTCGAAGATCGCACCGTCGGGAAGATCTACCAGGGTATCGTCCAGGGCATCCCATCCGAGCAGAAAGGGACCATCGACCTCCCCATCATGGAACACCCGACCAAACCGGGTGTCATGGTCATCAACCGTCGCGGCAAAGCCGCCCTCACCGACTACGAAGTCATAGAGACAATCGGCCCTTACTCCTTTCTTCAATTTCGTATTCACACCGGCCGCACCCACCAGATCCGCATCCACATGCATTCCATCGGCCACCCTATCGCCTGCGACAGCCTTTACGGCGACGGTCAACCGATATTCCTCTCCGGCCTCAAACGCAACTTCAAACTATCCAGATCCGAAGAGACCGAACGTCCCCTCCTCGCCCGCCTCGCCCTCCATTCCCACGTATTGAAGTTCACCGACAACCTCGGTGTGACCCACAGCATCGAAGCCCCGCTACCCAAAGATCTCCGGGCCCTGCTCAATCAGTTGCATAAATGGAAATCTTAATCCAATCCTTCGTCGCCTTCACCAACTCCCCGATCACATCCCGCTTCCCCGCCTTGAACGCATGATTCGCGCCATCGATCTTCACCAGAGTCGCCAGCGGCAGCGACCCACACACCGACTCGATCAAATCCCAGGTCGCCAATTCATCCTTCGTGCCCTGCAAAAAAAGCATCTTCACTTTCACTCCCTTCAAATGCTCCGCCCGCTCGATCGAAGGTTTGCCCGCCGGATGTAGCGGAAAGCCATAAAACACGATCCCCCCCACATCCCCCCGCGCATCCCCCGCCAAATACTGCGACGTCATCCGCCCCCCGAAAGATTTCCCCCCCGCAAACAACCGCAGCCCCGGAAACGACGCCCGCGCATGATTGATCGCCGCCGCAATCGTCGCATGCGCCACGGCCGGCAGATCCGGCCTCCCCTTCTTATGCTCTGTAAAAGGAAAGTTAAAACGCAGCGTCGCAATCGCGGCCTTTTCCGCCAAAGCAGTCGCCAGCTCAACCATCCAGGAATGGTTCATACCCGCGCCCGCACCATGCGCCAGCGTCAGAATGGCCACAGGTTTTTCCGGGATCATATACTCGCCCGTGACCATCCCGACAGCAGGCGAAACTGAAAAAGACACCGAACGGATATTCATGGTATAGTATTTGAACAAGCAATATTAACGTAGGCTCATGAGACAACGATCATTTCCGGCCATTTTCATTGCAATCTTGTTGTTGACGGTTTGCGTATTTCCGCTGCAAGGTTGGCTGACGTACTTGTTCCCCCGCATATCCGGACGCCCTACCATCGAACCCAGCCTGACTATTTTTGAGATTCCTGTTCATTTGCCATTTCCCATCGATCTGATCCTTGTCCCGGGCATGTTCCTCATCTTGTATTCAACCGTCATCCTGATCTTCAAGGCAGATCTCGCAAAACGGCTGGCAGCCGTGTTCGTCAGTATAGGCACAATTTTGTTGTGTGTTGTCACCGGAGCTTTAATCTCCTGGTTACTTCGTGATCATCTCCCGGCGCAGATCCGCGAAGGCATGCGCACGCTCGCGGCAGGCGCGGAACTTCATCTTCCGGGTACCCGCAATCCAGACATCCGTTTATTGGGAGACACCCTAACACTCCTCGGGCTGATCGTCGGAATTGTGCTCAGCATCCGGATCATGGGCAAAACCCCACGGATGCGCGCTAAGAAAAGGACCCGCCTCACCCCCGAACAACGGATGACCCCCTACCAAAGGATGTTACTCGAACGCCCCCCCGGCACACCATACCGTCCCGTCGTCACGCCGCATCAACCCATAACCAGAGTCTCCGTAAAGCCCCGTCAGTACGAACCATCCCACGGTCTGTGCCGCAACGAACCCCTCCAAACCCTCCAGCCCGAAGCCGTGAACTTCCGGCCCTTAGGATAATTTGGCGAGACCTTCGTCGGGGCGTCGTCCCTCGCCCCTTCTCGGTCGTACCCTTCGTTACGCTCGGGTACCCTCCGGTCGGTTTTTTCCCTACCTTTATGAAAATTAACTTCCCATGGAACAGATTCGCGTCCACCACTCCACCGCCCGCATCGAAGCCACCGAATTCAACCTCGAAGGCTCCGAATTCACCAAAGGCACCCTCCGCAACAGCCATCTCAAAAACATCATGATGAGCGGAACCGTCATCGACGACGTCAACGCCAGCGACATGAAGATCATTAACGCCAACCTCAGCGACCTCGAGATCGAAGGCGCCCAAATCGGTGGCGCCTACATCCACAACATCGGCATGCCCCCCAAAGGCCACCCCCACCACGCCGAAGGCGTCACCATGCGCCCCGTAAAATTCGAACATTGTTATCTCGCCGGCAGCAAATTCTCTAATTGCAACCTTAGCGGCGTCCACATCACCGATTGCAACATCTCCGGTATGACCATCAACGGCATTTCCGTCGAAGACCTCCTCGCCGGCCGCTAATCCCGCACCATCCCAACCAGCAGGCATCCCAAGCAGCGCCCACCCAACCAGCACCCATGTTCAAGTCCTTCCTCCAAATCGCCATCCGCAACTTCGCCAAACGAAAGGGGTTTTCCTTCCTCAACCTCCTCGGCCTGACCATCGGCATCGCCTGCTGCCTCCTGATCTTTAAATACGTCGCCTACGAGCGTAGCTACGACAACTTCCACCCCGGCGCCGACCATATCTTCCGGGTCCAGGAGAGCGACTACCAAAGCGGCCGTCTCGAAGCCAGATGGGCCACCACCTCTCCGGCCGTCGGCCCCACGCTCAGGAAGGAAATGCCGGAGGTCGAGAACTCCTGCCGCCTGTACAACGTGGGTATCCAGCTTGCTAATCCGCTCAATAACGCCCGCTTCGTTGAAGAGAAATCCTATGCCGCCGATTCATCCGTCCTGACGATGTTCCACTTGCCGCTGATCAAAGGGAACCCCGCCACAGCCCTGAACGGCCTCTACAAGGTCATCCTCGCAGAAGAGACAGCGTATAAATATTTTGGTAATGACGACCCCATCGGCAAGACGCTCGTCTACGAGAACGGCGGCCGCCGCCAACCCCTTGAGGTCACAGGTGTTTTCAAAAGCCTTCCTTCCAACTCCCACCTCATCCTCGACGTCCTTATTTCCTATCCTACGTTAAAATATTTCACCGGCGCCTACGACAAAAACCAGGACTATACTCAAACCGCCTGGAGCTGGAACGACTACTACACCTATATCCGGCTAAAACCCTCGACCGACCTGAAAGCCTTCGGGACCAAACTAAACGAATTCGAGAACCGGCATTACAACTCCCTGCCGGAACACAAGGCCAACAACGACTATAATACCTTTCAACTGTATCCGCTGACCGATATCCACCTCCTTTCCCACTATGGCGAAGAGGCAGAAGCCAACGGCGACGGCAGCTCCGTCTCCTTCCTTTTCATGATCGCCTTCTTTATCGCCACCATCGCCTGGATCAACTATATCAACCTCGCCACCGCCCGCTCCCTCGAACGTGCCCGCGAAGTCGGCGTGCGCAAAGTACTGGGCGCGCTTCGCAGGGACCTCATCCGCCAATTCCTCGTGGAAAGCCTGCTCCTCAACAGCCTCGCCCTGATCCTCGCACTCGTGATCTCATGGTCGGTCAACCCGCTCTTCAATCGCCTGACCGGACGAACCATCGACAGCCTGCCCCTGATCTATTGGGAGTATTTCGCTGCCCTTTTCGCAACTGGTACATTGCTGTCCGGCATCTATCCCGCATTCGTCCTGTCCCGCTACCACCCGGTCGCCGTCCTCAAGGGTCTCTTCAAGAACACCGCCGGCGGTCAGGTCTTACGCAAAGGCCTCATCATCGGCCAGTTCGCCGCTTCCATCCTCCTCATCGCCGGGACCATCATCGTCTATAACCAGGTCCATTTTATGCGGAGTCGCGACCTGGGTATCAATATCAACCAAACCCTGGTCCTTAACGGCGTCAGTTCAATAAAAGACACGACCTACAACATGCTGTATCCCGCCTTCCGCCAGGATATCCTCAACCTGAAAGATGTCCGGGGGATCACCGCCTCCTCCGACGTCGCAGGGACCGAGATCACCTGGTCCACCGACTGGCAACGGTTGCGCACCAATCCCAAAAAGAACTATACCCTCCGCCACCTCGGCATCGACTATGACTATATCAAAAACTACGGGCTGAAGCTCATCGCCGGCCGCGGCTTCTCCAAAGATTTTTCCACGGACCGAAAGGGGGTTATCCTCAATGAATCCGCCATCCGCGAACTCGGTTATGCCAAACCGGAAGACGCCATCGGCGAGCCCCTTCATGGAGGCCAGAGCAGCATCGATACCGTCCACGTCATCGGTGTGGTGGCCGACTTCCACCACGAAGGCCTTGCGAAAGCCATCGCGCCGCTGGCCATCCTCCTCCGCCTGGGCAGCCCCAACTTCTACTCAATACGTATAAATTCAAATTATACGCATAAAACCATCGCCGACATAAAGGCCACCTGGCAGCGCCACTTCCCGCAAGACCCGTTCAGATATTTCTTCCTCGACGAATACTTCAACAAACAATACGCCGAGAACGAGCGATTCGGAACCGTCTTCGGTCTCTTCGCCGGCCTGGCCATCGTCATCGCCTGTCTTGGCCTGCTCGGGCTGTCGGCTTACAACGTCCTCCAACGCACAAAGGAGATCGGCATCCGCAAAGTCCTCGGCGCCTCCGTCCAAAACCTCCTGTTCATCCTGTCCCGCGACTTCCTGCTCCTCGTCGCCATCGCCTTCCTGATCGCCGTCCCCATCACCTGGTGGGCCATGAACAGCTGGCTGCAGGAGTTTGCCTACCGCATCCATATCGGCTGGACGACCTATGCGATAGCCGGCGTCCTCGCCTTCAGTATCGCCCTGATCACCGTCGGCCTCCAGGCATTCAAAGCCACACTGGCCAACCCCGTCAAAAGTCTCCGAACTGAATAAACCCGCCGGGCGGGACGATCACTCATTTTTATAAACCACCCCCTCCTTCATCACAAACCTTACCTGACCCATCGCGTGGATATCCTGTGTCGGATCACCCTCCACCGCCACAATATCCGCCCACTTCCCCGGCTCGATCGTCCCCGCCTTATCACTGATCCCGATCAGTTCCGCCCCATTCACCGTCGCACATTTGATCGCCTCCAGCGCCGGCATCCCCACCTCCGTCATATAGACGAACTCCATCCAGTTCTTCCCATGCGCATAAACCCCCGCGTCCGTCCCAAAAGCGATCTTCACCCCCGCCTTATACGCCTTCGCAAACGTCCCCTGGATAAGCGGGCCCACCGCCAGCGCCTTCCCCTGGATCACCGGCGGAAAATATCCGGGCTTTTTCGCCGAATCCGCCACCGACTTCCCCGCAATGATCGTCGGCACATACCAGGTCCCGTATTTTTTAAATAGCGCGATCGCCTCATCATCCATGAACGTTCCATGCTCGATCGATGTCACCCCCGCCCGGATCGCCCGCTTGATCGCCTCCGCCCCATGTGCATGCGCCGCCACCGTCATCCCATAGTCCTTCGCCGTCTCCACGATCGCCCGAAGCTCCTCCTCGGAAAACTGCGCACCCGCCCCGTCTTTCTCGAGCGAAAGCACTCCGCCCGAAGCAGTGATCTTGATCAGATCAGCTCCCTCTTTATACATCTGCCGCACCGCCTTGATACAAGCATCCTTCCCGTCCACAACGTTCTCCGTATAACGCGGCTCCGTATACAGCCCCTCGCGATAGCCATTTGTCTGATCCGCATGCCCGCCCGTCGAAGCGATCAGCTTACCCGAAGTATAAACATGCGGCCCGATCACGATCCCGTTCCGGATCGCATTGCGCAGCGAAATATTAACCCCGGTTCCGCCGACATCCCGCACCGTCGTGAAACCCGCCATCAGCGTGGTCTTTGCATAGACCGTGGAATTGAACGCAATATCCGCCTCGTTCTGCGTGAACCGTTTCAATTGCTGGTTCGCGCTTTGTTGATCCTCAAGATGCACATGCGAATCGATCAACCCCGGCATCACCGTCCGGTTCTTCAGATCGATCACCTTATCATCCGCCGCAGCCGCCGTATAACCCTTCTGCACTCCCGCGACGCTGTTCCCCGACACGATCACCGTCATTTCCGTCAAAACCTGACCCGCCTTCGGGTCGATCAATTTCCCGCAGTAGATTAATGTACGTTGCGCCATCAGCCCGCCTCCGATCCAAAACCCCATGGCCAGTAGCAGCAGTCTTTTTTTCATAACTCAATTTTTTTGGTATCCGGAAAATTAAGGAATCACGATCACAACTGAACAATTCCTGTATCGAATCCGGACAACCCGCAACCCGACCGCCGCCATAAAACACACTTTTTCAGCCAATTAACCAGTTGGCATTTAATATGCACCCACAAAGTCATGCTGTACAACTACTTTCTCCTCGCCTGGCGCCACCTGACAAAGAAAAAAGTCTACTCCGTGATAAATATCGCCGGTCTCAGCACCGGTATGGCCATCGCCATCCTGATCGGCCTTTGGGTCTATGACGAACTCAGCTTCGATCATTACTTTCCCAACCACCAGCGCCTCGCCATCGTGTTAGAGTGCGACAGCGCCCCGGGAATGCACTACCGCGGCAGCACGATCATGGTACCCCTCGGCGCCGCCCTCCGCAACAACTACCCTGACCTGTTCAGCCGGACTGCTCTTTACTCCGACGGCAGCAATCATCTCTACTCGTTTAATAACACGACCGTCTCCGGTCCCGGTATCTGGTCCCAGCCCGAACTCCCCGCGATGTTCGGATTTAAAATGATTGAAGGTACCGTGGAATCCGCCAAAGATCCCTCCACCGCGCTGATCGACCAATCCCTCGCCACCGCCCTCTTCGGCGCCGGCGACCCGATCGGCAAGACGATCAAGGTAGACAACGAAATCCCGCTAAAAGTCGGCGGTGTCTATCAGGACCTGCCAAAGAATACCTCCCTTCAGAGCTCGACCACTCCAACGCACAGCATCCAGATCGTCATGCCCTGGTACAGCAAAACCAACAGTTACTTCAACAGCAATACCGACTGGCAGGATCACAACAGTATCCTCTACGTCGAGTTAGCCCCCGGCGTGACCGCCGAAAAAGCCACCGCCCGGATGAAGAACATCGCTACGTCATATTTCAAGTCCTGGCACCAGGAATTGATGGTCGATCCCTTGGACCGGGCCTACCTCCACGACCAGATCGATACCAGCACCGGCAAGGAATCCGGTGGCCACATTACTTATGTTTGGTTGTTTGGCATCATCGGCATCTTCACCCTTATCCTCGCCTGTATCAACTTTATGAACCTCGCGACCGCCCGCAGCGAAACGCGGGCCCGGGAAGTCGGCATCCGCAAGACCATCGGCTCGCATCGCTGGCAGCTCATCGGCCAGTTCTTCAGCGAATCCATCCTCGTCGCAGGGATCGCCTTCATACTTGCATTGTTCCTCGCTTACGCGAGCTTGCCCTTCTTCAATAACATCGCCGACAAACAAATGACCATACCCTGGACAAATGCGTGGTTCTGGACGATGGCGATCAGCTTCGTCGGGCTGACCGGCCTGCTCGCCGGAAGTTATCCGGCCTTTTATCTCTCGGCGTTCCGCCCCGTACAGGTCCTGAAGTCCCGTGTCGTGACCGGCCGCTGGGCCAGCCTGCCCCGGCGCGCCCTTGTCGTGCTGCAATTTACCGTCTCGCTGACCCTCATCATCTGCACCTCGATCGTCTATCGCCAGATCATCTATACAGAGGACCGCCCCGTCGGTTACTCCCGCTCGGGCCTGATCACCGTGGATATCAATACTCCCGACCTCGGCAATCACCGCGACGCGATCCGAACCGCCTTGCTCCAAAACAATCTCGCCTCCAACGTCGCCTTCTCCAACATGAGCCTCACCGATTTCAACGACGGTAACGGCCTCGACTGGCCCGGCAAAACTCCCGATCAGAACACGATCATGTTCCGGAACGTCAACATCTCCCCGGATTATGGCCGAACGATCGGTTGGACCATAACGCAAGGCCGCGACCTCTCCCCCGAAATGATTACGGATTCTGCCGCGATGGTCATCAACGCCACAGCCGCCAAAGCCATCGGTATCCGCAATATCGTCGGCACCAACGTCAAATTCTTCGGCATGCCCTATCACATTGTCGGCGTGTCCGCGGATATGGTCAACGTATCACCTTCTGACACCGTCGAGCCCGCCATCTTCCTCGGCGGCCGCTATACCGGGAAATACATTATCCGCATCAATCCCCGCCTCTCAGCGCATACGGCCCTCGCGGGCATGGAGAGCGTCTTCCATACATACAACCCCGCCGGCCCTTTCATCTATCATTTCGTTGACGACGACTATTCCGCGAAATTCAAAAGCGCCGAAAATATCGGTAACCTGGCAGCCGTCTTCACCGCGCTCGCGATTTTTATTTCCTGCCTCGGCCTCTTCGGCCTCGCGTCCTTCATCGCCGAACGTCGCACCAAAGAGATCGGCATCCGCAAAGTCCTCGGCGCCCGCGTCGCCAATCTCTGGGGAATGCTCTCCAGGGACTTCCTGCTACTCGTCTCACTGTCGTTCATCATCGCCATCCCCCTCTCCGCCTGGGGCATGCAAAAGTTGCTCCACCAGTACACCTACCGCGCCGACCTGTCGTGGTGGATCTTCGCCGCCGCCTGCGCCGGCATCCTCCTGATCACCCTCGCCACCGTCAGTTACCAGGCCCTCCGCGCCGCCCTGGCCAACCCCACCAAAAGCCTCCGCAGCGAATGACCGTCCGCGTCAGTCCAATTATTCCGTCCTCAGACTTTCCACCGGATTCCTCCTCG
>Ga0210383_10000766_pt1 | contig 29262 bp, 29 predicted proteins | sample IncBWC14OmetaG_FD_160072 | JGI IMG/M metagenome (GOLD analysis project Ga0210383, IMG submission 160072) | Forest soil microbial communities from Barre Woods Harvard Forest LTER site, Petersham, Massachusetts, United States - Inc-BW-C-14-O ... | reverse complement strand
CGCGGGCCGCGTCGCGCTCGCCGGCCATCTCCAGCAGGTGTCCGCTGACCGCGGGCAGCCGGTGATCCTGTCTCATCCGCTCGTCGGCGCCGAGCCCGGCCAGCAGATCGAGCCCGGCCCGCGGGCCGTGCACCATGGCCACCGCGACGGCGTGATTCAGCCGCACGACCGGGTTGTCGGATAGCCGCGTGAGCAGCTCGTATAGGGCCACGATCTGCGGCCAGTCGGTCGCCTCTGCGGTCGGTGCCTCGTCGTGGACCGCGGCGATGGCCGCCTGCAGCTGGTAGGGGCCGGCCGGGCCGCGGGCCAGGGCGGTGGTGACCAGGTCCACGCCCTCGGCGATCTGGGCGGCGTTCCACAGGTTCCGGTCCTGTTCGGCCATGGGGATCAGCTCGCCGCCCAGGCCGGTGCGGGCCGGCCGCCGGGCGTCGGTCAGCAGCATGAGCGCAAGCAGCCCGGTCACCTCGCCGTCCTCGGGGAGCACCCGGTGCACGAGACGGGCCAGCCTGATCGCCTCGGCGGCCAGCTCGGTGCGGTGCAGGCTCGGCCCGGACGTGCTGGCGTAGCCCTCGGTGAAGATCAGGTAGAGCACGTGCAGGACCGCCGCGAGCCGTCCGGCGCGTTCGGAGGCGGAGGGCATCCGGAACGGCGCCGCGCTGGTCTTGATCTGCTGCTTGGCCCGGCTGATCCGCCGGGTCATGGTCTCCTCAGGGACCAGGAACGCCCGGGCGATCTCCGCGGTGGTCAGGCCGCCGACCGCGCGGAGCGTCAGCGCGATCTGCGAGGCCGGGGTCAGCGCGGGATGACAGCACATGAACAGCAGGATCAGCGTGTCGTCGTGCTCCGCGGGCGGCCGGTCGGCCGGCGGGGCCAGCCAGTGGTCGGGCAGCACCCAGCGGGCCACGGTATCTTCGCGGCGCTGGCGGGCCTGATCGGCCCGCAGCAGGTCGGTGAGCCTGCGCGAGGCGACCGCGATCAGCCAGCCGCGCGGGTGGTCCGGGAGGCCCTTGGCCGGCCACTGCGCGGCCGCAGCGATCAGCGCCTCCTGGGTGGCGTCCTCGGCCTGCTCGAAGTGCCCGTAACGCCGGACCACCGCGCCGAGGACCTGCGGCGCCAGCTGGCGCAGCAGGTCCTCGGCCTCGGTCTCGGGCATGGCCAGTCAGGGTCGCGGCTCAGACATCGAGCTCGTCCCGGGACTCAGCGATCGGCCGCACGTCGATCCACTCGTGCTCGCCGGGCTGCGGCGGACCGGGAATCCGGGTCAGCCGGGCGGCTATCTCGGTGGCCCGGTCGAAGCTGTCGCAGTCCACGATCCAGTAGCCGGCCAGGACCTCCTGGCTCTCGGCGTACGGCCCGTCCGTCACGACCGGGACGTCGTTGCGCAGCTGGATTCTCCGGGTGTGGACCGGGGCGACCAGCCCCCGCGTGTCCACCAGTTCGCCGGATTCGGCCAGGTCCTTGTTGAACCCCTCCATGAACGCCCCGAGCGCGGCGAACTGCTCCCGGGACCAGGCCGGCTTGCCCTCCGCGGCCTGGCCGGCCATGGAGTCGTAGTCTCGCTGCGAGCCGTACACCAAGATCATGTACTTCATAATCGCTCCTCTCGGTTCAGCGCCTCAGTCATGACGCGTGCTTCACCTGAGACGTCGAGGCGGCCGGCCCATCCCGGACATCCGCGCCGCGACTATACGCTCGACCTGCGCGACAAGCTCGCGGATAGAGGTGTGCGGTGGAGATCATGACCGGCAGCGGGGTGGCCCGGGCCGAGCTGGACCCTGATGGCCCGGCCGAGCCCGGTGCGGTCCGATTCCTGCTCGTGCTCACGCACGGGGCGGGTGGCAGCGCGGGCTCACCCGACCTGCTGGCCGCCCGTGACGCGGCGGTCGGGATCGGCGGGCTGGTGGCCCGCGTGACTCAGCCGTACCGGGTCAACGGCGCCCGCGCGCCCGGCTCGGCGGTCCGTCAGGACGCCGCCTGGGTGGAGATCGTGGCCGCGCTGACCAGGCTCGTTCCCGGCATCCCGCTCGTCCAGGGCGGGCGGAGCAACGGAGCGCGGGTGGCGTGCCGCACGGCGGCCGTCGTCGGGGCCCGGGCCGTAATCGCGCTGGCGTTCCCGCTCAAGCCGCCGGGCCCGACAGGACAGAGCCGGCTGGCCGAGCTGCGGGCCGCAGGGGCGGGCGGGGCCGCGGTGCTGGTGGTCAACGGGGAACGTGACCCGTTCGGGATTCCCCGGGCCCGGGACGCGGACCGGGTCGTCGTGGTGCCGGGGGAGACGCACGCGCTGAAGGGTCACCGCGCCGTCATCGCCGGGGCCGTGGCTGACTGGCTGCCCGGCGCGCTGCGCTCGAAGGTTTCAACTGAGGGATAGCAAAAGGGGTCATTCGATCAGGCACCCGGCTCGGTGCCGCCGGTGGCGGGTAACGCCGCCGGCGCCTGCCCGCTGTGCGGAGGTATGACCCGGGCCGGGCGGTCGAAGGCCAGATCCGTGGGCCGGTGCGGTGCGATGCACGCGCCGTCAGGCAGGAGTTCCCCTGTGTCTTCGAAGATCACGATGCCATTGCAGAGCAGGCTCCAGCCCTGCTCGGGGTGACTGACTACGGTATGCGCCGCTTCCCGGTCCGGGGCTGACGCCTCCGGACAGGGCGGCGAGTGTGGGCACATATCAGTGCCTCCTGGTTGGTTCATCATGTGTGTTGTTGAACAGTTGCTAGTGTGCAGCAGCTCTCGCGATCGTTATATGGCTCGGGTGAATCGTTTTTTCACTGGCCATCTGTAGCGTTCCGCTAGTTTCTGTCTGGCACAGATTGACTACTGTGTGTAACTAGATGGTACTGCTATGTAGTTTCCAAATCCCTGCCGACCAAGTGGCCTAGACCATTTTACGGCCTCTGCGGACCAAGTGGCCTAGACCAACTGTGCCCCTCCCGGTCCTGCGGCGCAAGCGACACGCCTTAATACAACAATCGATTGCTGTGTATACATTTCCCGGAGGCCGTCAACGTGCGGACTGGTCCCCTCTATCTGGAGACGTCGCAGTACCCCGGAAGGTTCACCGCGGCCGGCGCAAGAATTCCCGGGAGCGGGAGCCTCAGCCCTTGATAATCGGGGCCATCAGCGGGCTGGGCTCGAACGTCACTGCCGGAATGTCGTTGACGCGATGGGTTTCGCGCAGGGTGAGCAGGCGCTCGGCGTCGGCGGTGAGCGCGTGGATGTGCGGCTTGGCCTTGGCCTTGCGTCGGTAGATGCGGTCGTCGTAGCCGCGGACGCCGATCGCCGCGCGCTGCACCGAGTAGGCCGCCCGCATGGCGTCGGTCAGCGCGGCATCCAGGGCCAGCGCGAGCCGGCGTACCTCGGCGTCGGGTGCGCGGCGGGCCTGCGCCTGCCGGAACTCGGTCTCGGCTGCGTCCGCCGCGTCGAGCAGTTCCGCGTGCCGGCCCGCGAGCGCCAGGTCGGCCGCGTAGCTCTGCTCCGCCTCACTGCTGGGCTTGTACCGGTTCTTGACCCCAGGTCTCATGGCCATAGGTTACAAGCGCTCAGGAATAGTTGCGGAACGCGGGCCAGGCCTGCGCCCAGGACGAACGCGCGCTGGTGGCCACGAAGATCTGCACGCCCTGCTCGTCGTCGCTGACCCCCAGACCGTTCCAGAACGTGGCCACGAAGCGGACCTGGGCGAACTCGCGGCGCAGCAGGGCCGGGTCGACGTTCACCGCGATGACCGCGTCATCGCCCGCGGGCGGCGGGCCCCACAACCAGAAGTTATTGGCGCCGCTGTAGGCCTGCGGCAGGGCGAGCCCGGGCCCGTAGCGGTCGATGGCGCCCGCCTCGCCGTAGTTCCCGGTCACGATGGCCGTCCGCCGCCGTTGCGGGGCCGGGAGCGACCGGTACTCCGTCGCCACCAGCGCTACCAGCCGCGGCCAGGCGATCGTCTCCGCCAGGTCGTAGTTGATCTTCTGCAGCGGCACGGTGTGCAGCGTCCGGGCGGGCAGCGCCGACAGCGCGACCGGCGCGGCCAGCACCGCGCCGGCCAGCATGCCCGCGGCGGTGACCGCCGCGGGCCTGACCAGGCGGCCCAGCGCTGCTGGCCTGACCGGGCGCCGGGCGGCCAGCCGGCGCTCGAGCGGAACCGAGCCCGCCGCGATCAAGAACGTGAACGCCGCGCCCGGGTAGTACGCCTTGCCGCCCAGCACGAACTGCAGCACGATCGCGATGACGCAGGCGATCGCCACCGGCCGGAAGCGCCGGGCCGCCGGGCTGCGCAGCGACCAGATCGCCCCGGTCACCCAGACCGGGGTCACCGCCGGGCCGGTGTAGAGGACCTGCGCGGGCCAGAAGACGGCCCGGTTGTGCCCGGCCGCGCCCTGCAGCGCGCGGAACACGTCCAGGTTGGGCCAGCCGTGCAGGGCCTGCCAGACGAGGTCCGGCGCCGCCAGGGCCGCCGCGATCACCCCGCCGAGCAGCAGGTAGCGGCTGCGCAGCAGGCGGCGGGCATCGGTGGCGGCCAGGCCGGCCACCACCGCGGCGGCCAGGAAGCCGATGTTCCACTTGGCCTCGCTGGCGATCCCGACGCAGCCGCCGATGGCCACCCACCACCGCGGATCCTCGCTGGCCAGCAGGCGCATGACCAGAAGCAGGGTGACCGTCCAGAACACGAAGTCGGGTGCGGTAGTGGTCAGCTCGTGCATGGCGCCGAGGAACTCCCCGCAGGTCGCGGCGGCCAGCGCGGCGAGCAGCTGGCCGGTCCGGCCCGCGCCGAGCCAGCGGCTCATCGTGGCCGTGGCCACGACCAGCACGGCCAGGCCGAGCGCGGGCAGGACCCGGAGCCCGGCCAGCGTGTTGCCGGCCGCCGCGGCCGCGAACCGGGCCAGCAGCGGGGTGAGCGGCGGTTGGTCGACGTAGCCGAAGGCCAGGTGGTGCCCGGCGGCGAGGAAGTAGAGCTCGTCGCGGACGTAGCCGTAGCGGGCGCTGACCGCCATCTCCAGGCCGAACGCGGCCGCCGCGATCACCGCGATGCCGAGCCAGGGCGGCCGGAACCCTTGGGTCGTGTCCGGTTCTGCTGATACGGAGGCCCAGGCCCCGCTGATCGTGTTCATGGGCTCATCATGGGAACGCGGGGCGGCCCGGCGGATCGGGCGCCGGGGCGATTTCCCGGCTCCGCTCCGGGTCGCAGGGGCCAGCGCGAAACCGCCCGCGGCTCCACCGTAAGTCGTAGCGCCCGGATCCCCCTGGCGGATGATCCCCCGTCCGGACCGCCGGCCGTACCATCGGGTCGTGAACCTCATGGCCGCGCGGCCGACCGGGCTTGCGCGATCGCTGGGCACGCGGGTGGCCGCGCTCCCGCCGCGGCGGCAGGAGCTGCTCGCCGACGCCGGACTCGGCATCGCGCTGGCCACCGTCAACGCCGTCGCGCTGCTGCCCTACCGGGCCCAGCAGCATCCGCTGTGGCTCGCGCTCCTGCTGGTCGTGGCCCAGGCCCTTCCGCTGGCCTGGCGCCGGTCGCGGCCGATCGAGGTCGGCCTGGTCATCGCGGTCGCCCGGGTCGCCTACGACCAGCTCGGCTTCACGTTCGCGCCGTTTCCGCTCGGGCCCGCGATCGCGTTCTACACCGTCATCGACCGCCGTGGCCCGGCCTGGCGCTGGGCTGCGTGCGTCGTGGTGGCGGCGGGCATCGCGGTCGGCGGGGCGGCGCCGGGGCACAGCCAGCCCTACGAAGCCATCTTCCAGGTGATGATCTTCCTCACCGCGTGGGCCGCGGGCACGCTCAGCCGGACCAAGCGGGCGAGCCTGCAGGCGGCCCGGAGCCGCGCCGACCGCGCCGAAGCCGAACTGGACCGCCAGGCGGCCATGGCCGCCGAGCGGGAGCGGGCCAGGATCGCCCGTGAGCTGCACGACGTCGTGGCCCATCACGTCAGCCTGATCGCGGTCCAGGCGGAGGCGGCTGCCTCCCTGCTGCCCGGGCGGCCGGACCAGGCCGGGTCGGCAGTGGACATCATCGGCGACACGGCCCGGCAGGCGCTGACCGAGCTGCGCCGGCTGCTCGGCGTGCTGCGCGGTCCCGCCGAGCGGCTCGAGACGGCCCCGTCCGCATCGCTCGGCGAGCTCGGCGAGGTGCTCGACCAGGTGCGCGGCGCGGGGCTGCCGGTGGACTTCGAGGTCGTGGGCACGCCCGGCCCGCTGTCCCCGGGCGTGGACCTGACCGCGTATCGCATCGTCCAGGAGGCGCTGACCAACACGATCCGCCACGCCCGGGCCACCCAAGCCGCCGTTACCCTGCGCTACGAGCCCGGGTACATCACGGTCAGCGTCACCGATTCCGGCCGCCGGCCGGACGGGCCACCCGCGGCCCGCGCCGGCGTGATCGCCCCGCCGGGGCCACTGCTCACCGGATCCGGACTGGGCCTGGCCGGGATCGCGGAGCGGGTCGCGTCGTGCGGCGGCAACCTGAGCGTCGGCCCGACCGAGGCGGACGGCTTCGCCGTCACCGCGCGGCTGCCGGCCCGATGACCGTCCCCGCCTCGCCGGACCCGACGACCCCGATCCGGGTGCTCGTGGTCGACGATCAGGAGCTGGTCCGCTCCGGGTTCTGCGTCATCCTGGACGCCGCGGACGGCATCACGGTGGTGGGGGAGGCGGCCAACGGCGAGGCGGCCGTCTCGGCGGCCGCGGCCCACCACCCGGACGTGGTGCTGATGGACATCCGCATGCCGGGCATGGACGGGCTGGAGGCGACCCGGGTGCTCACCCGCGGCTCGACCGCCCCCAAGGTGGTCATGCTCACCACCTTCGACCTCGACGAGTACGTCTACGAGGCGCTGCGCGCCGGGGCCAGCGGGTTCCTGCTCAAGGACTCGCCGCGCGCCGACCTCATCGCCGCGGTACGCGCGGCCGCGGCGGGTGAGGCCATGCTCGCCCCGTCGGTCACCCGCCGCCTGATCGAGGTGTTCGCGCGGCGGCCGCCGGAAACCGCTCCCGCGCCGTCACGGCTCGCGTCGCTGACGGCGCGGGAGCGGGAGGTGCTGGTGCTGCTGGCCCGGGGCGGCAGCAACACCGAGATCGCGGCCGCGCTGTTCGTCAGCGAGGCGACGGTCAAGACGCACGTCGGCAACCTGCTGGCCAAGCTCGGGCTCCGCGACCGGGTGCAGGCCGTGATCCTGGCCTACGAGACCGGCATCGTCATCCCCGGCCAGCCGCCCGCCTGAGCCCGGGCGCCCCGCTCACAAGCGAGTGAACCCCGGAATTCACCTCGCTCTAGCCAGGTGAATCCCGGGGTTCATACCGCTCTGACCCCTTGGCGCCTACGCTTCCGTGGCGGGCTGGCCGTTCTGGCCGAGCACCACGTGGACGGCGCGCTCCTCGGTGCCACGCAGGACGGTCAGGTCGACGGTGCCGCCGGGCGCCGCCGCGCGCAGCGCGCCGGACAGGTCGTCGACGCCGCGGACGGGCTGGCCGCCGACCGCCACGATCAGGTCACCGCGGGCCAGCCCGGCCCGGGCGGCCGGGGTGTTCTCGCCGACCTCGCGGATGAGCAGGCCGTCGGCCTCGGGGAGGCCGACCGCGCGGCGCAGCCTCCGGGCCACATGGCCGGGAGCGATCGCGATGCCGAGCTGGGGCGGCTCGACCGATTCGCCGCGGGCTAGCGTGTCGACCCGGCCGCGTAGCGCCTCGTCGGCGGGAATGGCTAGGTAGAAGCCCTCGCCCAGGCGGTTGGTGTTGATCCCGAGCAACTGGCCCGCGGCGTTGAGGACCGGCCCACCCGAGGAACCGGGCAGCAGCGGGGCGGTGTGCTCCAGGCTGCCGGTGATGCGCAGGCCACGGGGGCCGCGGAAGCTGCGGTCGATGCCGGACACGAAGCCGAACGTCACCCGCAGGCCGCGCCCGCCCGGGTTGGCCAGCGCGAAGACGGGCGTCCCGATCGCGGGGGCGTCGGTGGCCCACGGCAGGACCGGAGCCTGACCGGTCTCGACCTGGACCACGGCGAGGTCGCCGTCGACGTCGGTCCCGGCTACGGTCCCCTCGGCGGTGTGCCCGTCGGCGAAGGTCACCGTCACGTGGCTGCCGCGGACGTTGTGCGCGTTGGTCAGCACCCGGTTGTCGCCGAGTACGATGCCGGAGCCCACGCCCCATCGCTGCCCGATGCCCACCACCGAGGAGCCGCTCTCTTCGGCCAGCCGCGCGATGCTGACCTGAATCTCGTCGAGGATTGTCATGTCTGTTCACATCCCTTGATGTTGGTAGTAATTTGCAAGTTACTACTGACTCGAGGAGTGTCAATGCGACGGGCTACGATTTCGCTCATGGCTCAGCGGGACACAGACCCCTCGACCGCCTCACCGCTCGCGGAGGCACTGGCCAGGGTCGGTGACCGGTGGACGCTGCTGGTGGTCGAGGCCCTGCTGGCCGGGCCGCGGCGGTTCAACGACCTGCTCGCCGAGTTGCCCGGGATCGCCGCGAACATCTTGTCCGAGCGTCTCAAGCGGCTCGAACGGGACGGGCTGCTGGTAGCCCGGCCCTACTCCGAGCGTCCGCCGCGCGTCGCTTACCAGCTCACCGCCGAGGGCCGGGAGCTCGCCGGCGCGCTGCGCCTGCTAGCGTACTGGGGCACCGGGCATGCCGATCCTTCGCAGGCGCCCCGGCACCCGGTCTGCGGGACCCCAGTGGAGGCCCGCTGGTACTGCCCGACCTGCGACCGCCTCGTCGACGACGAGCCAGACCACCCCGACCTCCACTACGTCTAGGCGTCAGGCCAGGCTGGCGGCCCAGCTGGAGTGGAGGGCGGCGTACTCGCCGTCGCCGGTCATCAGCTCGCCGGGCGGGCCGTCCTCGGTGATCCGGCCGTGGTCCAGGACCAGCACCCGGTCGGCGATGGCCACCGTGGATAGCCGGTGGGCGATGATGACGGCCGTCCGGTCGGCCAGCACGGTGCGCAGGCCGGCCTGTACCAGCCGCTCGCTGGGGATGTCGAGCAGCGAGGTGGCCTCGTCCAGGACCAGCACGGCCGGAGCGGCCAGGAACGCCCGCGCGAACGAGATGAGCTGGCGCTGCCCGGCCGACAGCCGGCCGCCGCGCTTGCCGACCGGGGTGTCGTAGCCCTCGGGCAGCGCGTCGATGAAGTCGTGCGCGCCGATCATCCGGGCCGCCCGGCGCACGTCGGCGTCCGGCGCGTCCGGTCGGCCGAGCCGGATGTTCTCCGCGACCGACCCCTCGAACAGGAAGTTCTCCTGGGTGATCACGATCACCTCGGTGCGGAGCAGCGAATCGGGCAGCTGCCGCAGGTCGGTCCCGTCCAGCGTGACCCGGCCGGAGCGCGGGTCGTAGAACCGGCCGAGCAGCCGCGCGATCGTGGTCTTGCCCGCGCCGGTCTCGCCGACCATGGCGACCGTCTGCCCGGCCGGGATGTCCAGTTCCAGACCGGGCAGCACCAGGTTGTCCCGGTAGCCAAAGGTGACATCCTCGAACCGCACCCGCCGTCCAGCGGAAGCCTCCTCACGCCCGGGCAGCGAGACCGGCGACACGGGCTCCGGCACCGAAGGCTGCTGGTCCAGCACGCCGGAGATCTTTTCCAGGCCGGAGGCCGCGGACTGGAACGTGTTGTAGAACTGCGACACGTCCTGCAGCGGGTCGAAGAAGCGCTGCAGGTAGAGCAGGAAGGTGGCGAGCACGCCCACCTTGATGTCGCCGTCGATGACCAGCAGCCCGCCGTAGCCGAGGACCACGCCGGTGATGATGTTGCCGACCAGCGAGATGCTCGGCCCGTAGACCGCGTACAGCCGGGAGGCGTGCCGGCTCGACTCGGCGTAGTCCTGGCCCAGCCCGGAGAAGATGGCCGAATTCCGCGGCTCGCGGCGGAACGCCTGCACCGCGCGTATCCCGCCGAACGTCTCGACGAACTGCACGATGACCAGCGCGATGGATTCCCTGGTCCGCCGGTAGGCGTGCGCCGACTCGCGCCGGAACCAGGCCGTCATCCAGGTCAGCGGGACGAAGCCGGCCAGTACGACCAGGCCGAGCTGCCAGTCCAGCAGCAGCATGCCGGTGCCGACCAGCAGCAGGGTCAAGATCGCGGCGATCAGCGAATCCAGCCCCTCCTCGAACAGGTCGGAGATCGAGTCGATGTCCGAGGTCTGCCGGGAGATGACCCGGCCCGAGGTGTAGCTCTCGTGAAAGGCCACGTCCAGGGCCTGGCAGTGCGCGAACAGGCGGTTGCGCAGCTCGAGCACCACCTTCTGGCCCACCCGGCCGGTCATGGTGACGAACATGCGAGTGGTGACGGCCTGGACCGCGACCGCGACGGCGAAGGCGGCGGCGATGGCAAGCAACGGGCCCGCGTCGTGAGCGTGCAGCAGCGGCGGCAGGCCATTGTCGATGGCCAGACCAACCAGCCACGGGCCGGCCAGGGCGGCCAGGCTCTCCACCACGATGAGCGAGATGGTGGCGATCACCGCGCGGCGGTGCGGCCGCAGCAGGTCCCCGAGCAGCCGCCGGCTGCGTTCGCGCAGGAGCGCGGCCAGGCCGGCGGTGACCTCGTCGGCCTTCTCCGCCGCGACGCCGCGCCAAGCATCCACGCTCACGCGGTTGCCTCCAGGTCCCGGATGTCCATCAGGTCCGCGTACTCCGAGTTGGTAGCGAGCAGGTGCCGGTGGCTGCCGGTGGCGGCGATCACCCCGCCGGACAGCAGGGCCACCGTGTCGGCCAGCGCCACCGTGGACGGCCGGTGCGCCACGACCAGGGCCGTCGCGCCGGCCAGGATCTCGTGCAGGGCCCGGGTCACCCGCTCCTCGGTGTGCACGTCGAGCGCGGACAGCGGATCGTCCAGGATCAGCACGTCCGGCCCGGCCAGGATGGCCCGGGCCAGCGCGATCCGCTGCCGCTGCCCGCCGGACAGGGCCATGCCCTGCTCGCCGATCCTGGTGTCCAGGCCCCACGGCAGGTCGTAGGCGAACCGGGCCTGTGCGGCGGTCAGCGCGGCCTCGACCGCGGCCTCGTCCGCGTCGGGCGCGCCGAACATGACGTTCTCCCGCACGCTGGCCGAGAACAGCGTCGCGTCCTCGAACGCGCAGCCGACCGCCGCGCGGAGCCGGGCCAGCGGGATGTCGCGGATGTCCGTGTCGTCCAGCCGGACCGATCCCGACGTGGCGTCGGCCAGCCGCGGCACGAGCTGCAACAGCGTGGACTTGCCCGAGCCGGTCGCCCCGGTGAGCACCACCGTCTGGCCCGGCGGCAGCTCGAGCACGATGTCCCGCAGCACCGGCTCGGCCGCCCCCGGGTACCGGAACGTCACGTGGTCGAACACCAGGTGACCCCGGGAGCGCCGTGTTGACCTGGCCGCCTGCGGCGACGGGCCCGGGTCGCGCGCCGCGGCCGGGCGGAGGGCACGCACCACGCTCCGTTCGGTATCAAGGTCTTGGGCTTTGTCGGTGATCTCCGGCTGGGCGTCGAAGATCTCCAGGACCCGCTGCGCCGCGGTGGCCGCCTCCTGACCGGACGCGATGATGTAGCCGAGCGCCTCGACCGGCCAGACCAGCTGCAGCGCGAGTGTGATGAACGCCACCAGGCCGCCGAGGGTCAGCGAGCCCGTGCTGACCGCGAGCGCGCCGAGCACGATGATGATGCCGATGACGGCGTTGGGGATCAGGTCCAGCAGGGCCCAGAACGAGCCGAGCAGGCCCGCCTTCTCGACCTGCGTGCGGTAGACCTCCGTGGCTTGTACGCCGTGCCTGAGCGCCGCCTGCGGGCCCCGGCCGAGTGCCTTCAGCACGCGGATGCCCGTCGCCGCCTCCTCGATCAGCGTGGCCAGGTCACCCTGCTGGTCCTGGACCCGGCGCGAGAGCACCCGGTAGCGCTTCTCGAACCGGAAGCAGACCGGCAGGACGGGCGCGAACACCGCGCCGGTGATCAGGCCGAGCCACCAGTTCAGGTGGATCAGCAGCGCGACCACCGCGATGAACGTCATCACGTTGGTGACCAGGAAGATCAGGCCGAAGCCGGCGAACCTGCGGATCGAGGACAGGTCGGTGGTGGCCCGCGACAGCAGCTGGCCCGACTGCCAGTTGTCGTGGAACGAGGCCTGCAGCCGCTGCAGGTGGGCGTACATGTCGTCCCTGATCGTCTTCTCCATCGACGCGACCGCGTCGGCCTGGATCCAGCGGCGGATCAGGTTCAGCACCGCTTCGGCCGTGCCGAGACCGACGGCCGCCAGGGCCAGCGGGATCAGCAACCGCCGGTCGTCGTGCGCGATCGCCCCGTCTATCACGGCCGCGGTGAGCAGCGGGATGCAGATCTCGGCGGCGACCGCGCCCAGCGCCGCGGCGAGCATGACGATCATCTGGACGCGGAACGGCTTCAGGTAGCCTCGCAGCCGCCACAGTGCCCCAACTGGCCGTACCCTGGCGGGGGCGCGCGTGACCAGCAAAGGGGTTACAGGGGGCATTGCCGTGAGGTTAACCGGGCGGACGAGAAGTTGTCATCTGATTTTTCTTGTGGCGTACGCCTTGTCGGCGGGCCATAACTCTGGCACGCTGGCTCACCCGGAGGCTTCGCGAACCGGTTGCCGGGAGTTACCGGCAGGGAGAGGAACCGTGAAGCGCAGCAGCACCATCCGCCTCGGACATCCGTGAGCCGCGTCTCGCGGGCGGGCGTCCTGGCCGCCTACCGCGATGGCGTGACCGTGATCTGTGAACTGGCGGGCCAGTTCACCGACGCGACGTGGCTGGCGGCGACGCCGTGTTCGGAATGGCGTGCGGTGGACCTGGCCGGCCATCTGCGGTGCGTGGCCGACGACTATCACGAGTACCTCGACGATGCTCCGGCCAGCCGGCTCGCCCGGTTGCTGGCCACCAATGCCCCCGCGGACTCGCTCGCTCGCAAGCTGGCCCGGCAGAACGCGGCCGAGCTGGCCGCGCTGCCGGACGCCCCCGGCCCCGAACACATCGCCGCGTTCGCCGACTCGGCCCGCGCCTACGGACGTCGGCTGGCGCCGTCCTGGGACCTGCCGCACCACCGCTACCGCGGCACCGAGGTCACGGTGGGCGCGATGGCGGGCGCCGCCTGCGCCGAATGGCATCTGCACGCGTGGGACTTGGCCCGGTCGCTCGGCAAGGACTACCGTCCCGCTGATCCCGAACTCGTCCTGGCCACCTGGCAGGGCGGCACGCCCCAGCTGTGGCCCGTGCTGGCCGCCGAGTCCGGCGGCGACGATCCGTGGTACGTCCTGCTTCTCGCCTCGGGCCGCGATCCAGCCTGGGTTCAGCTGTTAGGCCCCAGCCGGGTCCCGAGACGTCAGCCGGGATAGAGTCTTGATTCCGTGACCTTTGATGTAACTCGCGTGCGGGTGGCGTATCCGGCCCTGACCGATGGCTATGCCTACCTCGACGGCGCCGCCGGGACCCAGGTGCCCGCGGCGGTCATCGAGGCCATCGCCGAGACGTATCGGGCCGGGATCGGCAACGCCGGCGGCGCGTTCCCGGCCAGTGGGCGGGCCGACCGCGTCGTAGCCGAGTGCCGTCGCGCCGTGGCCGACCTGACCGGCGCCGAATCCGACGGCGTGATCATCGGGCCGAACATGACCACGCTCACCTACCGGCTCGCGGACACGCTGTCCCGGCAGTGGGGTCCCGGGGACGAGGTGGTCGTGTCCCGGCTCGATCACGACGCCAACGTCCGGCCCTGGGTGCAGGCCGCCGCGCGCAGCGGCGCCACGCTGCGCTGGGCCGAAGTCGATTCCTCGACAGCGGAGCTCCCGGCCGCCCAGTACCGCGACCTGCTGTCCGAGCGGACCCGGCTGGTCGCGGTCACCGCGGCCAGCAACATCGTCGGCACCAGGCCGGACGTGGCCGCCATCGCGGCCGCCGCGCACGCGGTCGGCGCGCTGTGCTACGTGGACGGGGTGCACGCCACGCCGCACGTGCCGGTCGACGTGCGGGCGCTCGGCGCGGACTTCTACGCCACCAGCGCCTACAAGTGGTCGGGGCCGCACATCGGCACCGTGGTAGCCGACCCGGCGCTGCTGGAGACCCTGCACCCGGACAAGCTCGCGCCCGCCCCGTCCGGCGTGCCCGGCCGGTTCGAGCGCGGCACCGCCGCGTTCGCCGACCTGGCCGGGGTGGCGGCGGCCGTCGACCACCTGGCCGCGCTGGACGACTCGGCCACCGGCAGCCGGCGAGAACGCCTGCTGGCCTCCATGATCGCCGTGGAACGGTACGAGGGGCAGCTGTTCGCCCGCCTGCTCGACGGCCTGGGCGCCATGGGCCACGTGACCCTGTACGGCAAGGCCGCTCGGCGCACGCCGACCGCCTTCTTCACCGTGGATGGGTACACGCCCGGCGAGGTCGCGGCTCGGCTGGCGGCCCGCCAGGTCAACGTGTGGAATGGCGACAACTACGCGTGGGAGCTGGCCGGGGCGTTCGGCCTGCGGGAGAGCGGCGGTGCGGTCCGCGCCGGGCTCGTGCACTACAACGACGAGGCCGAGGTGGACCGGCTGCTGACCGCCGTCGCCGAGCTCGACCCGACGACTCCTGACGGCGTAGGCTGATAGGTAGTTCCCCGGGGGGACGGGGAGTTCGGCGCGTCACGGAGGTTTCGGGGATTTAAGGGGCGATGGCGATGACGGCGCTCGGCGGCCTGCTGGCCATGCTGGCTGGGCTGCTGCGCGACCTCGTCCAGCTCGCGGGGAGCCCCTCCGGCCTGACCGCTCTGGCCGCGGCCGTCCTGGCCGGGGCCATGTTCGCGGCCATGCTGGCCCTGCTCACCTCGGTGGCCGGGGCTTCTCGCACCGCCGCCGCCCTGCCGCTGATCCGCCGCGCCCGCGCGCTGCGGGAGAAGTCCTGGCGGGCGGCGTTCTTGCGCCAGCGTGATCCGGACGCGGCGGGCCGGACCAGACCCAGAGCGCCCTCGGCGGCCCCAGCGGCCGCCACTTCCCGCTGACCCCTACCGCCGAAGGCTCGGGGGTTCGGGGGGTCGTCCCCCCGGAGGTACGGAGATATCGCGGCCGCTTCCAGCACCTCATCCGTCCCAGCTGGAAGGGCTGTTCTCAGCATGTCAAGCATTCTTGGCGTCCCGGTGGACGCCGCCTACCACCTTGTCTCCGGATTCACCATTCTCCTCACCCCGGCTCTCGGCGGCGTGGCCGCCGTGGCCGCGATCGTCCTGTTCACCGCGGCGGCCCGGCTCATCTTGATGCCGCTCTCCCTGCGCGGCCTGCGCGGGCAGGCTACGCAGGCCCGTCTCGCGCCGCAGCTTCAGGATCTGCGCAAGCGGTACGCCAAACAGCCCGAACGCCTGCAGCGCGAGATGACCGCGCTGTACAAGCGGGAGGGCACGAGCATGTTCGCCGGCCTCACCCCGCTTCTGCTTCAGTGGCCGCTGCTGTCGGTCATGTACCTGCTGTTCCGTTCGACGCAGATCGGCGGGAAGCCGAACACGCTGCTGACCCATGACCTGTTCGGCGTGCCGCTGGGCAGTCACTGGCTGGCCGCCACCGGACCGGTGAGCCTGCACGGCCTGGTGTTCCTCGGGGTCTTCGCGCTGCTGGCCGGCCTGTGCTGGCTGTCGGTACGCCTCGGGCGTCTCATGACGGCCCAGCCGGCCGGGGCTGACGCGCCGGGTGGCGCCCTGATCCGGGTCCTGCCGTACCTGACCGTGGTGATCGCCGCGTTCGTGCCGCTCGCGGCCGGGATCTACCTGCTCACCTCGACCGGCTGGGCGCTGGCCGAGCGGAGCTTCTTCTGGCGGACCGGCCGCATCTCGGGCGCGGCCCCGACCCCGCCGAAACCGGCGGTGGCCGCCCGTAACTAGGCCCGGGGCTCACGCCCGGCCGTGACCCGCGACGATGCGGGTCACGGCCGAGATGCCGCGAGCCACCGCCGCGCTGGCCGGAGCGCGGCAGGCCGTGCCACACGGCAGTTTCGCGAAGCTGGCTGCGGTGGCCCCTGCCAGCGGCGAACCCGCCGCCACGAGTCCTCCTCACCGCAGGCAACCTCAGGCACGAGGACACCCACCCACCCCCGTGAACGGACCGCGCACGGATGCGGTTCAGCTTTCCTCAGGCGAAGTAGTGGCCCTTGTCCAGGTCCTCGAGGAGTCCGGGCTGGACCGGCCGCCAGCCGAGCAGCTCGCGGGTCAAGGTGCTGGAGGCCGGCTGGTCGATCGCGAGGATCTGGCCCATCCAGCCGAAATCCTCGGCCGGGACGGAAGCTGTCGGCAGGTTCAGGTGGCGGCCGATCACCTCGGCGATGTCGCGAATCGGCACGCCCTCGTCGCCGACCGCGTGCAGCCTGGATCCCGCCGGGGCCTGCTCTACCGCCAGGCGGAACAGGTTCGCGGCGTCCAGCACGTGCACCGCGGGCCAGCGGTTGGACCCGTCGCCGATGTAGCCGGAGACCCCCGAGTCGCGGGCGAACCCGATCAGGCGGGCGATGAAGCCGTGACGATCGCCGTCGCCGTGCACCGTCCGGGGCAGCCCCACCACGGACGACCGGACGCCCCGGGACGCCAGGTCAAGAGCCGCCCGGGCGTTCGCGCCCCGGGCCGCCACGGGTGAGCCGGGAGCGAAGTCGTCGCGCTCGGTCGCCACGCGCCCCGGCCATGCGGGCGTCCCTGAGGCGATGACCAGGGGCTTGCCGGAGCCCTCGAGCGCGGCGCCGAACGTCTCGATGGCGCGCCGGTCGGCGCCTACCGATGCCTCGAAGTCGGTGAAGTCGTGGATGAACGCGAGATGGATGACCCCGTCGGAGCTGGCGGCCCCGGCGCGCAGGGTGTCCAGGTCGTCCAGGTCACCGCGGAGCACCTCGGCTCCGGCGGCGGCGATAGCGGCGGCCGAGGAATCCGACCTGGCCAGCCCGAGGACCTGGTGACCCGTGCCAATGAGTTCGGGGACGACAGCCGAGCCGATCCAGCCGGACGCGCCTGTGACGAATACCCGCATGAAACCTCCTGATGTCAGTTGCTGTCATCAGGCTAGCACGCCGATGACAGTTACTGTCATCAAGTAGCATCATGCCATGGGTCGATGGGAGCCGGACGCACGCGGCCGACTGGCGAAGGCAGCCATGGAGCTTTATGCCGAGCAGGGGTTCGAGCAGACCACGGTCGCGGAGATCGCCGCGCGGGCCGGATTGACCGAGCGGACGTTCTTCCGGCATTTCGCCGACAAGCGCGAGGTCCTGTTCTATGGCATGGAGAGGCTGCGGGACCTCCTGGCTCGCGCCGTCGCCGACGCGCCGGCCTCGGCGACAGCGATGGATGCGGTGGGCGCGGCATTCGAAGCCGCGGGTGCCATTTTCCAGGAGAACCCGGAGCGGGTCAGGCTGCGCGACGCCATCGTGTCCGCGAACGCGGAGCTACGCGAACGCGAGTTGATCAAGCTCGCGGCGATGGCCTCGGCGGTGGCCGGGGCGCTGCGCGACCGCGGTATCCCCGAGCCGGCCGCCAGCCTGGCCGCCGAGACCGGGGTCGCCGTCTTCAAGGTCGCGTTCGCACGCTGGGTCAGCGACCCAGGTCAGCCGGACCTGCCGGGCATCTTCCGCGAGTCGATGGCGGAACTCAGGGGCGCACTCGCGGACTCCCCTGTCGGTACCTGAATAACCCGCCGCACGCTCAGTTAGCCGCGAGGGCTGACCCACACCGATATGTGCGCGGGTTCCAGGGCCTGCTGCACGACTCCGGCCAGGTCATCTCGGACCGAGTCCAGTTCCACGGCGTCTTTCAGCCGCGCCGCGAATGCGGCCCCGATCTGGTCGGCGTCATACCGGGCGCGGTTGAACCGCCGGTCCACCGCCCGCTGCACCCACCGCCGCAGCGGACTGAACAACGCCGCCGCGGCCAAAGTCGAGGTGGCCACGGCCACCGGCGAGGAAAACGACAGCACGCGGGTGGTCAGCAGCACCATCCCGGCATACGCCCCCACCAGTAGGCCGGTCACGATGGCATACGCCACGGTCCTGCTGATGATCCGGTCGATGTCATACAGCCGGTACTTCAAGATCGCCACGCCGACGCTGACCGGCAACGCGTTCGTCCCGAACCCGACAACGTCGCCGATCGTGCCCCAGATACCAGGCTGGGTGTTCAGCGACTGGTAGATGATGCTGCAGATGATGCAGACGGCCGCCCCGAACAGCAGCACCTTCAGCTGCTGGCGGCGTTCTCCGGCCGAGGACCGGAAGGTCGCCACCTGCCAGCCCAGCCAGGCCAGCGAGATGACACCGAGCAGGATGAGGAATCCAGCCTGGGCCCCACCCCACCACGCCGCAGCGCCTGCCGGGTGATCGAGAGCCAGCAGGTTTCCGCCCGGGTCGACCCGGATCCTCCGTGTCGCGATGACGTCGGCCGTGATCGCCAGCCCGCCGCCGACCCATACTGCGGCGGCGGCGAGATAGCCCCACAGCACCCATCTCCAGCTAGGTGAGGGCAGCCGCCCGTCCGGAAACAGCAGGAAGATGAGGCCGACAACCGCAAGGCTGGCTTCATCGGAAAAGGTGTGCAGCACGACCGCGACCGCGCCCAGCGGTAGCGCGTGATGCATCCGGTAATCCAGTACGGCATAGTCAGCACACGTGGCGGTAAGCGCCAGCGAACTTCCGGCCACAGCCACAATCCAGCCGATCGGGTTACCTGGCCGGTGCCAGGCGACCATTACGCCGGTAGCGGTAAAGACGACGAACAGGGTGATGCCATCCAGGCTGGACGTCACGCGGTCACCGACCGCATGAGCAGTAAAGAGCGCGCCAGCGCACAACAGCAGCGCGACCACCCCCAGCGCCAGAGCCGTTGGCGGCGATGCCAAATGCCACCGCGGCCGGACGCCAGCCGGACCGCTCATTCCTGCCCTGCCTGACTCACACCGACACCTGGCCGGGTTCCAGCACCGGGTGCACCGCAGCCCGGCTGGTCGCCGCACACGGCTAGGGTCCCAGACACACCGGGCGGCGCCCGGAAAACTGGCCATGCCTCGTCCACGACCGCGACGCTACGCCTAGACCGTTCCGGGAACGTTACCGCTCAGCAGCAATCTCCGCCCCCGCCCCGGCGGCCCCTGCGGGGAATTCCCGGCCAGGTTTGCAACTACAAGCTTGCTTCGACCAGACCGAGGTATGAGGTGACGGCGTCACTTAGCCATGTCCAGGACGGACTGCATGGCCTCGGCCAGAAGCGTGACCGACCGCAGCCGGTCCTCGATGGCCGGTGCCTGGTGGGTGACGATCACCTCGTCGACCTCGGTATGCCGGATGAAGCCGTCGAGATAGTCGCTCACCTGGGCCGCGGTGCCGACCGCAGCGTACGTGAGCATCTGATCCACCTGGGCGCCGAGGCCCGCGGCCAGCAACTGATCGGCCTGCTCGTCGGTCAGGTCCTCCGTGTCCAGGCCCCGGCGTCCGCGCCCGTACAGGCTGATGGCCCGCGCGCGCCGGATTCGGAGAAGCTGCTCCCGGGCGGTGCTTTCGGTGTCGGCGGCGATCACGTTGACGCCGGCGATCGCGTACGGCTGTTCGAGCTGCCCGGACGGCCGGAACTCACGCCGGTAGACGGCCAGGGCGTCTTCCAGCGCCGCCGGCGCGAAGTGCGAGGCGAACGCGTAGGGCAGGCCGAGCGCGGCAGCCAGCCTGGCCCCGAACAACGACGAACCCAGGATGTACAGCGGGACGTTCGAGCCCTTGCCGGGGACCGCGTCCACCCCCGGCACCCGGGTCTGGCCGGAGAGATAGCCCTGCAGCTCCACCACGTCCTGCGGGAAGGTATCGGCGGAGCTCGGGTCGCGGCGCAGTGCGTACATCGTGTTCTGATCCGAGCCCGGCGCCCGGCCCAGACCGAGGTCGATCCGTCCTGGGTACATGGCGGCCAGGGTGCCGAACTGCTCCGCGATCAGCAGTGGCGCGTGATTGGGCAGCATCACCCCGCCCGCGCCGAGCCGGATCGTGCGGGTCTGCGCGCCGACGTGCGCGATCAGCACGCTGGTGGCAGAGGAGGCGATGCTGGCCATGTTGTGGTGCTCGGCGTACCAGACCCGCAGGTAGCCCAGCTCCTCGGCCCGCTGGGCCAGCGCCACGCTGTTCGCGAAACTGTCACTAGCCGTCTGCCCTCGCGCGATCGGCGCCAGGTCCAGAATCGATAGCGGGACACGCATTACTGACTCCTCAACTAAACGACCCGGCCCCGGCACTAGAGGTAGTTCTCGAGATCTGCCGTGATATCGGCGGGCAGGACGGGCGGCTCGTAGCGCTTGATGACCTCGCCGTCCCGGCCGATCAGGAACTTGGTGAAGTTCCACTTGACCTCGTCGGTACCCTCTGTGTCCGGCCGGATCTTCGAGATGGCTTCGTAGAAGCCGCCGTACTCCGGGCCGAAGTCGCCGGGCGCCTGAGCACGAAGCCACTGGTAGAGCGGGTCGGCGTCCGGGCCGTTGACCTCGATCTTGGCGAATACCGGGAAGGTCACGTCGTAGGTGGACTTGCAGAAGTCCTGGATCTCCTCGTTGGTGCCCGGCTCCTGTTCCTTGAACTGGTTGCAGGGAAATCCGAGGATCTCCAGGCCGCGATCCTTATGATCGCGGTACAGCGACTCCAGGCCTTCGTACTGCGGTGTCAGCCCGCATTTGCTCGCCACGTTCACGACGAGCAGCAGCTTGCCCTCGTAGTCGTACAGCGGAACCTGCTGGCCGTCCGCGGTCGTCCCCGCGAAGTCGTACGCAGTGGTCATGACTCTCCTCGTCGCCGGGACCACGGACTCGGTCGCGCCCGCACCGTCACAGGGGCAGAACACCGAGCCCCCGTTGATCGATTCCGCGGAAACAGGCGGTCCAGCCGCTGTCAGACCCCTCCCTGGGCGTCTGGAAGAGCACTGGTCCTACATGGACCGGTACGAGGCGGAGATGATCGCCCGCGGCCCGACCCTCGCCCGCGACGGCGACCCGCCCACCGGCAGCGTGCACATCGTCGACCTGCCCGATCCCGCCACCGCCCGCGCGGTCGCCTTCGACGAGCCCGGCTACCAGGCCGGCGTATACCGGGACGTGATGCTGCGCCGGTGGCGCAACATGCTGGCCCGCGCCATGTGGGACTTCACCTGGCTGCCGGACCGGCGGTAACCGGTCGGCGGGCGGCCGTCATGATCCGTGAGCCTCGGCCGTCCGGTTGCCCGGACTCCCGCCCGGGCCGGCGTGAGCGGAAAGGCGGGGCGTGGCGGCTCCGATCGGGCAACGCCGACGCGTAGCCTTGTGTTCGTGGCCTCAGGGTTCGACTTCAGCGATCACAAGGCGGCGGCGTACGCGCCGCAGATGACCCTTGACATGTACCTGGCATTCCCGGAAGACGCCAGCAAGCTGATTGAGGTCGTCGATGGCTGGATCGTCCGGTGTGAGTCTGCCGAGCCAAGCCATCAGGCGATCCAGTTGAACCTCCTCATCGCGATCCGGGAAGCTGCCGGGCTTCGGGACCGGGCCAAGCAGAGCTGCCACCGAGTGCTCGGCGACATGGACGTCCTGATCGCCGACAGTCCGAAACTGCACTTCCGCCGTCCCGACGTGGTCGTCTACCGGTGTATCGACGACGACCGGGGGCGATGGGGACGCAAGCCGATCGCCGCCGATTGCCTGATCGCAGTGGAGATCGTGTCGGCCGACTCCATCACCACCGACATCCGGGACAAGCGAGCGGAGTACGCCGCCGCCGGCATCCCGCACTACTGGATCGTCCGGATGACCGACAACGACGGTCCCGCGATCTCCGTGGAACGGCTCCTGCTTACCTCGGACGGCGAATACACCAGGGAAGGGCTCGCGATCCGTGGCCGTGACTTCCACGCCATCGACACCATCAGCCCATTCCCGCTCAGACTCACCTGGGAAGCGCTGGACGAAGGCCTGTAAACCCGGGTCGAAGCACCACAGGCCGTTCAATCGGGGCCGCCGCCGTCCCGGGCGCCGGTTAGAGCTGCTAGCGGAACCCGCGGCTACCTCACCCGGGCATGACCAGGGTGCCCAGGAGCCGGGCCGGCGGTGAGCCGTGCGCCAGCATCCGGTCGTGCACCTCCCGCTCGTCCAAGCTGGGATCCAGCAAACGGAGCGCGGCGGACAGGTCGGAGACCTCGGTGTAGCCGACGTAGTAGGTGGACAGCTGGGCCGAGGTGAGCAGCGCCCGGCGCCACTTGCCGGCCGCCTCGCCCTCCTCCTGATGGCCGCGTCCGGTCATCAGGGTCATCGCCTCGGCCTCGGTCATGCCGTGGCCGTGGATCCGGGCGTCCAGGATCGCGTTGATGATCGTGCGCAGCTGCATCTTGAGCTGCTGCATGCGGACCGCCCGGGGATCACCGTCGCCGGGGTAGCCCTGCTCGGCCATGATGCGCTCGGAGTACACCGCCCAGCCCTCGACGAACGACCCTGACCGCAGCGCGGCCCGGATCGCGGTTCGCGAGCCCGCGAAACGCCGGGAGTGCTGCAGCTGCAGGTAGTGACCGGGCATCGCCTCGTGGACCATCAGGTTGTGCACCATGTGCCGGTTGTACTCACGGTAGAACGAGGCCACCCGCTGCGGCGTCCAGTCGGCCGGCGTCGGCGAGACGGCGATGAACGTGGGCAGCGGCGCGGGCTCGAGCGGGCCCGGCGAGTCGCAGTAGGCGACGGCCACGCCGCGGTCGATCTCCGGCATCGGGATCACCTCGACCGGATCGTCGTAGACCGTCACCAGCCGGTGGTCGGTCACGAAGGCGATCTGCTCGGCCAGCGCGTCGCGGCAGAAGCCGAGGATGGTCGCGTCGTCGGGCACGTCCTGCGCCAGCCGGTCGAGCACCTGCCGCACGACCGACGGGCCAGCCGCCGAGGAACCGGCCATGGCGGCGGCCAACTCGGCGATCTGCTCGCTGGCCCGGTCCAGGTCGGCCTCGGCCCGGGCCAAGATGGCGTCCGCGTCGGCGGCCGCGCTCAGGGTGAGCGAGAGCTTGCGGGCGAACCGCTCGGGCCCGATCCGCGGGTCCCGGTCGCCGTCCGGCCCGGGCGCCGCCGCGGCCAGGCGCGCGGACAGCCAGGCCCGGTGCTCGGCCAGAGCCTCCAGGGCGGCGGGGCGGACCTCGGCCAGCCGCGGACCGGCGGATGGCCCGGAAGACGGCACCGCCGCGAGCGCGCCGTCGACCTCCTTGCCGACCAGCTCGATCGCGCCGTCGAACTGCCCGATGGCGGTCTCCAGGTGCACCCTGGGCATGGCCCCGAGCTGCCGCCGGGCCTCGGCCAGCACCGCGGGAACCTCGGCCAGCCGCCCGGCCACCGAGGCGAGCCGGTCGGGCAGCGGGGCGAAGTCCCGGGCCAGCAGCTGATAGATGGCCCGCCCGGGGTTGGCCAGCAGCGGGTTCCAGGTGTGTTCGGCCAGCTCGTCAAGCTCGAACACCCGCCGGGCCACGCTGTCGGCCATCATGGCCGCGTCGACCCGGTGCTCGTCCGACAGCGCGCCCAGATCCAGGGCGTCCAGGCGGGCGGCCCAGCCGTCCAGGGACCGCCGCTCGTCGGCCCGGGCGGCCTCGGACGGGTCACCGAGCCGATCGTCGAACCGGTGGTCGCCCAGGCTGGTGGCCAGCTCCGGATGCCGTTCCGCCCGGTCGTCGAGGTACTCACCCGCCAGCCTCGCGAACTCCCGATCGGCCTCGCCGTCCATCGAGCCTCCTCTCGCCGCTGGAGGAACACTAACCGAATGACATCATGGCCGGGTGCGCGTGCTGATACCGCTTCCGGACCGGGACTTCGACGTCACCGAGGTCGCGGTGCCGTGGCGGATCCTGCGCGACGCCGGGCACGAGGTTGTCTTCGCCACCGAGCAGGCCGGGACCACTCCGGCCGCGGACCCGCGGCTGCTGACCGGAGTCCTGTTCGGCAAGCTCGGCGCGGCGCCGGAGGCGGTCAGGCAGTACCAGGAGCTGGCCAGGGCCCCGGAGTTCGGTGCGACGCAGGCGTGGGCGGACCTGGATCCGGCCGCCTTCGACGGGCTGCTGCTGCCCGGCGGGCACGCGCCCGGGATGCGGCAGTACCTCGGCTCGCCGGTGCTCCAGGCGCAGGTGGCACGCTTCTGGGCCCTGGGCCGGCCGGTCGGCGCGATCTGCCACGGCGTGCTCGTGCTGGCCCGGACCCGCGACCAGGCCACCGGCCGCAGCGTCCTGGCCGGCCGGCGGACCACCTGCCTGCCCAAGTACATGGAGCGTTCGGCTTACCTGGCCACGGCCTGGCGGCTGGGCCGGTACTACCGCACCTATCCTGCCTACGTCGAGGACGAGGTCAGGGCGGCCCTGGACGACCCGGCCCGCCAGTTCACCCGCGGACCGCGCACCCTGTCCGCGCGCGGCACCGCGACCGACGACACCGCGGCGTTCGTCGTCCCGGACGGCAACTACGTCTCCGCCCGCTGGCCCGGCGACGCGTACATGTTCGGTCGCCGGTTCACCGACCTGCTCCAGCGTGCTTCTTAACAGATCTTTTCGGCCGAACGGTCCCTGGTTCCCCCGCACCCGCCCCGTCTCGCTCCGCGGTCAGAAGCTGCGCACGGCGACCGCCGCGGACGGGTAGCCGCTGGCCCCGTTCGGCGGCGGCTGGGCTTGCACGGCGGTCTGGGTGTAGCCGGTGGCGTCCGTGGCCCGGGCCTCGAGCACGTGAGAGCCGGGAGTGGCGTCCCACTCCCACACCCACTGCCGCCAGGTGTCCATGTCGGGCACCGCGGCCAGTCGCGCCTGCTGCCACGGCCCGGCGTCCACCCGGACCTCGACCGCGGCGACCCCCTTGTGCTGCGCCCACGCCACCCCGGCCACCGGGGTCCGCCCCGGGGCGATGGTCGAGTTGCTGACCGGCACGTCGATCCGGGACTCGGTCTTGATCGGCCCCTGCTGCGACCAGCCACGGGTGGCCCAGTACGCGTAGGCGGACGCGAACGTGGTCACCTCGATGTCGGTGACCCACTTGCACGCGGACACGTAGCCGTACAGCCCGGGCACCACCATCCGGGCCGGGAAGCCGTGTTCGACGGGCAGCGCCTGGCCGTTCATCGCGACCGTGAGCAGGGCGTCGCGGCCGTCCAGCACGATCTGCAGCGGGGTGCCCGAGGTGAACCCGTCGACCGAGGTACACAGCAGCTGATCGGCGCCGCCCAGCGGGCGGGCCTGCCGGATCAGGTCGGCCAGACTCGCGCCCAGCCACAGGGCGTTGCCCACGTAGGGTCCGCCGACCGGGTCGGACACGCAGGTGAGCGTGATGTAGTCCTCGATGAGCGGCCGCCGCAGCAACTGGTCGAAGGTGAGGGTCACCTCGCGCTGCACCATGCCGTGGATGCGCAGCTGCCACGTTGCCGGGTCGACCTGGGGCAGCAGTAGGGCGGTGTCGACCCGGTAAAAGCTGCTGTTCGGGGTGATGAACGAGCTGAGGCCGGGGATGTTCAGGTTGGCGCCGGGCGGGAGCGGGGGAGCGGCGACCGCCGGCTTGGGGAAGCGCAGCGCGGCGCGGGCCGCGCTGACGTTGTGCCGGGTGATCAGCTCGCGCCCGACCAGCGCGCCCGCCGCCGCGGTTACCACGGCGACCCCGCTGGTGGTCAGGAACCGCCGCCGCGCCGGCCCCCGTGAGGCGCCGCGGTCATCGGGGTTGGGCAGGTAGGTGAACGAGGACGCGGGCGTGGCCTCGGCAGGCTCCGGCAGGTCGGGTGGCTTGAGCTCGTTAGCTGGAGTCCTGGCCCCCGCGGACCTGTTCGGCCGGGAATCGAGCCCATGCGCCGCGCGGACCAGGCGGGTCAGCGCGAAGGCCCCGGCTGCGGCGCCGACCAGGGTCGGAATCACGTATGCGGCCGTCGCGGTCGGCCGGGTCAGCGCGGCGGCCAGGCCGATGCAGGCGAACACGGCCAGGCCCGCCAGCCCGAGGGCGAGCCGGCGGACCGCGAGGATCCCGATCACCGCCGCGAACGCGGCCAGGATGACCAGGATGCCCACCACCAGCGCGTTCTTGTCGTTGGCGCCGAACGTCGAGATGGCGAAGTCCTTGACCGGCAGCGGCGTGAGATCGATAGCGGCCTGGCCTACCGCCAGTACCGGGGAGCCCTGCGCCACGGTCAGGCCGGCCACGAGCTGGCCGACGCCCATCGCGACCGCCGCGGTGAGCACCCCGGCGGCCGCCCCGGCGAGCGCGCTCGGATGCGGGGGCGGGCCAGCGGTCGTGGCGGGCGGTGTTGTCATGGCGGATTCGCAGCTAGACGCTGCCTCCACGCTACCCGCCGGGCGACGGTCACCGACCGCGCAATTATTGTCTTCTGCTAACCACTAGTCCTCGAAGATCCAGCGTGTGGGCGAGCCGGTGAAGTCCCCGGCCCGCAGGCTGAACACCCGGCGCGGCCGCACCCCCACGGTCGCGTTGGTGGCCGGATCGAGGAAGTCCACACCGAAGTCCGTGTGATATTTGGCGTTCATCAGGTCAATCACCCGCTGCAGCACGGCCGGCTCGGTGGTCATATCCGCTCTGCCCTCGATGACCACCGGGTCGGAGGCGTCCTCGGTGGTGACGCAGCAGCGCGGGTCGGCGGTCAGATTGCGGATCTTCCGGGAGCCGACCGCACTGGTGAACCAGAGCGTGCTGTCGTCCCACATGCCCCAGACCGGCATGACGTGCGGCCGCCCGTCCGGCCAGACGGTGGCCACCCAGTAGTTACGCGCCGCGGTCAGCCGCTCCGCGGCCCAGGACCAGTGCAGGAGCCCGCTTCCTTCTGCTGGCCCGGAGATGCCGTACCCAGGCATATAGGGCCGGCTAACCCGAGGGATCTCCATGGCGAAGGTCTACCATGCGACACAGTCCCGTGGGGGGACTAACGTTGGGAGCCGTGAAGGCATCACCGCAGAGCCAGCTTCGGCTGCTCGAACTGGCCGACCTCGACGCCGAGCTCGCTCGCCTCGACCACCGCCGGCATAGCCTGCCCGAAGTCGCCGAGCTCGCCCGCCTGGAGGCCCGGGCCAGCGAGCTCAAAGACGAGATCGTCGTGGCCGAGACCGAGCTCAGCGACCTGGCCCGGGAGGAGAACCGGTCAGAGCGCGACGTCGAGCAGGTCCGGAGCAGGATCGACCGGGACCGCGCCCGGCTGGATGCCGGGCAGGTGTCCGCCGCCCGCGAGCTGGCCACCCTGCAGTCCGAGATCGAGTCGTTGCGGCGCAGGCAGGGCGATCTCGAGGAGGTCGTCCTCGAGTTGATGGAGCGCCGTGAGGGCCTGGTCAGCCGGCGAGACGAGCTCACCGCCGAACGCGACAGCCTGGGCACCGAGACGGCCGAGGTGGCCGCCCGCCGCGACGCGGCGTTCAAGGACATCGACGAGCAGGCCGGCAAGGCCGCTGAGCAGCGCGCCGCCATCGCCGCCGAAGTGCCCGCCGACCTGCTCAAGCTCTACGAGCAGATCCGCGACGCTCGGGGTGTGGGCGCGGCCGCGCTACGCGCGGGCCGCTGCGAAGGCTGCCATCTGTCCCTCAACACGGTCGACCTGAACCAGATCCGAGCGTCCGCTCCCGACGAGGTGCTCAGGTGCGAGGAGTGCCGGCGGATCCTGGTCCGCACGCCCGAGTCTGGCCTCTAGGTGCGGCCCGCGACCCACTGGCGGCCCGCTCAGGGCGAGCCTACGGTCACCGCACTGCTGCGGCACGGGCAGACGCCGATGTCCGTACAGAAGCGGTACGCGGGCCGGACCGACGCGCCGCTCACCGAGGTGGGCGTCCAGCAGGCCGCCGCCGCGGCCAAGCGACTGGCCTCGGCCGGCCTCGGCGTGATCGTGACGTCGCCGCTGCTGCGGACGGTGCAGACGGCGCAGGCGGTGGCGGCCGTCACCGGCGCCGCCGTGGTTACGGACGACGGGTTCCGGGAGACCGACTTCGGCGCCTGGGAGGGCCTGACCTTCGCCGAGGTGCGGGAGCGCTGGCCGGCCGAGATCAGCGCCTGGCTGGCCGACCCGGAGGTCGCCCCGCCCGGCGGGGAGAGCTTCACCGACGTGAGCGCGCGGGTCACCGCGGCGCTGGACCGGGTGCTGGCCGCGCGGGCCGGCCAGACCGTGCTCATCGTCAGCCACGTCACGCCGATCAAGATGCTGGTCACCGCGGCACTGCTGGCCCCGCCGGCCGCCATGTACCGGATGCACCTGGACGTCGCGGCGCTGTCCGAGATCGACTGGTACGCCGACGGGCCGGCCGTGCTCCGGTCGTTCAATGACACCAGTCACCTGTCCTGATCAATAGACTCCACTGTCATGGACGACCGCGGGCGGCTGACCGCTCCAGGCAGCTTGTTGAACGGGACCGTGCTCGCCCCCGGGGACGAGGCACCGCCCGAGGGCAGCGGGAGCCTGGCCGAACTGGCTGCCCGCTACGGCCTGCGGCCCAGTTCCGCGCGGCCCAGCCTGCTCTCCTACCTGCGCCTGGTCTGGCAGCGGCGGCACTTCATCGTCGCCTATTCCACCGCGCGCAGCGTGTCCATGTACACCGAGGCCCGGCTCGGCCAGCTCTGGCAGGTGCTGACCCCCCTGCTCAACTCGGCCGTCTACTACCTGGTCTTCGGGATCTTGTTCCAGGCCAACCGCGGCATCCAGCACTACATCGCCTACCTGGTCACCGGGGTGTTTATCTTCGGCTTCACGGAGCGGTCGATCGTCGTCGGCTCCACCGTGATGCGGGCCAACATCGCGCTGATCCGCGCGCTGCACTTCCCGCGGGCCAGCCTGCCGCTGGCGTACGTGCTGGTGGAGTTCCAGCAATTGCTGCTGTCCCTGCTGGTGCTGTTCGCCATCGTGCTGGGGACGGGAGAACCGCTCACCTGGTACTGGCTGCTGCTCGCGCCGGTCATGGTCCTGCAGGCGACGTTCAACATGGGCGCTGCGCTGATCATGGCGCGGCTGGGTGCCGGCGCGCAGGACGTCAGCCAGCTGATCCCGTTCTTGACCCGGATCTGGCGGTACTTCTGCGGGGTCATGTACAGCATCGCCTCGCTGCCCGCCTCGCTCCCGCTATGGGCCAAGAACATACTGCAGCTCAACCCGGCGGCGGTGTACATCTCGCTGACCAGGTACTCGATCATGGCCACGCAGCGGACCAACGCGCCGGGCGCCAAACCGTACAACGCCGCGGCATGCGCCGTCTTCAACGCAAAGAAAATCCCCGCGCTGCAGGCGTACTGCCATCCGACCACCACGATCAACGAGCTGTGGCTGGCCGGGCTCGGCTGGGCCGTCGTCACGCTCGCGGTGGGAGTGGTGTTCTTCTGGCAGGCCGAGACGCGCTACGGCCGGGGCTGACCTC
>Ga0210383_10000765_pt1 | contig 29272 bp, 27 predicted proteins | sample IncBWC14OmetaG_FD_160072 | JGI IMG/M metagenome (GOLD analysis project Ga0210383, IMG submission 160072) | Forest soil microbial communities from Barre Woods Harvard Forest LTER site, Petersham, Massachusetts, United States - Inc-BW-C-14-O ... | reverse complement strand
AAGGGCAAGCGCGCGAACCTGATTGGTGCCAGCGCGCCGATTGTCGCAGGATGGGATCAGCTGCGATCGCGCCGCTGATTGAAAACGATGATATCCGTCCTCCCGATCGTCGTTTTGATCCTGGTCGTGCTGAGCGCCACGCTGGCCGCGTCCGAGACTGCTCTGTTCTCGATGGCGCGGCTCGAGGCCACGCGCGACCAGATGAGCCTGGCCGTGCAGCATGCGCTCGACCGCCTGATGCGCCGTCCGCTCGAGTCGCTGATCGTCATCATCGGGCTGAACGAAGCGTGCAACATCTTCGCCGACTGCCTCGCGACGATCATTCTGCTGGCGTGGCTCGGCGACAAGTGGGGGCCGATCGTCGCGGCGCCGGCGATGCTGGTGGTCGTACTTTTATTTTGTGACATCACGCCGAAGACATTCGCGCTTGGATTCCCCGCCGCGCTCGCGTGGCTTACGGCGCGTCCGCTGGCCGTGCTCGCCGATTTGGTTCATCCGTTCGCGCGGCATTTCGCGCCGATCGAGCGGGCGCCGCAGCCCGGCCCGGTTTCCGAGGAGGAGTTCAAGACGCTGCTGCGGCTCGGCGAAAACCAGGGACAGGTTGAACCCGCCGAGCGCGCGATGATTCACCGCGTGTTCGACTTCGGTGCGCGGCGCGTGTCCGAGGTGATGACGCCGCGCGATCGAATCTTCTCGCTCGATATCGAGATGCAGGTGGCGCAGCTGGTCGCGGAAATCGCGCACGAAAGTTTCTCGCGCGTTCCCGTCTATCGCCGCAGCCAGGATAATATCGTCGGGATTCTGCACGCCAAGGATCTCGCGGCACGGCGCCTGGAGCCATCGCCGCCGCGCGTCGAGCGGCTGGTGCGGCCGGCGTATTTCGTTCCGCCGGGCAAGCTGCTCGCTGATTTGTTTGACGAGATGCGCCGCGGGCGCTTTCAGATTGCGCTGGTGGTCAACGAGTACGGGCGTCTGCTGGGGTTGGTGACGCTCGAGGATTTGCTCGAGGAACTATTCGGCGAGATTCGCGACGAGTTCGACACCGAAGTTCCCGAGCTCACCAAAATTTCGGACGACGAATGGCAGGCGTCGGGCGCAGTCGCGCTGGGCAAGCTCGCCGATGCGCTCGCGCCCGCGCGCGTTATCGAAGTCTACGGCGGCGGTAAAACGCTCAGCAGCCTCGTCTTGCGACGACTAGGACGCGTGCCTCGCGCGGGTGAGAAGCTGCGGCTCGGAGAATTCCAGGCCACCATCGAGCGCGTGCGAGGCGCGGCGGTCGAGTTGGTGAGGCTGCATCGATGACGGAAATCTGGCTAATCGCCGCGCTGGCCGGATGCCTTGTGGTGCAAGCGTTTTTCGCCGCGTCGGAAATCGCGCTGGTCTCGGCCGACGATCTAAAGGTTCGCGCGGGGAGCGAAGGCGGTCACGAGCGATCGCGAGTGCTCGGCGAATTGCTGGGTAATCGCGATCGTTTGCTGGCGCTGACGCTCACGGGCACCAACCTCGCCACGGTGGTCGCGGCGGTGGTGCTCACCAGCTTTTTGCATCACCGGCGGCCGCACCTCATTTACCTTGCGCCTTTTATTCTGACGCCGATCACGCTGGTGCTGGGCGAGTCGATTCCGAAGCTGCTGACGCTTGCGAATCCGCATGCGTTCGCGCTGTTGGCCGCGCGACCGTTGCGATTCCTTGCGACGGTGCTCGCGCCGTTGCTCTATGCGGAGACTCTGCTGAGCCGAATGCTGCGCCGCCTCGCCGGTGTGCCGGCCGACGCGCAGAGCGTGTTCCTGAGCCGCGACGATTTGGCGTACCTGATGCGCCGGCGGCCGAGCGACGCGTCCGAGCAGCCGCATCACGACGCAATCCTGCCCGCGGAGCAGCTGATGATCAGCCGCATCTTCCGCTTCTCGCAGGCGGAGGCGCGCAAGGCGATGGTGCCGCTGGTGGGCGTCGACGCGGTGCCGGAGGAAACTTCGCTCGCGGCGGCGATCGAGACTGTGCGCCGCGAAGGCTTCAGCCGCGTCCCCGTGTTCCGCCGCCGCATCACGGATATCGTGGGCGTCGTGCATGTCTTCGATCTTTTGCAGGCGCCCGACTTGAGCCGCCCAGTCAGCGACATCATGCGGCCCGTGAGTTATTTCCCTGAATCGATGCCGCTCGACGAGGCGCTGGTGGCGATGCAACGAACCGGCGAAAACCTGGCTGTGGTCGTCGACGAATACGGCGGGTCGGCGGGAATTTTGACGCTCGAAGATCTGGTCGAGGAAATTGTCGGCGATATCGAGGACGAGCACGACCTTGGCGAGGAGCTGGCGAAGGTGGTGAGTCCGCGCGTGCTGTCGGTCGTCGGACGCGCTCAGATTATGGAATTGAACGAGCGCTTCGGCCTCAAGCTTTCGGAGGCGGACGAGTATGCTACCATCGGCGGCTTGGTGGTCGAACGGCTCGGGCACATTCCCAAGCCCGGCGAAAAATTAGTCGAGGGCGAGTTGACGATCACCGTCACGCGCAGCGACGCACGCGCCGTGCGCGAAGTGATGCTGACGCTGGCACATCCGATCCGTCCCGAACTGCTCAAGCGGCGATGACCGAAAAGCGAATTCGTGAAATCCTCGACGGTGTGGCCGCGGGCAAGATGACGCCCGGCGCGGCGTTCCAGCATATCCGCGAGCTGCCGTTCGAAGATCTTGGATTCGCCAAGATCGACAATCACAGGAGCATGCGGCGCGGAATTCCCGAAGTGATTTTCGGCGAAGGCAAGACGGCGGAGCAACTCGCGGCGATTGGGCAGCGAGTGATCGCGTCGAAAACAAATTTGATTATCACGCGGCTCGATGCGGCGAAGGCGCGCGTCGTGAAACGCAAGCTAGGCGCCCTCGTGTATCACGCGGATGCGCGCATCGGCACAGTGGTGAAGGAACGCGTGGAGGCGTCGGGACACGGCGTCGTGATGATCCTGAGCGCGGGCACGTCGGATATTCCGGTCGCCGAAGAAGCGGCGCTGTGCGCCGAGCTGTTCGGGAATCGTGTGGCGCGCGTTTACGACGTCGGCGTCGCGGGGATTCATCGGCTGACGGCGAACCTCGAAGTGATTCGCGAGGCGAGCGTGCTGATCGTCGTCGCGGGAATGGAAGGTGCGCTGCCGTCGGTGGTCGCGGGCCTGGTCGACAAGCCGGTGATCGCGGTGCCGACCAGCGTCGGTTACGGAGCGTCGATGGGCGGGCTCGCGGCGCTGCTTGGGATGCTGAATTCGTGCGCGAGCGGAGTCACCGTCGTGAATATCGACAACGGTTTCGGCGCCGCGCTCGCGGCAACGCTGATGAACCGGATCGGAATCGAGCGCGACGGACGCTGATGGCGAAACGCACGTCAATCACCAGCGGGCGCGCGCGCCGCGCGATCAAGATGGGCGAGCTCGCGTCGCAGGTCGGGTCCAGCTACCTGTGGAATCAACTGCGGCGGCCGTTTCAGAGCGCGCCCGCGCGCGAGCGCGACCTGCTCGAGACTCACATTCGCAACGCGCAGCGAATCGTCGAGAGCTCCAAGCAGCTTCGCGGCGCGTTCATGAAGCTGATCCAGATGCTTTCGATTCGCAAGGACCTGTTGCCGGGCGAGGCGCTCGACGTGCTGCGCGCGACGCAATCGAACGTGCCGCCGATGAACTACGCGACTATCTCGGAACAGATTCGCAAGGAGATCGGCAAGCGGCCCGAAGCGATCTTCAGAAGTTTCGATCAGACTGCGTTTGCCGCGGCGTCGCTCGGCCAGGTGCATCGCGCGGTCACTCGCGACGGCGTCGACGTGGCGGTGAAGATTCAGTATCCGGGCGTCGAGGACACCGTCGAGCAGGACTTGCAGAATCTCAAGCTGCTGCTGCGCACGCTGCAGGCGCTCGGCCATGACGTGATGCGTCAGCAGATAGACACGGGCGCAGTGTACAAGGAACTCGAGCAGCGCCTGCGCGAGGAGCTCGACTACGTCAATGAGGCGCGCAATATCGTGGAGTTCGGGCGGCGGCTCGGCGCAGACACAGAGATCATGATTCCGCGCTACGTCAAGGAGTTGAGTTCGCGGCGCGTGCTGACGATGACCTACGTCGACGGCTATCCGCTGGCGGACGTGATGGGGCCGGAGGTCGACGCCGAGCTGCGCGAATGGGTGGCGACGAAAATTCACGAATTCGCGTGGCGGCAGATTCTCGAGTTTGGACTGCTGCACACGGATTTTCATCCGGGGAACTATTTAGTGAGCCATCATCCGCGGTTGGGAGTGCTCGACTTCGGATCGATCCGGCGGTTTCCAGAGCCGGTGCGCAAGGCGAACCTACAAGTCGCGCGCGCGATACTGAGCGGCGACGACAAATCGCTCGCGGCCGCGATGATCAAGCTGGGATATCTCGATCGGAGTCAGGACGCGGCGCCGATGGTCAAAATTATTCACATACTGTTCGAGCCGATGAGAGTGGATCGCGCGGTCGATCCGCTCGAATACGACACGGTCGGCAAAGCGGCGAAGGTGGGGGAAATCGCGCTGCAGAACCAGCTCTACAAATCACCTGCGCACAGCGTGTTCCTGATTCGCGCGCTGGTCGGGCTGGAGGGAATCACGCGCGGGCTGGCGGTGAAGACCAATTACCGGCGAATCTTCGCGGACTGCATCGAGCGAATCGAGGGATGAGCGCAGCGGCGGCGTTATCCGTCAACCGAACAGTTCGTTAGCCAGATTTTCACGGTCCTTTTTCAGATAGTTCGCCACGTCACTCAGGATCGATCTCAAAGTGCCAAGTTTCAAATCCTTGTGTGCCGGAATCGTTATGTGATGTTCGATTCCCGTCATCTTGGAAGTAAGGCGAAGGTGGCTGCCGGTCTGTCTGCTTACTTTGTATCCATACCTGCGAAGCAAGCGGGCAAGTTCCGCACCTGACAGGTCGCGCGGCAGTCTCAAGCAGGAAGCACTTCGTCCTTCACCCAATGCAGGCGAATTACGCGAGGACGATCGGCGTCATCGAAGTGGCAGCGGACCGCGTCTTGAACCATCCCACGCAACTCTTCGAGAGTTTCGGCTTGCGTGAAAATGGAATGGCCCAGTGCGCGGGCCTCGAAACCACCCTCGGGCGATTCGTCGACAGAGAAAATTATTTCGGCAGCGGGCCGTTTCCTGCTCTGCTTTGTTTTCGTTGGCAATTGTCGAGATCTGTTCACTCGGCTACAGCATAGCCGGTTTCGTGGCGAGCATCACGCTTATTCTTTACGATTTACCGACCGGTCCGCGGGGGCTACCATCGCTCGCGATGAGCACCATTCTCGACGCGCTGGAGCGGCATCGGGACTATCACTTCAGACGCGCCGCGTCGCGGCGGGTGACTGGAGAGAAGAGCGCGCTCAAGTTTATCGAGGAAGTCGGATTCTGTACCGGGTTCACCGCCGGGATGGGGGTGCCGTGCCTGCGCGAAGCGATCGCGGGAACGCGCGAGCCCTCGATGCCTGAGCATATCCAGCACGACTACGCGATCGGGATGACGTGGCGGATCAAGGATTCGTTGCCTCAGCGGCGCGCCGTCTACTACGGCAAGGTGATCGCTCGGCGCCCGAGTTTTATCGCACGCGGGATGCTCGGCGCGTTTCTGAGATTGCGAATCGAGTCTGGCGGTTATCGCAAGCTCTACCTGCGTGGCGGATTGTCGCATTGCGGGAAGCTGGTGATGGACACATTGTCGAAGCGCGGCGAGGCCGAGACTCGCGTGCTGAAGCTGTCGAGCGGCTATGCGCTGCCGTCGCGGCGGGCGGTGTTCGATCGCGCGATGGCGGAGCTGCAGGAAAAATTTCTCGCTCTCAAGGTGGACGAGCGTGCCGACCCGTTCAGCTATGTATGGGACACGATGGCGCATCGATGGCCCGACGCGATTGCCGATGCCCGCCGCCTCACGCGCACGCAGGCGGCGTACGCGATCGTCGCCAAATATTTCGAGACCGCGGCGTTCGGCAGTGAGCGCGCGATTGCGCGACTGCTGGGAATCGATGCGGCGCTGGTAGAAACCGCGGCGCGCCGGCTGGAGCGCGAGGGCGTGATTGCGCGCGGCGTCAGAATCGACGGGCATCCCGGCGCTATCAGTCTCCTTTCCAAATTTGCACCTTAGCAGGCTTGTCGGCGGCGACCGTTCCGGTCTAAAGAGAGATCATTCGGAGGAAACATCATGCCGCTCGACCCGCAAGTTAAAGTTCTGATGGATCAACTCGCTGCCGCGCCCGGACCCAAGCTGCATACGCTCGAGCCGGCTGAGGCGCGCCGCTTGACCGCCGATATGTTCAGGGTGCCGCCGGAGCGCGCGGAAAAAATTGCCAAGGTCGAGGACCGCAAGATTCCCGGTCCCGCAGGCGAGATTCCGATTCGCATCTACACGCCCGAGGGTACGGGTCCGTTTCCGGTGCTGGTGTTCTTCCACGGCGGTGGGTGGGTGATCATGAACCTCGATTCGCATGACGGGCCCTGCCGCGCGCTCACCAACAAGGTCGGATGCGTAACGGTGTCGGTCGATTACCGGCTCGCGCCTGAAAATAAATTTCCGGCCGGCGTCGAGGATTGTTTTGCCGCGACCAAATGGGTCGCCGCGCACGCCAAAGAGCTAAACGCCGATGCGAACCGATTGGCGGTCGGCGGCGACAGTGCGGGTGGAAATCTGTCGGCGGTGATTTCGCAGCTCGCGCGAGACGCGGGCGGGCCGAAGATCGCGTTCCAACTGCTTATCTATCCCGCGACCGAGGCCGAGCTCGACACCTACTCGCACAAAACGTTCACTGATTACTTTCTGACCAAGGACGACATCGTTTACTTCTGGAAGCATTACCTGCGAAGCGCTGCCGATCGTAAGGACCCGCGCGTCGCGCCCGCGCTGGCGAAGAGCTTTAGGGGATTGCCGCCCGCGCTGATAATCACGGCGGAATTCGATCCGCTGCGCGACGAGGGCGAGACCTACGGCGAGAAGCTGCGCGCCGCCGGCGTGCCGGTGACGGTCTCGCGCTACGAGGGAATGATCCACGGATTCTTTTCGATGTACGAAGTGCTCGACAAGGGCAAGCTGGCGATCGAGGAATCGGCGGAGGCGCTCACAAAGGCATTGGCGAAGTAGCGGCGACCGTCACCATTGCTCGTAGTGCACGGAACGGCGCTCGTAGCCGGCGCCGCGGAGCAGGTCGCGCAATCGGATGACGCCTTTGCCGACGCCGCAAATATAGAAGTGGCGTGCGCGATCGGCATCGGCGGCGACCCATCGCGATTGCGCCAACTCGAACAGGCGATCGTAAATCTGATCGGCTGGCGCGATCACAATCTCGCAGGAAAAATTCGGCGAGGGGCGCGCCAACGCGTCGAGTTCGGTTGAGTAAAGTACATGCTCGCGATCGGGCGCCGCGTAGATCAGATGGATCTTCGGCGCCGGCGATGAGGCCAGCGCTCGCTTCAGCATTGGGCGTATCGGCGCGATCGCCGTGCCTTCCGCTATAAAGACCAGCTCGGCCTCCGGTGCGCGATCGAGCGTGAACGCGCCGAAGGGGCCGCTGAAATCGAACGTGTCGCCCACGTGCAAGTCGAACAGCCACGCGACGCCGCGTCCGCCCTCGACGCGATTGAAGCAAATCTCGAACGGGCCGCGATCTTCAGGGTCGGATGCGAGCGAGTAGGGGCGCGAGCGCGTTTCGTCGTTGAGCGGAATCGTTGTCGAGATGAACTGGCCGGGGATGAAGCGCAGATGCTTGCCGCTGGTGAGCGAGAGAAATAGAGAGCGCGTATCCGAAGTGTGATCGAAAATCCTTTCGACGCGCGCACTGAGCGTCGCGCGCCTGGCGGCCTCGGCGGGCGGTGCGTCGGCCGTCATTCTTCGGCGGACTCGCTGACCTGGTTGATCGTGTAGCGCGGGACGACGACGACAATTTCAGCTTCGGGATCGTCGATGACGGCCTGGCATCCGAGCCGCGACGTCGGCGTCAGCCCCGGCGCCCGGTCGAGCAAGTCTTCCTCCTGCTCGCTCGAGTCGCCGAGCTTGTTGAAGCCCTGCTTGACGATCACGTGGCAGGTGGTACACGCGCAGTTGCCGCCGCATGCATGCTCGAGGTGGATGCCATGCCCGAGCATCACATCGAGGATCGAGCCGGGCTTGCCGTCATGATGAAACGGCGCCTTGGCGGGATCGAACTCGATTACCTTTTCGGGGTCGCCGTTTTCGAATTGGATTCGCAGTTTCGCCATCGGAGTCGGGTGGTAATTGAGATTATGCGGTGCGCCGCGGCATGGAAACCGTCGCTGCGACATCGAGGCGTTAGCGCTTGCATCTTCGCCTGATTTTCGCCATCATCGGAGGCCTCGGAAGACCGAGGGGGAGAAGCCCAATGGCGACGCTGACCAAGCGCCAGAAGCAGCTGATCGACTACCTGAACGACTATATCAGCGAACACGGCTATGCGCCCACGCTCGCAGAAGTCGGGCAATACTTTGGGCTCTCGTCGCTCGCCACCGTTCACAAGCATCTGCATAACCTTGAGCAGAAGGGGTTCATCAAACGGCAACACAATCATAGCCGGGCCCTCGAGGTCGCGGCGTCGGAGAAGCATGCGGCGCCCACGGCGATCAGATTGCTCGGCACCGTTGCGGCGGGCGCGCCGATCGAGGCGGTCGAGAACAACGAAACTATCAGCGTGCCCGACGACTTTATCCGGCGCGATAATACGTTCTGCCTGCGAGTGAAGGGCGACTCGATGATCGAGGACGGAATCCGCGACGGCGATTACATAATCGTCGAGGGCCGCGATAGCGCCGACAACGGCGAGACGGTCGTCGCGCTGATCGGCAACGAAGCGACGGTCAAGAAGTTCTACCGCGAATCGGGCGGGCAGGTCAGACTGCAGCCGGCAAACTCGGCGATGCAGCCGATCATGGTGGGCGAGGGCGACCTGGCGATTCGCGGCGTCGTCGTCGGATTGATGCGCCACTACCGGTAGGAACGCGCGGAACTTTATTGAATGTGAAACCTCCTGGGTTTCACGCTTCCTTGGGCAGGGGTGACCCCTGCACCCACTAATAAGAAAAGATGCGGGACTTCGTCCCTGTTAGAACTTGGTCGCGTGGGAGACGCACGATTAAGCCCTGAGAGACGGTTATGTTCAAGAAAATCGATTGCGTGATGATCCGCGTGGATGACGTCGCGGCTGCCGAGAATTACTACGCAGAGGTTTTCGGGCTGGTGCCTCGATGGCGCCAAGATGGCTCGGTGGGGATGCGGCTGCCGGAAACTGACGCGGAAGTCGTTCTTCACAACAACGCTTCGATACCCAACAAAGTCGAGGTGCATTACCTGGTCGACGATGTTGTTGTGGCCGTGAAACGGTACGCGGAGAAGGGGTGCCGCGTTATTGTCGCGCCATTGGACGTGCTGATCGGGAAATGCGCAGTGATCAAGGATCCATTCGATACGACGATTTGCCTGCTGGATCTCAGTTCGGGCAAGCAGCCGAAGTATATCGCTTAGTGGTTCAGGTTCCGGTTGGACGGTCGCAGGCGGGCGGGTTTGAAATTGGAACCATGACGTTGAACGTCGAGCCTTGGTGGGGCGCGCTCTTGACGATGACTTTCGCGCCAAGTGCTTGTGCGTTGCGCTGAACGACGGCGAGGCCCAGGCCGATGCCGCGATGCGTGCGGATACTCGAATGCGATAGCTGAACGCAGGTCTTGAACGCTTGTTCGATCATGTCGGGCGCGATACCGGGTCCGGTGTCGCGGACCTCCAGCTCGATTGCGGAGCCAAACTGAGATGACGCCGATCGAATGGCGATGCTGACCTGGCCAACTTCGGTGAACCTGATCGCGTTGATCGCGAGGTTGAGCAGTATCGCCTTGATGGCGCGGCGGCGTGAGCGAAACACGGCGGGCGCCTGCTCGAGATCGAACTTGATCTCGAGGCCCTTGGAATCGTTGGCCGCTTCGAGCGCGGGCGCGAGGTCTTCGATCAAATCGTGCGGACGAATTTCCTCTTCGCCGGCCGATTCAGCCATCGCGTCCGCAACGGCGAAGTCCATCAGGTTTTCGACGGTGCGAGCGAGGTCGTGGAGGTTGGCGTTCATGCGTTCGATGATCCGCTGGTGGCGAGGTTCCAGCGAATCGCTGATTTCGTCGCGCACGATGTCGAGATAGCCGAGGACCGCCTGCATCGGGGAGCGGAGTTCGTGCGCGAGATTGGCGAGCGCCTCCATGTGTAGTCCCTGGTCCCACGGCACAGCCGGCATCCGCGAGTGAATCCCGTCGGTCGCCACCGCGGCGGCGGCCGGGATGGGTTTGTGACCGTTATTTGACAGAATCGCCAAGCAGTTTTCCGCTCGTCTGTTCCCGCATGATGGCTTGCTTCGCTGCGCATCAGATCTTCTGTGCGGGCTATGCGCGCCAATTGCCATCCACGTTGGAGCAAAACAGCGGACGGGAGAATCGGAAAATCACCTAGATGCATAGGGAAAAGTACCTAGAAGCGGGGGAAAGACTACCTAGAGAAATCAGCAGCAGCGCGGCTTTTCGGAGTGATGCGCCGTCAGCGCGGCCTTCACCGCTCTTCGCCGAGCGGTCGGCGCCATCGTTGAGAACGCAGACTGATCGATGCGCGCGCGGTTGAGGCGACGCAGCTCGATCGCGATCGCATCGGCAAGTTGCGCGAGCCGCGTGCTCGCGAGTTGGACTCGGTGGAGGATTCGCGATGCGCTCGACGTGGCCATCATGCTGCCACCCGATCTGATTTGCCCGCGCCGCTCGAGGCGAGAGTCAGCTTCGTCCATACGCGTGCGGAATCGACGAGGACGACCGCGACCACTGCGATGAAGAACGCAGTCATTGCCGCATCGATCCGATCGTTCCAGATGAGCCTGCCGATTTCTGCGATCCGCGCGCCGGAGACTCCCGGCGCAGCGGCCTCGGCCGCGAGCGTCGCCGCATGCGCGAGGAACCCGACATTGGGCATCGCGGAGAAAATCTTTTCGACGCCGGCCGTCATCGTGACCGCGACCAGCCACGTCAGCGGAATCAGCGTGACGAACGCGTAGCGCGCCTTGCCGCTTCGGATCATCGCGCTGGTCGCGACGCATAGCGCAATCGTCGCGAGCATCTGGTTGGCGATCCCGAACAGCGGCCACAGCGAGTTGATGCCGCCGAACGGATCGATCGTGCCGAAGTAAAGGAAGTAGCCCCACGCCGAAACGATCAGCGCGGAGGTCGCAACGATGTTCACGTAGGACGCGCTGTCGCCGAGTGGCGCATAAATGTGGCCGAGCAAATCTTGCAGCATGAAGCGCGCGACGCGGGTGCCGGCGTCGAGGGTGCTGAGGATGAACAGCGCCTCGAACATGATCGCGAAGTGGTACCACAGCGCCATCACACTCTTGCCGCCGAGCGAGCTGGCGAAGATGTGCGCCATCCCGACTGCCAGCGACGGCGCGCCGCCGGTGCGTGCATATAAGGAAGTCTCGCCGACGTCGGCCGCGAGTTCCTGCATGTGCGCGTCGGTGACGGCGTAGCCCCACGAGCTGATTTTTTCGGCGGCGGCGGGGCCGGTGCCGACAACGCCGGCTGGACTGTTGATCGCGAAGTACACGCCGGGCTGGAGCATCACGGCCGCAATCATCGCCATCACGGCGACGAACGATTCCATCAGCATCGCGCCGTAGCCTATTAGCCGCGCGTCGCGCTCGTGCTCGAGCATCTTGGGCGTCGTGCCCGAAGCGATCAGCGAATGGAAGCCCGAGATTGCTCCACAAGCCACCGTGATGAACGCGAACGGAAACACCTTGCCGCCGAAGACCGGGCCGAGGCCGTTGGTGAATTGCGTCAGCGGCGGCATGAGGGCAGGTGGATGCATCGCGACGATACCGAGTGCGAGTGCGACGATCGTTCCGATCTTGATGAAGGCGGAAAGGTAGTCGCGCGGCGCGAGCAACAGCCAAATGGGCAGCACCGAGGCGAGAAAGCCGTAGCCGATTATCCAGACGGATAGATGCGGCGCGTCCATTACGAAGAAGTGACCGAAGCTCCAGCCTTCGACGTAGCGTCCGCCGAATACTGCGAGCATCACGAGGCCGACGCCGAGCGCTGAGCCTTCGATGAGGCGGCCGGGGCGCAGATGCGTCATGTAGATGCCGACGAGCATCGCGATCGGAATCGTCGCGGCGACGGTCGAAGTCGCCCACGCGCTATGCTTCATCGCGTTGACGACAACGAGGCCGAGCACGGCGATGAGGATCACCATGATCATCAGGACGCCGACGAGCGCGGTGAAGCCGGCGACGGGGCCGATTTCGTCCGACGCCATGCGGCCGAGCGAGCGGCCGTCGCGCTTGAGCGAGTAGCCGAGGATGACGAAGTCCTGGACGCATCCGCCGAGCACGGCGCCGATAATGATCCACAGCGTCGAGGGCAGGTAGCCGAACTGCGCGGCGAGGACGGGACCGACGAGCGGACCGGGGCCGGCGATGGCGGCGAAGTGATGGCCGAAGGTGATCCATTTTGGCGTCGGCACGTAGTCGCGGCCGTTGTCGAGGCGGATTGCGGGCGTGACGTTCGCGTCGTCGAGTTCGAGCACGCGGTCAGCGATGAAGCGCGAGTAGATGCGATAGCCGAGAGAGTAGACGCATATCGCGGCGACGACGAACCACAATACGCTGGGCTCTTCGCCGCGGGAGAGTGCGAGCACGCCGAGGGCGGACGTGCCGAGGCATCCGACGGCGATCCAGAGGATGATGCGAACGGGTTTCACGTCAGAAAGCGGGGAAGCGGGAAGCAGATTGTGCCGTGATGCTTGCGCATTCTGTTATCCGTAGCACAGAAAATCGAAGGGCGTCAGGCTGAACAGTTCATCCTTGAACTAAAGTGCAGAGTATAGTCTGGAGAATCAAAGGCGGGACTTGGCGGAAGAATAGAGAATGATTCCAATCGGAGTGATGGCGTTTCTGCCGTGGGTTATCTTCGGCGTCGCGTCCGGCTTCAATCACTGGAGAGTGGCGGCCGGCGGTGGGTTGATTCTTTGCGCGGTGTACATGGTGCTGCTCACTCGGCGTGGCGCGTCGATCAAGCTGCCTGACTGGGCCACGCTAGTTTTCTTCGTAATCGCATCAGTGATGATCATCGGCCTGCGATCGACGACGTTCACGGTCTACAGCGCGGTTGTCGTCTGGGCATGCTTCGCGGTTGCCGCGTGGGGATCGGTCGCGATCGGGCGTCCGTTCACGGCTGCCTATGCCCGCGAAAGTGCGCCGCCCGAGTTCTGGGAGCATCCGGTATTCATCCGGCTCAACCTGCTGATGACTCTCGTCTGGTGCGGCTTGATGACCATCAATATCGGAATCGCCGAGATCGGTGTGATAGTCGGCGGCAATATTGCGAAGCCGATTCTGAGTTTTGCGGTGCCGATGGTGCTGTTGCTGTCAGGGTTCGCGTTCAACAAACGGTTTCCCGCGCGTTACCTTGCGCGATCCGGTTTTCAGATTCCCGCTACAGGCGCGCCGGCCGCGTAGCTATTGAGAAGCCGATGGACGCTCGCTCGCCGATTTAGTAGTTCCGGGGATGCACACCGTTCGCATCGTAGCCGCGTCATCTGAGGAGGCGTCAGATGTTTCCGCAAATTGGCGTTCAGACAGTCATCATATTCAAGCACCTTCAATTCCAGGGCGAGTGGAAGCGCACCTTTCCTCTCTATGGAATGTCATACGAAGCGCTTAAGCCGGCGCAGTTGCTGGTTGTGGAGGAGAGTGCCGGCAACCTGGTCACCTACTGGTTCGACTTGAAGATGAACGACGAAGTGTACGTCATCTACACCGACTCGCAAGTTCACATACCGGCAATTTGCGTAAAGAGCTCTAAAGGCGATCAGATTAAGTGCAAGGGCTAGGTAGGTTCCGCTAGCCACACGCAGAGACATAGCGTCTGATTTGTTCTACTCGTGCGGATAGCTCTTGCGGAGGGACTTGAACGCATTCGTAGCCGAAGTGGCGATAGGTCTCTTCGTGAACTTTTTCGAATCGCAGAGCATCTTCGAAGGAGATCCTTCTAGCCGCGGTAGGTTCGCAGAATCCCAGGTTCTCGACAAAGAAGACCTGCTTCTGAAAAATCTGCTCTTTCTCGATTCGATCCATTTCGTTGGTGAGAGTTGGCGAGATCGGATAGCCAAGCCATACGGCGAGTGCATAGGTGCAGATTGGCGAGCGGTCGAAGAACTGCACTCCTGAGGCAAGATCGGCAACTTGCATCTGCCGCCGCTTTTGCAGGCTGACAATGTCGTCGATGAAAGCAGCCTGCGTATGTGGTTCGGCAATCCCCTGCGCCTGTCGCAGAGCGATGATGTCAGTCGCGGCTTCTTCGACCACCGCATAGCCGGAGATTTCTAGCGATCGAATGATCGAGGTTTTGCCGCATCCTGGGGTGCCGGTAAGGATGTATCGTTTCAAATTTGTCCTCCTAATGAGGGGTTCTCCGGAACGTGTGCTGTGAGGAAACAGAATCTTGAACCGCGCGCGGAAAAAATCGCGCGCTGAATATGGACCCTCACCTTCGATCCTCTCCCTAACAGGGAGAGGGGAAGAAATGAGGATGTCAGCGAATATTAGGGATCAGGAGACTTTGTCGGGCTTGGGGGCTTCGGCGGCTTTGGCTTCGTCGGGCTTGGCGACGGTCTTGGCAGTGTCGTCTTCGTTCATCGCGCGTTTGAAGTCGCGGATCGCTTTGCCCATCGCGCCGCCGACATCGCCGAGTTTGCTCGGCCCGAAGATGACCAGGATGATCAGCAGAATGATCAGCAGGTGAGTTGGCGCGAAGAGGTCCATATTTTTCTCCGGGCCAGCCGGATGTCGGTCGGCCCTTTACTTGAGTCTATATCCTTGACTACCGGATTGCCACGTCTATTCCCGCCAATCACGCAGAGCGGGCGGGTTCCTGGTGGACGGGGGGGACGTCGTCGAGGTGGTAGCGCTGGACTTTGCGATAGAGCGTCGACAGGTGGATGCCGAGCACCTGCGCCGCTTTGACCTTGTCGTTTTCGACCTTGTCGAGCACGCGCTTGATGTGCTCGCGCTCAAGCTCCTCGAGCGTCGCGCCGGTGTTCTCGATACTCGCGATCACGGGCGATGTGCTGCGCAGTTTGTCGGGCAGGTCATGCGAGTGGATTACGTCGGTCTCGGCGAGGATCGCGGCGCGCTCGACAGTGTTTTCGAGCTCGCGGACATTGCCCGGCCACGCATAGTTGAGCATCAGGCGCATCGCGCCTTTTGAAAAGCGCATCGCGGTGCGCGACAGCGACTTTTCGTACTTGCGCAGGAAGTGGTTGGCGAGCAGCGGGATGTCGTCCTGGCGTTCGCGCAGCGCGGGCAGATTAATGTTGATGACGTTGATTCGGTACAGCAGTTCCTCGCGGAAGCGGCCGGCCTTGACCTCGGCCTCGAGATTTTTATTGGTGGCGCACAGCACGCGCACGTCGAACGGCACGGGATCGTTGGCGCCGAGCGGGTAGGCCTCGCGCTCCTGCAGCGCGCGCAGCAATTTTACCTGCAGCGCGAGCGGCAGCTCGCCGATTTCGTCGAGCAGGATCGTTCCCTTGTCGGCGGCCTTGAGCAGACCGACCTTGTCCTGGCCGGCGCCTGTGAACGCGCCGCGCTTGTAGCCGAACAGTTCGCTCTCGAGCAGGTTCTCGGGCAGCGCGCCGCAGTTGATCGGCAGGAAGCGGTTGCCGGCGCGATCGGAGCTGAAATGAATCGCACGCGCGACGAGCTCCTTGCCGGTGCCGGATTCGCCGGTGATCAACACGCTCGAATCGGTGCGTGCGACTTTTTCCATGACGCGGAACGTCGCTTCGATCGCGTCGCTTTTGCCAATGATGCTCTCGAAGCGATACTTCTCGCGCAGTTCCTGGCGCAGGAAGCGGTTCTCGCGGAACAGCGCCTTGCCTTCGAGCGCGTTGCGCATCACTTTTTTCAGATGGTCATTGGCGAACGGCTTGGTGATGTAGTCGTAAGCGCCCTGGTGCAGCGCCTCGACGGCCGACTCGACGCTCGCGTATGCGGTGACGATGATGCCCATCACCTCGGGGTCGAGCTCGCGCATCTTGCGCAGCAGGTCGAGCCCGCTGCCGCCGCTGGTCAGGTTAAGATCGAGAATCGCGAGATCAATTTTTTCTTTTTCGAATATGTGCAGCGCGACTTCGGCGGCCGGCGCTTCCATCACCTCGTAGCCCTCGCTGCGAGCGAGTTGCACGATGATCGAGCGCATCAACGGTTCGTCTTCGACGATCAGCAGCCGGTAAGGTCCGCGTTCCTGTGCGGTCCATGAAGCGTCGGTGTTCATTCAACTCTTCAGGATGCAGCCATTTCTGCGGCCTGTTGCGCGCGCACCGTTTCCTCGGCGGCGCCGAGTGTGATCGTGACGGCGGTGCCGCGGCCGACCTCGCTGTCGACGCGAATCGTGCCCTGGTTCGACAGGATCATGCGCTGGCATAGCGACAACCCGAGTCCGACGCCGGCGCCCGCGGGCTTGGTGGTGAAGAACGGATCGAACACGCGCTCGAGATGCTCGCGCGGGATACCGATGCCGTTGTCGATGACCTTGATGAATACGCGGCGCGATTTGTCCGTGCCCTGTCCGGGGCGCTGATTCTCGGTGATCACCTTGATCACGGCGCCCTCCGCGGGAGCGGCGTCGGCAGCGTTGAAGAGCAGGTTGAGCAGCACCTGCTGAATTTCGTTGTCGTCGGCAAACGCGCGGCGCAGGTCGGGCGCGAGGATCGGCTCGACGCGGATACCGCTGAAGCGCTTGTTGTAAGTGATGAGCCGCAGCGTCTCAGCGATGAGCCCGTTGACGTCGACCGGCTTGCGCTCCGCCGTGGTGGGCCGCGCGAAATTTACCAGGTCCTTGAGCGTGCTCGAGATGCGCGTGATCTGCGACAGGATGGTGTGCATCGTGGTGCGGCGCTCGGGATCTTTCTCGCCGGTGAGGATCGATTGCACCAGCGACGAGATCGACGCGAGCGGGTTGTTCACCTCGTGCGCGACGCCGGCCGCGAACGTTCCCGCCGCCGCCAGCCGCTCGGCCTTGAGCAGCGAGTCGAGCATCTCGCGCCGCTGCGTAACGTCGCGCAGGATCATCTGGACGAATTGTTTTTTGCCATAAGTAATGAGCGCGGAGTTTACGTCGAAGAAAAACGGGCCGATCGGGAATTCCTGGGTCTGCGCCGATCCGTCGCGCAAAACCTGCTCGAGGCTATCGACGACGCTTTGCCTCAGCTCGGGCGGCACCAGGTCCGGCACCGGACGACCGATGACATCTTTATAGACGTCGCCCTCATACGAGGCGGGCTCGTGCTCCCACTCCATTTTGTGCAGCTTCAAGGCGGCCGCGTTCAGGCCCATCACGATCCACGTGTGCGGCTCGATCTCGTACATCGGATCGGGCGCGTGGTCGATGGTGTTCCGATATTTTTCCTCAGACTCGCGCATCAGCCGCTCGCGCGATTCGATGTAGAACTGCGAGACCATCAGGCGCCGCTCGTCGATCGCCGCGACCATCAGGTCGCGCACCCGTTCCATCGTGGGCCCGGTCATCGTGGCCTTGACGTGATTGAGAATTATTTGTTTGAGAGCGATGTGGATGACGTTGAACTGAGACGGCTTGGCGCGCGCGAGCATTCCTTCCTGGCAATGCCGGCGCAGGTAAACGTAAGTGTTGACGTCGTCGGGATCGCGCAGATGGTCAACGAAGCGGATGAGCGAATTGACCATGTTGTCCGGGCGGCCTTTCTCGTCGTACTTGGAGTGCCCGTGGACAATATAGGCGATCGATTCTCCCCACTGAGCGACGATGCCGTCGAAGTGGCGGTCGATCAGGTCAGCGGCCTCGGCGCGAACCTGGATGCATTCGGGGGTGCGGCTCCAGATAGTCTCGCCCCAAAGTCGAGAGAGTGATTGCTCGATTTCAGCGAGCTGAGTTCTTATCGCCTGGAGCTCTTCGGGGGTCGCCTCAATTCGCGCGTCATTCGGTAGGCGACGTACAGTCGACTTTGATGGTCGGTGGCATCCACAGGCGAACGATAATTTCATAGGGGTACTACCCGCTGGGAAGAATTCATTCTGGGTACCTGAGCTATAACATTCGCAAAATAACCAATCCAGCGTGTGTATTGAGGCAGCATGTTGCCTCAATTTGCACCGTGCGAATTGCGGTGCCCGGGATGGGAGGCGCAAATCGTACAGCGCCCATCCCAATTGGTTTGCACCAGGTGGGCTGCCGTCGAATATGCCCAACAATGATTGGGGTTTTCTGGTGGCACGGCTCTGGCAATTAGGTCCTCATCGAGAGGACATCCACACCCATGCTTACCAATTCCGACTCCACTCAAAGCGTCACTCCTCACGGTAAGTTTCTTTCTCGTTCCGGACAAAAATTCTTTTTCAAGGCGATGCGGCTCGCCGACGTGAGCGGCTCGCTCGATTTTGCACAGAAACTCAAATTGAGGAAACGGCTCGACGACCTCCGGAGTTCCCACACCACCGGGCTCGTGCTGACCGAGGCGCAGTCGCAACCATGCCTCGATATCGCGGCGCAGGCGGGGCTGGTCGCGATGATCGAGTTGCGAATCACTGCGGATGAACTCACGAGCCGTCGCGGATTCAAATCGGTAATCTCGCGAATCGCGCACACGGCAAATATTTTCAGCCGGCACCCGGCGCTCGTCGGCTACATCATCGATTGCGAAATCGGGCAGGACGCGTTGCGTGCGGGCGGACTCGAAAACGCGCGCCGTCGAGTGCGCACGGTCGTGAAGACGATCAAGGAATTCGCGCCCGAAGCGATGGTCGGAATAAAGGTGCGGCCCGAGACGCGCGCACTTTCGATCCTGGAAGAAGATTTTCTCTACGCGGAAATCCCGGCGCTCGCGCCGGTCGAGATTCGCGATTTCGTCGTCGCCTTGCACAACGTCGCGGAAGCGCGGCCGGTGATCATTGAGTTCAGGGAAGCATCGCCGGGGCAGGACGAAGCGGTTGCGGTGGCGTTCGGTACGGGTGCGGCTGGCGTGGTTGCTCCGCCGGTTCCTGCTCCGGTGTCTCATGATTGGCTCGGTGTGCGCATGATGCGCGCGTCGGATGTGATGCCGTTCATGACGCTCAACGGTACTTGCCCGCCGCGGCCCGCGAAGATGCCGATGGTGTCCGTCGTAATCTGCGCATACAACGCCGATCGCACGATGCGGCCTTGCCTCGAGTCGTTGCGGCGGCTCGATTACCCGAACTTCGAAGTCGTCATCGTCGACGATGGCTCGCGCGACAAGACCGCCGACATCTCGATGGACTTCCCCGAGTTCCGCCTAATCCGCCAGCCCAACAAGGGCCTGAGCGTCGCGCGCAACGTCGGCATGCATGCGGCGCGCGGCGAGATTATCGCCTACACCGATTCGGACTGCGTCGTCGACCCGCATTGGCTGACGCTGATGGTCCGCACGATGACCGAAAATAATTTCGACGGATGCGGCGGGCCGAACTACGCACCGCACGAAGACGGCTGGATCGAAGCAAGCTGCGCAGCGTCGCCTGGCGCGCCATGCCACGTGCTGGTCGCCGAGGATCGCGCCGAGCATCTGGCGGGCTGCAACATGGTTTTCTCGAAGACGGCGCTCGCGAAGATTGGTGGATTCGATGCGCAGTTCAGGACCGCTGGCGACGACGTCGACATTTGTTGGCGCATGCTCGCGGCGGGCTACAAGCTGGGATTCTCGCCGGCCGCGTTTGTCTGGCACTTCCGGCGCAACACGGTGAAGGCTTACTACGGCCAGCAGCGCGGTTACGGTCGCGCCGAGGCGATGCTGTTTCCGAAATATCCAGAGCGCTTCAACGTGATGGGCCAGATCGCGTGGCGCGGCACGATTCCCGGACTCGCGCGCACGATTCCCGGCGGCAATCGCAAGCGCGTGCTGTGGAATGCGACCGCGAGTGCGCAGTCACTGTTCGATCCCGGCCTGACGCTGGCCAAGGTTCTGCCGCAGACGCTCGAGTGGACCGTGCTCTCGGCAGTCACGCTGGTCGCGTCGATTGTGCTCGGCGTTTCGATCATTCCCGCGGCCGCGATGCTGGCGCTCGGACCGATTTGGGCGCTCTACTATGCGTGGCATGCGCCGCTCGACAAATTCCACGACAGCTTTTCGGCGCGACTGCTGATCGCGTATCTCGCGTACACGGGGCCGATGGTGCGAACGATGACGCGATACAAGGAACGGGCGAAAGCTCTGACAGGACTCGCGGGTGCCGACGGTGTGCGCCAGCGCCCGACAATCAACTGGCTCCGCCGCACAGTGCGGTTGGACTACTGGAACAACGAGAGCATCTCGCGCGACCGCCTGATGGACAAGATGCTGAAGCTGTTCGCGCGCACCGGCCACGGCGCGATCGTCGACGCAGGATGGAACGATTACGACCTCGACGTGCGGCCGAATCCATGGACGCGCATCGAGCTGAAGACCGCTGACGAAGAGCACGAGGCGGGCAAAGTCACCAATCACGTACTGGCGCGCATCAAGCTGACGCGAATCAGCACGATAGCCCTGGCAGCGGGCACGCTCAGTGCGGTGGCAGTCGCAATCGCAGGACTCCCCGAGATAGCGCTCGGCCTCGCAGCACTAACGATAGCCGGCGCAGTATGCATCGCAGCCGAGATCGTCGAGGCAGGCCGCATCGCACATCGCGCGACCGAAGAATGCGCCACCGAACTGAACCTCGCCCCGCTAGGCGTGCTGATACGTCAGCCGTCACCCGCGCAGGTCACGGCAGCATCAAACGAGCCAGCCCGCGTGCGGGTGACCTCACAAGAACGCATCGCGGAGTAGTCTTTTAGATTCAATTGCCCGCGGCACCAGCCGTCGCCGCACAAGAAGCATCGTCCTTTTTGGCCGCCTTCATTTTTGTCGTGGCGAGTTATTGTGTCATCCCGAGCGTAGCCGAGGGACCCCGGATCTTTTACGGTTCAAGGAACGTCGACTTCTCTCGGGGCACGCGGAGCCGAGTCGCTCCGAATCCAATACAGTCAGCGACCAGAATGCGCCCAGCAGGCTCATCCTATTTCGTGTACATCGTCGCGAGTCCCTCGCGCACGATCTACATTGGGGTTACGAATGACTTGGCTCGCCGCATGAGCGAACATCGTCTGAAGGAGATTCCGGGGTTCACAGCTACATATCATGCTAATCGGCTGGTGTGGTTCGAAGAATTTGCGGATCCTGCCGCGGCTATCTCACGCGAAAAGCAACTGAAGAATTGGACGCGCGCCAAAAAAATCAAGCTGATCGAATCTATAAACCCAACGTGGAGTGATTTGAGCTCTCAGTGACGCGAGGAATTCGGGGCAGCTCGACTCCGCGTGCCCCAGGTAAGTCGACGTTCCTTGCGCCGTAAAAGATCCGGGGTCCCTCGGCTACGCTCGGGATGACACCAAAAAAAGAACGTCGGAAGAAGCATCACAATACGCTTACGGCGGTTGAGAACGAACTCTTTCCGGCAAGACGGAATCAGTCTTCCAATATTTTCTGGATCGATTCGAGGTCGCGGCGGACCTCATTCAGGACGCGGCGGGTTTGACCGTCGACACCTTGCGGCGGCGACGGCGCGCGCTCCGACGATGCCGGCGCGCTCTTCGGCAGCGGCTTGCCAGCCATCAATGCGTCGATGCCGAATTCCTTGATGTGCTTGTTGGCGCCGACGATTGTAAAGCCTTCGTCGTGCAGCAGGCGCTTGATGAGGCGCAGCACGTCGAGATCTTTCTCCTGGTAGAAGCGATGCTTGGTGCGCGTATGCTTGGGTTTTAGGAACGGGAACTGAGTCTCCCAAAAGCGCAGCACGTAGGTCTCGACGCCGAGCGCGCGCGCCGCCTCGCCGATTTTCAAACCGCGCTCGGGAATCGCTGTAGTGGTCGCGGGCTTTTTCGAGGCTGGTTTTCGCCGCCGAACTGATGGCGGGCGCGGTCGCGGCATCGGCGTCATACCTCTGCCGACGGCTTGGTGCCGTTGTTGACGCGCTCCTTCAACACCTGGCTCGGCTTGAAGGAGAGCACGCGGCGCGAGTCGATCGTAATCGGCTCGCCGGTCTGTGGGTTGCGCCCGCGGCGCGCATGTTTCTGATTGACGAGAAAAGTGCCGAAGCCCGAAATTTTCACTTTCTGACCATGGCGCAACGAATCCCTGATGATCGCGAACACCGCTTCGACCACGTCACAGGCTTCCTTTTTCGAGGAGCCTACTCGCTCGTAGATCAAATCTACGAGGTCTGCTTTGGTCATGCCCTGCGGCGTAACGTTCCCCACCCGCTCGCGTTAGGCACGCTGTTACTGCCGCAACTCCGCCCCAAGCCGCATCCGCGCCTGCTCCACCAGCACGGCGTGAACGCGATTCACCTCCTCATCAGTCAGCGTGCGATCCTTTGCCCGGTAACGACAAGCCAACGCCACACTCTTCTTGCCGGCGGCCACTGCGCTCCCCTCGTACACGTCGAACACCTCGACGCTCTCCAGCAGCGACGCGCCGCACTCCCGAATGGTCTTGACTACCATATCCGCCGGGAAATTCCGATCCAGCACCAACGCCAAATCGCGCCTGATAGCGGGAAATTTTGGCGGCGGCTGGAAACTTTTGCGCGGCGAGAAACCATAGGCAATGAGACTACTCAAGTCAAGTTCGCAGACCGCGCACGGTTCGTTGAGATCGAGACGCATCGCCTCCGCCGGATGCAGCTCGCCGACAAGACCAATCGGCGCGTCGTCAAGCGAGACGATAGCGCTGCGCCCCGGATGCAGGAACGGCGCATCGGCGGGCTCGATAGCCTTGAACGAAACGCGCGGCGAAATTCCAATCGCGTCGAAGTACGTCTCAAGGATTCCCTTGATCGTGAAGAATCCCGCGCCGACGCTCTGATCGCCGACTGCGGAGACGGCGTACGGTCCGTAGCTGACCGCGGAGATATGCAGATGCTCGGTCGCGAGGTCGCCATTCATCCGAAAGATCTTGCCGATCTCAAACGCGTGAAAAGCGCGCGCCTCGCGATTCAAGTTGAAGCGGAGCGAAGTGACCAGTCCCGGCATCAGGCTGACGCGCAGCTCGCTCAGCTCAGCCGACAGCGGATTCGTCACTTTGACGGGATGCGCGCCGGCCACGATGCCCGAAAAGCGCGCGTTGTCGGCCGGCGCGATGAACGCGATCGTCGCGGCCTCGCTCATGCCGCATCCCAACATTACCTCGCGCGTGCCCTTGATGAACTCGCGCTCGCGATTGACCGGCGCCAACGCACTCACTCGCGGCGGCAGCAGCGCAGGAATTTCTTCGAGACCGCCGAGGCGCGCCACTTCTTCGATAAGATCAGCCTGCTCGACAAGATCGGATCGGAACGAGGGGGGCACCACCGCGAGAATCCCTTTGCCGCGCGCGCTCACCTGCGCGCCAAGCGATTTGAGACGAGTGCGCGCGACAGTAGCTGGTATCGAAGCGCCGAGCAGCGATTCCATCGCGCCGAGGTCGAGCGAAATCTCGCGCGGCTCAGCCTTGCGCGGCTCGAAGTCGGCGATCGGCGACGCTTCGCGCCCGCGCGCGATCTTGCGGATCAGCTCAGCGGCGCGAATCAGCGCACCGACTTGTCCCGCGCGATCGATGCCTCGCTCGAAGCGGTAGCTCGCCTCGCTGCGCAGACCGAGACGCCGCGCGGTGCGCGCGACCGTCATCGGCTCGAAGTACGCGCTCTCGAGCAAAATAGTCGTGGTGGAATCGCTGACTTCAGAATTGAGACCGCCCATCACACCCGCAATCGCGAGCGGCTTGTCGTTGTCGGCGATCAGCAGGTCGTTTGGATCGAGATCGCGCTTGACGTTGTCGAGCGTGACGAACTCGCGCGTCTCGCCCGCGCGGCGCACGACGATCTTTCCGTCGGCAATTTTGCCGTAGTCGAACGCATGCAGCGGCTGCCCGAGTTCGAGCATGACGTAGTTGGTCGCATCAACGACGTTGTTGAGTGCGCGCATCCCGCAAAGCTCCAATCGGCGCCTGAGCCATGCCGGCGACGGACCGATCTTGATCCCGGTCATCGCGAGCGCCGCGTACCGTGGGCAGAGATCAGGCGCGTCGATCGAAACTGATATCGAGACCTGCGCGCTTTCTTGCGAGCCGGGCGAATATGCGGCGCGCAGCCGCGGCGCGCGCAGCCTGCCCGAGAAAAGGGCTGCGACCTCGCGCGCGAGTCCGAGAATCGAAAGGCAGTCGCCGCGATTCGGCGTGATCTCAACGTCGAGCACAGTCTCGTCGAGGTGCAGATAGGCGGCAACGTCGCTGCCGAGGCGAGCGTCGGCGCCGAGCGCGAGAATTCCTGCGTGATCCTGCGAGAGACCGAGCTCGCGCTCCGAGCACAGCATGCCCTCCGACTTCACGCCGCGAATGACTGCTGCCTCGAGCGGCGGTTCCTTGCCGAGTTGCGCGCCAACCAGCGCGAGCGGCGCGACCATCCCGGCCTTCACGTTCGGCGCGCCGCACACGACTTTGAATTTTCCTTTCTCGCCGGCATCGACGTCGCAAAGATTCAGCCGATCCGCGTTCGGATGCTTCTCGACGTTGACCACGCGCGCGGCGAACACACCCGCGAATCCCGGCTTGAGCTTTTCGACGTGCTCGACCACCAGCCCGGCGTAACTCAAGCGCCGCGAAATTTCCTCGACCGGCGCATCGACGCTGACGAAGTCGCGCATCCAACTGGCTGGCAGCTTCATCGCACACCTCCGCTCAGCGCCGGGAACTGGCTCAGGAAGCGCAGGTCGTTCTCGAAGAACAGTCGCATGTCGTCGACGCCGAGTTTCAGCAGGCCCGTGCGCTCGACGCCCATGCCGAACGCGAAGCCCTGGAATTCGTCAGGGTTGTACTCGACGGCGCGCATCACGTTCGGGTGGATCATTCCGCAGCCGAGCACTTCGGTCCATCCGGAATGCTTGCACACGGGGCATCCCGCGCCGTCGCATAGCAGGCAATGCATGTCGAGCTCGGCGCTCGGCTCGGTGAATGGAAAATAGCTGGAGCGAAAGCGCACCGAGGTCGCTCCGAAAAACGCGCGCGCGAATTCCGCCAGCACGCCCTTGAGATGCGCCATCGTGATTCGCCCGCGCTTGTCGACCATGAAGCCCTCGATCTGCGTGAACATCGGAGAGGCGCGCACCGACAGATCGTCGCGCCGGTAGCATCGCCCGGGGCATACGACCGCGAGCGGCGGCCGGCGTTTTTCCATCACGCGGATTTGCCCGTTCGACGTATGCGTCCGCAGCAGCATCCCGCCCTCGACGTAGAAGGTGTCCTGCATGTCGCGCGCCGGATGATGCGGCTGGAAGTTGAGCGCGGCGAAATTATGGAAGTCGTCTTCGATATCCTGCGTCATCGCCACTTCGAAACCCATCGACTCGAAGATGCCGAGCATCTTTTCAAGGATGTCGGTGATCGGATGGATATGCCCGCGCGCGATGCGCATCCCGGGCAGCGTCACGTCGATCTTTTTCTCGTTGAGCGACTTCGTCAGCGACGCCGCTTTGAGTTTTTCGGTGAGCGCCTCGATCCGCGCTTCGACCTCGCGCTTGATCTGATTGATGAGCTGGCCGATCGCGGGACGCTCTGCGTTCGGCACGTCGCGCATCCCGCGCATGATTTCTGTCAGCTCGCCCGATCGTCCGAGCACGCGCACGCGCACCGCGTCGATTTGCGCTTCGCCCGCATCGTCGCCGAGCTCCGCCATCGCACGCCGCCTGATTTCTTCGAGTTGTTCTTTCATCGCGATCTTCCCCGCACATCTAACTTGGTCGCAACATTGCGTAGATACTAAAAAAAGAAAACCACGTGGGCGATTACCCACATGGTCTTTCTGGTGCGCGGCGCTTTCGGAACGCTCGGCTCTATGCTGCTTTTGAGCCGAGCGCGCTGATTGCGGTGCGCACCAGCTCGGTAAACAATGCGTCGCGCTCCTGCGCGAGCTTCGCGAGCATCTTGCGATCGACCTCGACGCCGGCCTTCTTCAGCCCGTTCATCAGCGCGCTGTACGAAATTCCGCTTTCGCGCGCGAGCGCGTTAATGCGCGCGATCCACAGCGTGCGATAGTCGCGCTTCTTCGCCTTGCGATCTCTGTAGGCGTAGGTCAGGCCCTTTTCGAGAGTCGACCTAGCCTGCCGGTAAAGTTTGCGCCCGCCGACGAAGCCGGAAGCGAGCTTGAGTTGACGCTTATGACGGCGGCGCGTCTTGGGTCCGCCTTTTGCGCGAGGCATCGGAGTGAAGTCCTTCCTTGATAGATATCGATCGAGTTAGACCGCGACGCTTACGCGTACGGCATCATTATCTTGATCTTCTCGGCGTCCGCCTTGCCCAGGATTCCGGTCCTGCGGAGCCGCGATTTCTGGCTCGCATTCTTGGCCGTGAACATGTGACGCGCATACGCGTGCTTGAATTTGACCTTGCCACTCTTGCTGACAGTGAAGCGCTTGGCGGCAGTCCGGCTGGTCCTGATTTTCGGCATCGTCGTTTTTCCTGAAAATTCTTTTCGTCTATCGCGGCGTCAGCAGCACGGACATGTTGCGTCCTTCCATCCGGGGCGTGCCTTCCGCCTGCGCGATATCCGTTACCGTCGCAATAATTCTCTCGATGAGCGCGCGTCCGAGTTCGGGATGTGTAATCGCGCGGCCCCGGAACGAAACGGTGAGCTTAACACGATGACCCTCTCCAACAAAGCGCTTTATATGCGCGGTTTTGAAGTCCACATCATGCTGCCCGGTCGCCGATCCCATCTTCACTTCCTTGATCATGCTGATGGTGTGCTTCTTGGAATCGTGCGATTTTTTCTTCTGCGCGTAGCGATATTTGTCGAAGTCGGTGACGCGGCACACAGGCGGTGTCGCCGTCGACGAGACCTCGACCAGGTCCAGGCCGCGCGCTTCCGCGACTTTGATCGCATCGCGCAGCGGCAGGATTCCAACCTGCGTGCCGTCGGCGTCGATCACGCGAACTTCCTGCGCGCGAATCAGGTTATTGACGCGAATCGCGGGCTCCCGTGAGGGTGGGGTTCTGAAATCTCTACGAATAAGACACCTCCTCCGGCCTGATAGCCGGAAAATTTCCTAAGCCGGCACCGGCTCCTGTTTCAATTTTTCAATCAACGCCGCAATCGGCATCGCATTACTCTTTTCTCCGCGCAACAATCGCAACGACACCGATCGATCGGCCGCCTCGCGCTCGCCGACTACAACCATATACGGCACTTTGGCGATTTCCGCTTCACGAACTTTGAATCCCAGCTTCTCGTTGCGGATGTCAGCATTCGCGCGAAAGCCCTCGCGCTTGAGCAGGTCCGCGATCTCCTTGGCGTAATCCTCGACCTTCTCGCTCAGCGACAGCACGCGCACCTGCTCCGGCGCGAGCCACAGCGGCAGCACGCCGCCCGTATGCTCGATCAGCACGCCGATGAAGCGCTCGAGCGATCCGAGGATCGCGCGATGAATCATCACAGGACGTTCCTCGGCGCCACTGCTGTTCGTGTACGTCAGGTCAAAGCCCTCTGGCATGTTGTAGTCGAGCTGAATCGTCGCGACCTGCCATTTGCGCTTGAGCGCGTCCGATACGTAAATCTCGATTTTCGGGCCGTAGAACGCGCCTTCCTTCGGATTTATCTCGAACGCAATCTCGTTGCGCTTCATCGCGTTGGCGAGTTTGCCCTCGCTCATCTGCCATTGCTCTTCGCTGCCTAGATGATGGTCGGGCATCGTCGCGAGCTTGAACTCGACACCGTCGAAGCCGAGCGCGCCATACACCTCGCGCACCATCTGCAGGTTCGACGCGACCTCGTCCTCGATCTGATCCTCGCGGCAAAAGATATGCGCATCGTCCTGCGACATCGCGCGCACCCGCATCAGGCCGTGCAACGTGCCGGATCGCTCCGCGCGATGCAGCCGGCTGAACTCTGCGAATCGCAGCGGCAGGTCGCGATACGATCGCTTCTCACTGCCGTACACGTACGTATGCCCGGGGCAGTTCATCGGCTTCACGCCGTACCCCTGACGCCATCCCTCGGGACTCGTATCGACGGTATGCGTTTCGCTCTCGGGGTCGGGCGACAGAAACATATTCTCGCGAAAATTTTCCCAATGCCCCGACGTGTTGAACATCTCGTTCTTGAAAATCAGCGGCGTGACCACTTCGTCGTAGCCGTAGCGCCGGTACAGCCGCCGCATGTAATCGATGAGCGCATTAAAAATGACGACGCCCTTGGGCAGGTAGAACGGCGACCCCGGCGAGATCGGATCGAACATGTACAGGCCCATCTCGCGCCCGAGCTTGCGATGGTCCCGTTGGCGCGCGAGTTCGATCAGCTTCAGATGCTCCTCGAGCGCTTCCTTGCTGGCGAACGCGGTGCCGTAGATTCGCGAGAGCATCGCGTTATGCTCGTCGCCGCGCCAGTACGCGCCCGCGACGCCGGTCAGCTTGAATGCCTTCAAGTACCGCGTCGACGGCACATGCGGTCCGCGGCAAAGATCCATCCAGTCGCCCTGGCTGTAAATCGAAATCGGATCCTCGGCCTCGTTGATTATCTCGACCTTGTAGTTCTCGCCCATCGCCGAGAATTTCGCGACGGCCTCCGCGCGCGGAACTTCGGTCCGCATGATCTTATGGTCGGCCTTCGCCAGCTCGCGCATCTTCGCTTCGATCTTCGGCAGGTCCTCGACCGTGAACGGCGTCGCTGGCGCGAAGTCGTAGAAAAAACCGTCTTCGATGACGGGTCCGATCGTCACCTGCGTGCCGGGATAAAGCGATTGCACCGCCATCGCCATCAGATGCGCCGTCGAATGACGGATTACGTCGAGACCCTCGGGCGTCTCCGCCAGCACCGGCTCGACGGTGGCATCGTGATCGAGCTTGCGCGTCAGATCGACGACCTTGCCGTCGACGCGAGCCGCGACCAGGTCCTTGCTCGGGACGTCCTTCAGCAGGTCGCGAACGATTGTGCCAGCCGGCACGACGCGCGAATCGCGGCCGAGGGTTACGGTTACGTCGGAACTCATCAAGCGAAGAATTTCATTGCGGGAAACGGGCGGATCGAAATCGCGCGCGCGGCTGTGGGCACGGACCTGGTAGGCACGGGCGGGATTGAACCGCCGACCTCTTCCGTGTCAAGGAAGCGCTCTCCCACTGAGCTACGTGCCTTCACGGGCGAGGGGTATTGATTAGACA
>Ga0210383_10000764_pt1 | contig 29322 bp, 21 predicted proteins | sample IncBWC14OmetaG_FD_160072 | JGI IMG/M metagenome (GOLD analysis project Ga0210383, IMG submission 160072) | Forest soil microbial communities from Barre Woods Harvard Forest LTER site, Petersham, Massachusetts, United States - Inc-BW-C-14-O ... | reverse complement strand
AGGCTGCGATACCTTCACCGTCGTTGAGAATTTCGATGGTGCGTTCGTAGTCCTCGCGGGTGTAGCCGAAGACGTTGGCCAAGACCACGATGTTTTTGAGCTGGCGCAGCTTGGGCAGCTTTTCTTCGAGAAACGCGGGCGCGCCGATGTTTTGCAAGCCGATAGCGTTCAGCATGCCGGCTGCGGTTTCCCACAGGCGCGGCGGCGGGTTGCCGATCATGGGTTCGCGGGAAAGACCCTTTACGACAAATCCTCCGAGCTTGTCGAGATGGACGACATCCTCGAACTCGACCCCGTAACCGAAAGTTCCGCTGGCCGCGATGATTGGGTTCTTAAGCTGGATGCCGGCGAAGGTGACGCTTAGATCCAGGGGAGACTTGCCGCCGTTCTCTGGGGACGGGGTCATTGCTTTACGCCCTCGAGGTCAGAGAAGCGCCTAACCGTGGAGACGCGAGAGTTGAGCGCCAAAAAGGGGTGGAAACTCCTTGCAGAGGTCGTTGTTGTGGACACGGGTATGGGGTCCTTCGCTCCGCTCAGGATGACAGGTGGCGTGGGGACTTGGCGGAGCTTCATCAGTGATTCTCCTGCCTAGCGGGTTCGGCGAGCGCTTCGGTGAGCACGCGGCCTACGGCGTGGGTGGGAGCGTTGATGCCGAGCAGCGATGCAAAAGTGGCGGCTAGATCGACTGGTTCGGCGTGCGCGCGATACGTTCCCGGGCGGAAGGGCAGTCCGTAGAAAGCCAGCGGCACGTGCGTGTCGTAGGTGTAGGGCGATGCGTGGTCCGTGCCCTTGGACGCGCCGACTGTGTAGATTTCTGGAACTCCCAGCACATACCAGCCGCCTTCGGGCGAGTAGCTATGCAGGAACTTTCTGCCGAGAGCGGTATCGGGAACTTCGCCTGCCGCCAGTTGAGCCTTGGTGAAGTAATCGCGGAGGCCGGCCTGCTTCATGGCTTCGCCGACGGCGGCTTCGGCTTCGTGCTCTTTGACGTGAGTATTCGCGAAGGCATCCGGGTCGAGCCAAGCGTCTGGGTAGTCGAGCTTTATGTAGGAGGCGGTGTGCGAGAACTTTGCGGATAGTGCGCTGTTAATCTGCGCTTCGAGTTTACGTGCGTCCAGATTGGCGGCAGGGATCCGGAGCTTTCTCGCGGCATCGGGCAAGGTGGAGACGCCGTGGTCGGCTGAAAGTGCGATCCAGAGGTCGGCGAGGCCGATCTGATGGCCAAGGAAATTGAAGAAGTCGGCGAGTTCACGATCGAGTGCGAGTGCCATGCCAGCCATCTCCGGGGAGTCGGGGCCGACCTGGTGGCCGAGAATGTCGTTCGGAGAAAGACTGATGGCCAGCAGATCGGTGGCCTGCCCGCTGCCAAGGCTCTCGTAGACAACCAACTCCTTGGCGAATTCCAGTTCGTACTCATTGGCGAAAGGCGTGGAGCCGACGACCTCATAAAAACCAGCGTCGGAGCCGTCTTTTCCCTTGCGATGCGCGGTTGAGCGGAGTACGTCTCCGTTCGCGTTCTTCCAATCGCGATCCCAATACTTTCCTGCGCGATTGGCGGAGTTAAAATCCTGCGCCCACTTTGGCAAGTCGTTGCGATAGTAGGTGGAGGTAATCCAGGCGCCACTTTTGGGATCGATCCAGTAGGCGGCATCGGCCGCGAAACCGCCGGGCAGGACGGCTGCGCGGTCTTTCAAAGAAACGCTAAACACTCGCGCCTTGCCCTGGGTTGCCAGCTTGAGTTCGTCGCCCAGCGTGTCGGCTAGCAGGTTGTGGGGCGACGCGCCGGGTTTGCCGTTGTCATCTTTAGCTTGATCCGTGGCACTGCCAACGAGCTTGGTATCGCTGTCCTCCACCGACGTGACCATTTTCTTTTTCTTCTGATCCCACCACTCGTTCGCCACAATGCCGTGTCCATTGCTGTAGGCGCCCGTGAACAGCGTGGCGTGGCCGGGAGCAGTGCGGGTGTTGGCATAGTCGTAATTGCAATCCGTGAAGGTCGCGCCGTGGTCGAGGAGCAGGCGGAACCCTCCTTCGCCGAACTGGCCGCGGTAGCGCTCCAGATAATCACCGCGGAACTGGTCGATGATGATCACGACAACCAGCTTGGGATGGGCGTTGTATGCAGAGGCCGAGGCCGCAGGAGTAGAAATCAGAATGAAGATGAGAACGATTACCACTAACGGCAGAAAGCACCGACACTCGGCGGCGCGGGGGGAGAATCTCATCGCGAAGGTAGTTTACACAGGTGGGAGGTCGGGCGAAAGCTGAGGCGCCGGGCTTCGTTCGACGGACAGCCCAGGGCGGCCGTCCGCACATGAATCTCCTTTGAACAGCATCTCTAGCCGCGTGCATTCTCCGCCCGGGTTCCGGTAAAGTAGTTAGTCCCCATGCTTGATCTGAGCTTTGTTCGCGAGAATCTGTCCCGGGTGGAGGAAATGCTGCGCCAGCGCGGCGGCGATCCGGCCGTCGTGCTCAGGGATTTCCGCGACGTCGACACGGAGCGCCGGAAGGCCATCACGGAAGCTGAGACCATGAAGGCGCGGCGGAATAAGGCCTCGGAGGACATCAACAAACTCAAGAAGAGCGGCCAGGATGCTACTGCCGCGATTGCCGAGACCAAAGATCTGCGCGAGCGAATTCAGGCGCTCGAGAAGACTGCCTCCGACCTTGATGGCCGCTTGCGGGACATTCTTGCCGGAATTCCTAATATGCCGGATGCGAGCGTCCCGGTCGGCCAGAGCGCCGATGAGAATGTGGAGGTTCGCCGCTGGGGCGCACCACCTAAATTCGACTTTGCTCCCAAGCCGCATTGGGATCTGGGCGCAGAACTGGGCGTGCTCGATCTGGAACGTGCGGTCAAGCTCACGGGCGCGCGCTTTGCCGTTTACTGGGATCTGGGGGCGAAACTTGAGCGCGCTCTGGCGAACTTCATGCTCGATCTGCACACTCGCGAGCATGGATACACAGAGGTTCTGCCGCCTTACCTGGTTAATTCCGAGTCGATGTACGGCACCGGGCAGTTGCCCAAGTTTGCCGCAGATCTTTTTCGTGTGCCGTACGGAGAAAAGGATCTCTGGCTGATTCCAACGGCCGAGGTTCCGGTCACGAATCTTTATCGTGACGAAGTTCTTGACGCTGCGCGACTGCCGATTTCACTCACGGCCTATACGCCATGCTTCCGCAGCGAGGCAGGTTCGTACGGCAAAGACGTGCGCGGAATCATCCGGCAGCATCAATTTCAGAAGGTGGAACTGGTGAAGTTCTCCCGGCCGGAGAATTCGTATGAAGAGCATGAGAAGCTCACGCGGGATGCCGAGACCATCCTGCAGAAGCTTGGCTTGCACTATCGCGTGGTAGCTTTGTGCACCGGAGACATGGGCCCATCTTCGGCGAAGACTTATGACATTGAAGTCTGGCTGCCGGGGCAGCAGTTGTTTCGCGAGATTTCGTCGTGCTCGAATTTTGAAGCGTACCAGGCGCGGCGGGCGAATATCCGCTATCGTCCCGAAGGCAAGAACAAGGCAGAGTTAGTGCATACTCTTAACGGAAGCGGGTTGGCGGTGGGCCGGACCTGGGTTGCGATTGTGGAGAATTATCAGCAGGCTGACGGGAGCGTCGTGATTCCCGAAGTGTTGCGGCCCTATATTGGAGCAGAGCGAATTACAAAGAAAAGCTTTTGACGCAGAGTTTCAACATTTCAAGGTTTCGAAGGCCCAGACCCTGCAACTTGAAACGTTGAAACCTTGAAACCTGGAGACTAGACTTGCAAAGTGTGGATATCAGCACGACCGCGACGGGCGCGCCTTCCCTACCGATGAAGGGCGCCTGGCCCACAATTCGGAGCTACATCTTTTGGCAGCACGAGCGGGGCACGCTGCACTACGACATCATGGTTACCCTGATCCTCATCTTTGTCTTCTTCTCACCCCGGGTCATCAACTTCAACGATAAACCTGCGCTCCGCAGCCCGCATGCCAGCGACGTGGTGGTCACGGCCGACGCGCAGGGAGGGCTGCTCTACCAGATTTCCGCCGCCGCGATCACGCCCGGCGACGATCAGTCGGTGCGGGATCAGTTGCTGCGCATTATTCAACCAATTTCGGGCGAGGTCGCGATTGTGAAATACGATGGCATTCCCGATGGGAAAGGGCAGGTGCAGGCCTACCGTGTTTTGGTGAAGCGAAAGCCGTGAGACGGAATTCAGTGGGAAAAATCTGCGACCAACATCACGATAACCGGCCATGATGATCTGCCTCCACGTTTTGTTCCTTTCACTGAGTATCGTCTTGCAGCAGCAAGAAGCACCGTCTCTTGATAGCGTGCTCAAGAAGATGGACGCCGCGGCCGCCAGCTTCCAAGCTACGCAGGCCGATTTTGTGTGGGAACAGTATCAGAAAGTGGTGGACGAAACCGACTCACAGAGAGGCACGGTCTACTACCGCAGGGTGGGCAAAGAAATCGAAATGATGGCCGACATTAAGGAGCCGGACCCGAAGTCTGTGCTCTACAAAGATGGCAAGCTGCAGGTTTACCAGCCGAAGATCGATCAGGTAATGGAATATCCGGCGGGAGCCAACAAGGGAGAGATTGAGAGCTATCTGGTGCTGGGCTTCGGAGGGAGCGGCGAGGATTTGATAAAGTCCTTCGACGTGAGCTACCTGGGCGAGGAAACTGTAAGCGGGATCGCAACCGCGAAGCTGCAACTCATCTCGAAGAGCGAGAAGTTCCGCAACAACATTTCAAAGATTCTACTTTGGATCGACTTAAGCCGCGGCATCTCGGTGCAGCAGCAGTTCTTCCAGGGCCAGGGCGACTACCGTCTGGCGAAGTATTCTGCAGTGCAATTGAAAGCCAAGGTCGGCAACGACGTGTTTCAATTGAAGACCACAAAAAAGACGCAGTTTGTCTCGCCTCGCGGGTAAGTAACTGAATCTAAAGCACAAGAATGTGTGCTAAAAAGGGAACGTAGGGCGCTATACTGCCTAGGAGTTCGTTTCGACTTCATCCGGGTTGAGTTCATTCATGGCTAAGGTTTTTACGATCCCTGTTCCACCCAATTTTGGCAGCAAACGAAGAGAGCGCACGTCCGATCCTCGGTACGTCGATGGACAGCGCGTGCTGGTGGAAGCCATGAAATATCTGGCCCAGAGCGACCCGGTGTCGAACCGCCCGGCCATTGAGCTCATCTCCGAGCACGTGCGCACGCGCTTCCGCATGAGCGACTCGCCGCTGGCGTAGGCAACACCTGCAGTTGAGACAGGCGAACCGCGTCTTCAACCACGGAACCCAAACGCAGCCGCGATGATCTGGATGAACTGCGTTTAAACCCTATTGCGTGTCCCTAGAAAAGGATCTTTAAAGCAAACTGGATAATACGCGGGCCCCGATAATACGGCGAGGTCGAGGGTGAAGTATCGGTAGAGACCTCGCCGAACTGGCCGGCGCCGCCGACGGCCCCCCCGTTTGAAGTCGGTCCATAAAACTGCACATGGTTAAAGGCATTGAAGAAGTTGGATTGGAACTGCAGTGACTTGCTCTCTGTGAACTTGAAGTTCTTCATGATCGAGATGTCCCAATCGTTAATTCCCGGTCCTCGCAGCACGTTTCTCCCCATGTTGCCGTACGAAAACAGCGGCACACCACCGGTGGTAAGACCTAGCCCCGCCACGTTGGGCTGCCCCACAGGGGGTCCTACGGAGCAGACCACATTGGTTGGATCAAAGAAGAAGGGTCCAGTCGTGGTGCCCGACAGGCAACTGCCATGGATTCCGTCCGCATTTGGGCTGAATGTCCGTTGCTGACGGGGGTTCTTGAAGATCTGTATCGGGCCAACGACATCAGGCCGGTCCAGTCCTTCGTTGGATTCACTCGCGCCGTTGCTGGAGAACAGCGTGAACGGGTTCCCCGATTGAAATGAGGTGATTGTCGAGACCACCCATCCCCCAATGACGTTCTTCTTGAGTCCACTGCTCTTATCCCCAAGGGGAATTTGCCAGATCGGACTCAGCACCAGGCGCTGGCGCGCGTCAAAATCGGCCAGCCCGCGGTCGAATGCCGGGTCAGTCGGATTGGTGTAGGTGGAGGACCGTGCCCGGAAGCCCGAGCTCACGTCAATGGTTTTTGCCAGGGTATAAGCAACTCTAAAACCTAGGCCATGATTCATTCTCCGGTCGACGGTCACCTGCATTTCGTTGCTCGAAGAACTGCCATTGCTGACGTTTGTTTCAATTTGCGTCGCGCCATGAGGAACGAAATTTGCGTCGCAATTGGCGAGAGGGCGGGCGCAATCGGGAGAGATGTCATTTACCACGTAGATTGGATTCGCAGGATCAGCCGTCGGCACATAGCTTTGATATTGCGCCATCAAATTGTTGGGATTACTGCCAGTGATCTCCGGGTTATTCAGATTCGTACTGGCGATCGCCTTGCGGCTCAGACTGCCAACATAAACCGCCTCCACTACCGTGTCCTTACTAAGTTGGTATTGGAAGCCGTAATTGAAGTTCTCCGCATAAGGAGTGCGGAATTGAGGAGTAACCACAAACGCAAAAGGAATCGCGGGTGTAAAAAATTGTCCCAGATGCCCGCCGGCGATGAAGGGATACGGATCAGAGTACCCCGTCGTTGCTGTTTGAAAAGGGTCTGCGGAGTAAGAGCCATTGACCGGAACGAGACATCCGCCCGCACCGATGGCGACGGTCGTGAAGCACGGATAGTTGTTCGCCACATATCCAAACGGAGCCTGTCCTCCGAACTGCAGATTCAGGGCCCCGTCTTCGATGTCATAGAAAATCCCGAAGCCACCGCGCATTACCAGCTTGGCGTTGCCCAACATGTCCCATGAGAAACCGAATCGTGGCGCAAAGTTGTTTTTATCGGCATAGATCAATCCCCGATTCGGTGTTCCCGGATCGCCGGCATACAGGAAATCAGGCGGAGAGCCTGGATACAGCGTTGACTGTTGTCCCGGGAACCAGCCCTGAATCTCGTTATGCGGATCTACCTGCGGCGAGTTATATTCATACCTCACGCCAAAGTCCAGACTCAAGTTCTTCGTAATCTTCAACGCGTCTTGTCCAAAGAAATCCAACTGGTGAGTCCTGATGCCATAGATGGCTCTTGAAAACTGGTAGTAGTTATCGGTGAAACCGCCGACGAAATCAGCTAAGGCGCTGCCCGTATTGGTGTAGTAGCTCCCGAAGTCAAACGATCCGTTGTTGTAAAAGTCGTAGTGGAAGTTTTCTTGTATCCAACGGATATCCGCTCCGAACTTCAAAGCGTGGCGTCCCTTGGTCCAGGAAAAAGTATCCTGGTACTGGAAAGTTGCGTCGTGAATCTTGGTTGGACCTTGCGGGGAAGGACCGAGGTTGAATGCACCCCCGACCGAAATTGCGGGCGGCGCAGCGCCCGCCGGATCGTCAGGGATTACCGTTAAGAATCCGAGCGCAGACGGTGGTGTCCTATCCGTCGGCACCGCATCAAACGTTGCCACCCGGTTGGTAGAGAATCGCAGCTCGTTCAGCTTGGTGGGAGAGATGGCCCGGGTCCAGCTAATCGATCCGGTTTGATAACGCTGGGCATTGGTAAAACCCGATCCCACCGGCACGTCTCCCCCCGTGGAGGCGCCTTTCACGACTTCGAACGGAAAAACCTGCGGCTGGTCGTCAAGAACGTAAAATGCGGACAATGTATCTTTGCTCGATATGTTGTAGTCATAGCGGAAAATGAACTGATCTTCCCGCAAGCTGGCCACCGGGTCCTCCACGAAACCATTGGTTCCGTAATTCGGCATGGGAAGAAACTGGCTGATGTAATTCTGCATCACCGAATCAGTCGGTACCTGGTTGCACACGTTAGCCCCGCACATGAACGGGCCACCCGTCGTCGGATCCGTGAGCTGGCCCGTATCGTAGCCAGTATTCGGATCAATCACTCCCGTGTAGAGATCACTGAAGTCGCCGGTTCGCTCTTGTGGGGTCAACACCGTCAGAATTCCAGGGTTTTGCCCTTCTCGCCGCCGCGCGCCCTGATAAGACGCGAAGAAAAACATCTTGTCTTTCTTGATCGGCATGCCGATCGTGCCGCCGAAAATGTTGTATTTGAAGATTGGAACTTCTTGCAGGAAATAATCGGAGGCATCCAAAGCGGTGTTTCGAAAATAATCGAACACGTCTCCGTGAATAGAATTCGTGCCGGACTTTATTACCTGATTGACGATTCCACCGGACGTCCGTCCGTACTCCGCTTCGTAATTATTGGTCAAAATCTTGAATTCGGCGACCGCGTCGGGGTTGGGATCCACGACCATATTGTTGCCCAGGAAATCATTGTTATCAGAGCCGTCGATCAGGAACGTTTCAGACTCGGAGCGCTGGCCGCTCACTGAAAATGGATTGCCCGAGCCGTCATCCTGATCCGGAGCGAAAACACCCGCCTGCAGCAGGCCCAACTGCATCGTGTCGCGGGCGGCCAGCGGCAGATCTTCAATACGTTGCGTGGTTTCGGCTTTGCCCAGAGTCGCGCTGACCGTATCAACCTGAGTCACATCACCTGTTACTTCGACTATTTGGCTAGCCTTCCCGATTTGCAGTGCCACGTCCAGGCGTGCGTTCTGATTGATCTCGAGCGTGATGCCCTTGCGGACGTAGGTTTCAAAGCCCGCTTGTTCAACCGTCAGCGCGTAAGCCCCAATAGGAACGAGATTGAATACATAGTTGCCGTCTTTGCCGCTGGTCGTAGTGCGTTCAACGTTGGTCTGAGAATTCTTTAGCGAGACCTTCGCGCCCACAACCACAGCGCCGCTCTCGTCTTTGACCGAACCGGTCAGAAGTGCAGTCGCCTGCTGGGCGACAGCTGGTTCTGTGCCTAAGAGAGCAATACCCAAACCGAGAATCAGACTGAAGATGCCAAGCCAGGACCACGGGCTGAGTAGTCTGCACGCCGCTGATTCCAACCGCGCAATTCGCGGCATGCGAGTCAATGGTCGCGAGAACGGAGAGCCAACAGAAACAGGAGCCACCAGTCTAGCTGCATGCATAAGAGATCCTTGTACACGAGGCTTTAGGCAGAATCGTTGCGAGACGACCGCTATAGATCGCGCCGCAGAAGATGGGCGCTATTGTGTCTCGCCGGCTTGGCTTAGTTCAAGCGAATAACTCAACAGACGTGACTCGCAGTCAGCAGCCACGTTTGTGGCCTCGTCTCAGAGGTAAAGAAAACAGAGGAACGAAGGGGCGGTGATTCGCCTTGCCAGCGTTCTGCCGCAACCGAGCACGAGTTTTAGTCCCTAAAGTGCCTAAAAAGTTAGGCGCCCGGCGATCTGCAGGATGCGCTGGGTCTGCAAAGCAGTTACTGGGTTTACGCCCAATGTGTTGCTGGTAATTTCACCGAAGGTCTCACTCGTCAGGGTCGTATCAGGATTGGCGAACTCACCGTGATTAAACACATTGAAAGCATCGAATCGAATCTCGAAATTCACGCGCTCGGTAATGGCCGTGTTCTTGGCCAGGGTCATATCAAGATTCGTACGGCCCGGACCGCGGAAGAAGTCCCGCGCTGTGGTACCGTATCCGTTTCCCAGAGTGTCAGGAACCGCCACGAAGGCTGCCGGATTAAAATAAAAGTTGCCGTTTTTTCTCGGATTCATGATCGTAATTTTGCTGAACCCGGGCGCGAAATCGGCGTTGGCCAGGTAGCCGTCGCCAGCTCCCGAGGGTCCTGGGTCCGACGGATTAAACGGCAGACCAGAACTGATGCTGAGCGGGAATCCAGTCCGCCAGCTTAGGATGGGGTAGAGGCTCCAACCTTTTACCAGTCGCTTTGGTCCCCCGATTCGGTCGAACGGCAAATCCCATCCTCCGCTGAAGGTGAGCCGCTGCGTAAGGTCGAAGTCGGAGGAGGCGTGGAACTGGCTAGGGTTGTAATACGGCACTTGCGAATCGCGGTTGCGAAATCCCGAGGAGTTATCGATGCTGTGGCCATAAGTATAGCCAAGGGTGAAGTACGTGTTGCCAAGTATCCGGTTCTCGCCATTCTGCTTCGTTAAGGAAGCTTCCAGGCTATTGAAATTCGCAAAGCTGATATTCCTGAACTCCTCCGAGATGGAAAGAGGACAATCGGACGGGCCGCCCGCGTTCGCGCAATAGGTGGTGAGGGCCGCATTCTGAGTCTCATTCAACAACCGGGCCGGATTGGGACCACTTACAGTGCTGAGATCAAATGGGTTGATGTCCTGTAGCGAGGTGAGACCCTTTGAGCTGCTGCCGACGTAGTTAGCTTCTACGATCAGGTTCCTTGCCAGTTCACGCTGCACGCTCAAGTTGTACTGGTACGTGTATGGCGTGTGGAGATGCGGGTTCACAAAGTAGATCCCTCCGCCGCCAAACGGGAGAAATGGCGTGTTGCCCGTCGTATTGAACGCGGTAGCGGGGTTGGGAGGCGTAGAGGGGAAAGGGTTGGCTGGAAGAGGTGTGGTGGAGGTAGCCCACGGTTGGCTATAGAAGGGCATCCCGGTCGTATACCCGGCAGCCGGGCAAGCTCCAGCGGCGCTGGTCGGAATACAAGGGAAAGTGACGTAGGGCTCACTGTAGAACGGGGGCGCGCCATTGAATTGCAAGTTGTCCTCGCCTTTCAGGACGTCGTAGAAGATGCCGATGCCTCCGCGAATACTGGTCTTGCTGCCACTGCCCGGGCTCCAAGCAAACCCGAATCGTGGTCCGAAGTTATCCTTGTCGGGAAAGTTGGCTCCACGGGGTGCTCCCGGGTCGCCGGGAAAAACCAGGCCTAGCGGTGCATCGGGAAATCTTGTCGACTGATCCCCGGGAATGATGGAGAAGGTTCTTCCCGCGGTGTCGATCTTGGGCGTGCTGTACTCATAGCGAATTCCCAAGGTCAAGGTGAGGTTGGGTCTCGCCCGCCACTCATCCTGCGCGAATGCGTAGGTGGCCTTGCTGCGGAAGTTGCTGACGGCGTTCGGACCCTCAAACAAATCGTTGGGAGCTCCCACCAGAAAGTCGGCGAAACTGTTGCCCGTGCCATCCCCGCCGGCGGCGTATCCGTAAAAAGCGAAGTTGCTGTCCGTAAAAAAGGCGTAGACGGTATTTTGTTGATAGGCGGAGAATCCTGCACCGAATTTCCACGTATTGTGTCCCCTCACCCACGTAAGCGCATCGGAGATCCCATATGTATTGCCGACTTCAGTGGCCGGACCGGACTGGTCTTGACCGAAAGCCAGGCCATTGTCGAAAGTCATGAGCGGAGGACCGTTGGAAAGGTCTGAGGCGATGCCGAAGCTGGGAATCGCGGCCAGACTGGAAACTGGCTTATCCGAAAGAGTGTTATGGCGCTGCGCGGTCCCACGCAGTTCGTTCAGCATGGCTGGCGAAAAGGTCCGGGTATACGCAATGTTGAGGAAATAGTTGTTGATTGTATCGATGGCGGGGAAACCGGGCACGTCCCCTGAATAGCCCGAGCGTCCGAAGGGCTCGCCCTCGGTCGTTCTGATACCGCCAACGGTCCCGGTCAACTTGTCTTTCGAGTCGATGTTGAAATCAATCTTTGCATCCAGTTCGTTGTTGTTGTCGGTACTGCCGGCCGAGGCGAAAAGCTCTCCGGCTGCATTCGACGGAACCAGTCCGGCCGCGATGTAGGCTTGAGCGGCCGGGTCGAACTTGGTGGGATCAATCTGGGCATTCGCAGCACCCCCGTTGGTAGTGGCGGCAAAGTAGGGGTTTGCCTGGAGAAAGGCAGCAACGTTGGTGTCAAGGCACCCGGCCGGATCCGTGCACGGTGTTCCCTGGACGCCGAGACTGTTAACGGGTGTTGTGCCGTCTGGCACCCCATGCGAAAAGTCTCCACTCATTTCGGCCGTCGTGAAGATCTGCTGTTCCGGTTCGACATCGGTCTCTACCTGGCGCTGCCCCTGATAGGCGACGAAGAAGAAGAGCCGGTTCTTGAGGACCGGACCACCAAACGTGCCGCCAAATTGATTGCGTTTGAGATTGTTTCTGGGCAAGCCTGCTTGAATGTTGAAATAAGAGTCTGCGTCGAAGTCGGTATTCCGTACGTAGTCAAAAGCACTGCCATGCCAGTCGTTGGTGCCCGACTTGGTTACGACGCTGATGATTCCAGCACCGTTGCGTCCATATTCCGCCGTGTAGTTGCTGGTGAGAATGCGGAACTCCGCGACCGCGTCCGGATTCGGATTGAGAACAATACCGTTGCCCAACAGTTCGTTGTCGAGACCACCATCCAGCAGGAAGGTGACCGAATCGGTGCGTCCGCCGCCAATGTTGAATCCTTGGGAATCACTCGTGTCGTCCGGATTGTCATCGGTGACCCCAGGCTGCAATAGAGCCAAACTCATGACGTTGCGTCCGTTTAAGGGCATATCAACGATGGGACGGCTGGTGATGGTTTGCCCTAGTGTCGGATTGACCGTTTCCACCCCCGAGCCTTGGGCCTCGACCAATACCTCTTCGCGGGTTGAGCCCAACTCCATCTTCAGATTGGCACGAAACGCCTGGTTGATCTCCAGCGGAGCAGTCATCATCTCCAGCGGTCGAAATCCTTCGTGGCGAGCACGAATCTGGTAGGTGCCAATGGGCAGGTTCAGGACTTGGTAAAAGCCGTCTTTGTCGGTGCTGGTCTCTGAGGAAACGTTCGTAGCCACATTGGTGACCGTGACCTTGACGCCCGGCACCACCGCTCCCTGCGGATCGGTGACTACACCCACGATCTTGGCAGTCGCATTCTGGGCGCCGGCGTATGCTGCAAATAACAATGCCACGCACAAAATCAACATTGCCGGCAGTGATTTTCCTAATTTTTCTGTCTGAGATCGCATTGGGCACGCACCTTTCCGATGACCAGTTGTCTTCGGTTGGACTTTGTATATTTCGCTACTCTGGAAACACATCTCTCCCCAACAAGGGAATGAAAGACGGTCGAGACCGCTGGAGACCTGATGGGGCGCTATTGTGCAACTTAGGTGCCACTATTTGCAAGTCAGAATTTTCAATGCGTTAGACGGTCTAAAGCGCGTCGTGAAACGTTTGAATACGCCTTTTCACATACTCTGTTCCAGATTTGGGAGCCTGTTTATGCGGGTTTTCGATCGCTTCGATGCGATTTTCCGATGAGGAACACGGCTGCCGCGACTATGACCACGGGATAACATTCCAGCGTGTAACGGGGCTCGGGATTCTCCAACGTTCCGAGGAACAGCGAACGCAGGGCTAGAAACATAAGAAGTAATCCGGCACCGAATGAGTTGCGCAACCGCCAGAAACCGGCAGCGGCCGCAGCAACGTAGCCGAGATTAATGAGGCCGAAGACGATGCTGACTGTGAGCCACGTGGGGTCGTCATCGAACTCCCACCACCGCGGATCAGACGGCAGCAATTCGGTGCGGGGACGCAGCCACATGTCGGCAATGCGCAGAGTTGGCAGCCATATGTAGTAACGCAGCGGCGCAGCATGAATGCGGGCCGCCGCCAGCGCGGCGAAGCGCGCGTCGAGTTCCAGGGTTACTTCGCGCTCTCTGTTGTAGTCCGCGAAAAGTTGCTCCGTGGCCTGGCGCTGCTGAGCCGAATCGAAAGCGCGCTGGGGCAGACGCGTGACATCGATGTCATCGCCCGGCACCCTCCAATAAATTTCCTGCACGGAGGTGGAGTCGGCCATCCAGGTTTTAGTCCAGCGATTGAAGCCCGGCATCAGGAGTTCATCGGAATCGTTGGCATAGCGGGGCGCGAGCGGCTCAAAGCGATGCATGCTGTGCAGGTTACGCAGAGTCCAGGGAACTAGAGGCGCGACTGCGCCGACCGCCAGGATCATTCCCACGCCCAGCATGGGTCGCAACCGGGGCACGATCCCCGACGTCCGCTTCGATTTCACCTTGACGCTTCGCAGGAAAATCAGGAACCAGTATGCACCAACAGCACCGAACAGAATGCCGCCGTCGGGCCGCAACAGGATGCATCCCGCGATGGAAAGGCCGCAGCCGAGCCAGGTTAGCGGCACTGGCGTTGAGTTTGACTCAAGGTCGCGGAGAAAAGCCGCAATCCCTCGCATGGCTAAATCGAGCGCTAAGGTTGTGAAAAATATTTCCAGCGTCTCGGTGAGAACTGCGGCCGAGTAGTTGGCCAGGAATGGACAAAGCGCGGTCAGCAGGAAAGCCACCTTCGCCGCTTGCTCGGATGCGAAGCGGCGCGCGAGATCGGCAATGAGGAAACACGTGCCGAGATCGAATAAGACCTGAATCAGCAGAACCGCGCGGAAGTTGCTCCAGCCGAAAACAGCGAAGATCGCGGCCAGAAACGCCGGATATCCCGGCAACCGGGAAAGAGTGGGCATGATCTGCCCGGAATCTGTGATGCCGTAGACGCCATGCTGCAGCCAGTTTTCCGCGATATCGGCATAGAGGCGGGAGTCGTCTACGACGGCCGGAAAATGCAGAACAAAAACGAGCCGCAACGCGATGGCCGCCAGGCTCGCCGCGAGAAAGAACCGAGCATCCTTCCGCACCAGTTCCAGCACGGTGAGAATATAACGCGTTTGAAGCCATCTTTGGGGAAGGGACAGTGCATCTTATCCAGCAGGACATCCGATCCCGCCCGCACCTTGAATTGCACCTCACCTACAATTGACCACGTGTCGCCTGCGGCATACGATGAACGATTAGCTCTCCATGGCTGAACCTGTCTTCTACGATCCGCAACGCGCTCGCTGGAAGCGCCTCAGACGTTTCGTCGACGCCGGCGTCGTAGTTCTATCCGCGTTGATTATTTTCTTTGTGTACACGACCCTGCGCGACGAGCGCCTGCCTGAACTCCTTTTCTCACCGCAGAAACGCGCCTTCAGAGCGTTGAAGGAAAATGAAAAAGGAAGAGCCCGGGAGCGCCAGAAAAAGCTGGCCAGCCGATCCCATCGCCAGTCGAAGCTGCCTGCGTCGGAAGTGAAACTAAACCAGCAAGAGGGCATCCGGGCGGCGTTCTATGTTCCCTGGGACGCGGCGAGCTTTTCTTCTCTGCGCGATTATTCACGCCAGATCGATTTGTTGTATCCCGACTGGCTGCACGCTCTCACTCCCGACGGCCGGCTGCAGGCAGTGGACGACCAGACCAATAAGTTCTTCGACGTGGTGCAAAACGATCGCGTGCGCTCCGTCGATGACCGGGTAATGCCTTTTCTGAAAGTCGAAGACCCCGCCATGGAAGTCTTTCCCATGGTGAACAACTTTGACGGCGCCGAGTGGGTTGGGGGGATCACGGACTTCCTGAACAATCCCAGCGCGCGTGCGGTTTTTCGCCGGCAGGTGGGAATGTTTCTCGCCTCAGACCGCTTTCGCGGCTTGATGGTGGATTTCGAGGCCTTCCCCAAGGTGGGTCAGCCAGGCTACATTGCGCTGCTCAATGAACTTTCCGCGGACCTCCATGCCCGTGGCATGAAACTTTACGTCAGCGTGCCCGCACACAATCTGGAGTTCGACTACGCCGCGATCGCAGCTCCGGCAGACGGCGTGGTCATCATGAACTACGACGAGCACTATCCCGGCGCTGCGTCGGGACCGGTCGCCTCTCAAGACTGGTTCGTCAACAATCTGGAGTTCGCGGTGAAGGCTATTCCGCGGGAAAAGCTGATCTGCGCCATCGCCAACTACGGCTATGACTGGGTGCTGAAACCGAAGAAGGGCAAGCTGCCGGCGAACGAACGAGACAGCTCAGTGAGCGCGCAGGAAGCGTGGCTGGCGGCGCGCGATTCCGATGTAGATGTCACCTTCGACGACGATGCGCTGAATCCGCATTTCAGCTATCTGGATGAGCGCAGCCTGCAGCATGACGTCTGGTTTCTCGATGCGGTCACAGCTCTGAACCACATGCGTGCCGCCCAGACGCTGGGCATCCAGACCTTCGCTTTGTGGCGGCTCGGTGGTGAGGATCGGACGCTATGGAAGGTATGGGACGTGCCCGGCGATGCCGGCGCGACCGACAAATTGCGCGATGTGCCTCCTGGCCAGGATGTTGATATGGAGGGTCAGGGCGAGATTTTGCGGATCGAAGATCGGCCCACGCACGGCACCCGCGACCTCAGCGTCGATGCGAACACCAAGCTGATTACTGACGAAGTTTTTCAGTCTCTGCCAGAACCTTACCGTGTCGCCCGCTACGGTTACAGCCCCAACAAGGTAGTGCTCACGTTCGACGACGGTCCCGATCCAGAGTGGACACCAAAAATTCTTGATGTGCTCAAGCGTGAACATGCAACGGCAACGTTTTTCCTGATTGGCATTCAGACGGATAGGTTCCCCAGTCTGGCCAAACGCATTTATGACGAGGGCAATACCATTGGGAACCACACCTTCACCCATCCCGATGTCAGCAATATCTCGGCGACCTACATGAAGGTGGAGCTGAACCTGACCGAGCGGCTTTTTGCCAGCCTGGTGGGAGTTCGCGTCATGCTCCTGCGTCCGCCTTATGCCATTGACGAGGAACCCGACACCGCTGACCAGGTGCGTCCGCTCGAAACTGCGCAGGATTTGGGCTATACCACCGTGGGCAATCGGATTGACCCCAACGACTGGAGCGACAAGCCGCGCCGGCAGACCGCCGAAGAAATCTCAGCCTCCGTACTGGCGCACTTGCCGCCGTGCAGCCCGAACGATCAACGGTGCGGCAATATTGTTTTGCTGCATGACGGCGGCGGGGATCGCGCCGAAACCGTGCGCGCTTTGCCCATGATTATTGAGGGCATCCGCGCCCGCGGATATGAGGTCGCGCCGATTTACGAGTTACTGGGCAAGAACCGCGCCGACGTGATGTCACCGCTGTCGAGGCCCCAACTCTGGGCCGCGCGCCTTGACGGACTGGGCTTCTGGCTGTTCGATGCCGGTGTACTGGGGATCACTTGGATCTTCCTGATCGGCGATATTTTGATGACCGGACGCTTGCTGTTTATCGGCGCGGCTGCCGTCTACGACCGCCTGCAGGAAAAAATCTTTGGAAGGCCCGCCGAGGTCGCTTCGTACAAACCCAAGGTGGCCGTGCTCATCCCTGCTTACAACGAAGAGAAGGTGATTGAACGAACGGTGCGTGCCGCCCTGAATTCCGACTATCGCAACCTGCGTGTGATTGTGATCGACGACGGATCCCGGGACCGCACTCTCGAAATCGCGCACACCGCCTTCACCAGGGAACAGGCCGCGGGAAGAGTTCTTATCCTCACCAAGACCAACTCCGGCAAGGCGGACGCTCTTAACTACGGAATCGAACATATTGGAGATGCCGAACTCTTCGTCGGAATCGATGCTGACACTGTAATCGCGAGTGACGCGATATCGCGGCTGGTGCCGCATTTCATCAATCCGAAAGTCGGAGCCATCGCCGGCAATGCCAAGGTGGGGAACCGCGTGAATCTGTGGACGCGCTGGCAGGCTCTCGAATACATCACCAGCCAGAACTTCGAGCGCCGGGCTTTGGACGTTCTCGGCGCGGTCAGTGTCGTGCCGGGAGCGATTGGGGCGTGGCGCGTTTCCGCTGTGCGAGAAGCGGGCGGCTACCAGATCGACACTGTCGCCGAAGACGCCGATCTCACCATGGCACTTCTGCGCCGCGGCTACCGTGTGGAATACGAAGACATGGCCCTGGCATACACCGAAGCCCCGACCAACGCGAATGGGCTAATGCGCCAGCGCTTTCGCTGGTCGTTCGGCGTGCTGCAGGCGGTCTACAAACACAGTGGAGTGTTTGCTCGCAAGGGAGCGCTGGGATTTGTGGCGCTGCCGAATATAGTGATCTTCCAGATTCTGTTGCCGCTGGTGTCGCCGCTCATCGACATCATGTTCGCCTTCGGCGCCTCGTGGTACTTCATCCAAAAATACTTTCACCCCGATTCCACCGATCCCGCCAGCTTCCACAAACTAGTCGCATTCTTCTTCGTGTTCCTGGTCGTCGACTTCCTGGCATCGGCGCTGGCGTTTGCGCTGGAGCGAAGCCGTCCCGACGAAAAAGAAGACGGCTGGCTGCTTACCCAGGTCTGGTTGCAGCGCTTTGCCTACCGCCAGTTGTTTTCGGTGGTCCTGTTCAAGACGCTGAAGCGCGCGCTCGAAGGCCGCAAGTTCGCCTGGGACAAGCTGGAGCGAACCGCCGCGGTGAAGTATGTGCCATCGGAAAATCGCGATCAGGTGAACGTGCCGTAGCGCTTTGCGATGTACCTGCTTACCCTAGTGGAACAGCAAGGGCGCGAACTCTGACAGATTCCGCCGCCAAACCATCCAGGTGTGCATCCCGGGCGTCTCGATCTCGGTCGCTTTCACGCCCTTGGTCTTGAGCCATCCCCGGAAATTGCGGTTGACCGTAATCAGATGATCCTCGGTGCCACACGCGATCCACAAGAGATGTATCTGCTGGTTTGCTTTTGCGTCGAGAGCTGGAAAATCTTTTTGAAAGTCTTCGGGAATGCCGCCGGAACTGAAAGCGCCGATCCAGGAAAACTTGTCGAGGTTATTCAAACCGGTGAGCAGAGATTCCGAGCCGCCCATGGATAAGCCGGCAATTGCCCGCGCATTGCGGTCTTTAGTGATCCGGTATTCGCCCTCGACGCGCGGCATAACCTCGGTGAGCAGCGCTTCGCTGAACTTCCTGAAGTTGGTGTCGCGCAAATCCGGGTGACTCCATGATGCCCAGGAATGCCAGATCATCTCCATCGTCCCGTAGCCGAGCGGCATCACCACGAGCATCGGTTTAGCTTTGCCCTGCGCGATCAGATTGTCGAGAATCACGTTCGCATGGCCAACGGCAGTCCATCCACTGGCATCGTCGCTGTAGCCGTGCAGTAGATAGAGCACTGGATAGGTCTTCTTCGCAACGGGATCGTAGCCCGGCGGAGTGTACACGTAGTAGTCGCGGTCATCGCCTGCGACTGCCGATTTGTAGAAGTGATGATGAACTTCGCCGTGCGGCACCTCATTCAATTCCCACGGCAGGGACAAAGGTCCGGGAACGTGCACGGCATTTCCCGGCGTGAGCAAATTGGGAACCAGCAGATGGTTGGAGGGATCTAGCATACGCTCGCCGTCTGCGATGAATTCGTAACCGTAGTAGTCGGGCGCCAAGGGAGCAGTCGTCACGCTCCATCCATCCCCGTCGTCCTTCTTCATGGGTACGGGCTCAGCGCCCTCAAGCCCAAGCTTGACCTCGACCGCATTCGGGTCGCGGAGACGGAAGGTAACGCTGCCATCGGCGTGGACTTCAGGCGAGATAATTGGCGCTGGCCGTTGAGGGGGCGGAGCCTGCGTTGGCTTGTCCTGCCCGGCGGCCAGAACTCCAAACAGCGAGAGGATACAGAGGCACGACTGACCGAGAGACGTGATCGATTTCATAAAGCTCCTGCCGAAGATCTACAGGTGAAGATCTTCGGGTCGAGATTAGGAGTGGCTTTTCCCTTCGGCGACTTCCAGCCGCGTTTCGGCCTTCTGCAGCGCGTTCAGAGACCGCTCGACGTCAACATTCGGATCTCCACTCGACAGTCGTTCCTCGGCGCGTGCCTTGGCTTTGCGCGCGCGCTCTACGTCGATCTCGGCGGGTCGCTCTGCGGTCTCGGCCAGAATTGTCACTTTATCGGGCAACACTTCCGCGAATCCCCACGCGACCGCAAGCCGCTGCTCTTCGGCGCCAGTGTGGAACGTGATTTCACCCACGGCCAGTTCGGTGATGAGCGGCGCATGCCCCGGCAGGATGCCCAGATATCCGTTCCTGCCGGGAATCTGAACCTCCGCCGCAGTCGTGTCGACCACTTTCTTTTCCGGCGTGACGATCTCGAGTTGGAAAGTATCGGACATCAGTGATCAGTGTCCAGTGGTCAGCGGCCAGTTCTTTCGTGAATCAGTTGTTTGACTGACCACTGATCACTGGCCACTGGCCACTGCTTTTATGCCGCTGCCTTCATTTTCTCGGCCGCTTCAAGCACTTCTTCAATTGGTCCCTTCATATAGAAAGCCTGCTCGGGGATGTCATCGTACTTGCCTTCGACAATCGCCTTGAAACCCTTGACCGTGTCGGCAATCTTTACGTAACGCCCGGCTGCGCCGGTGAACTGCTCGGCCACGTGGAAGGGCTGCGACAGGAAGCGCTGAATCTTTCGCGCTCGCGCTACGGTCAGCTTCTGATCTTCGCTGAGTTCGTCGATGCCGAGAATCGCGATGATGTCCTGCAGATCTTTGTACGTCTGCAGCGTCTTCTTCACGGACTGGGCCACGTCATAGTGCTCCTGGCCAACGATGCGGGCATCGAGAATGCGCGACGTCGAAGCCAGCGGATCGACCGCGGGATAGATTCCGATCTCAGTCAATGCGCGGGAAAGCACGGTGGTCGCGTCGAGGTGAGCAAACGTTGTCGCCGGCGCTGGATCGGTCAAATCATCGGCAGGCACGTAAATCGCCTGCACCGAAGTCACCGAACCCTTCTTGGTTGAGGTGATGCGCTCCTGCAGTTCGCCCATTTCCGTCGCCAGGTTCGGCTGGTAACCTACGGCGCTGGGCATGCGCCCGAGCAGCGCCGATACTTCCGATCCGGCCTGTGTGAAGCGGAAAATATTGTCGATGAAGAGCAGCGTGTCCGCACCCTCAGCGTCACGGAAGTATTCCGCGACCGTAAGTCCTGTCAACGCGACGCGCAGGCGCGCACCTGGAGGTTCCGTCATCTGACCGTAAATCAGCGCCGCCTTCGAGTGTGCCGGATCGCCCGGCTTGATCACACCCGACTCCGTCATCTCCAGCCACAGATCGTTGCCCTCGCGCGTGCGTTCGCCTACGCCAGCAAACACGGAGTATCCACCGTGCTGTTTGGCGACGTTATTGATCAGTTCCATGATGACGACGGTCTTGCCCACACCCGCACCGCCAAACAAGCCGATTTTGCCGCCCTTCAAGAACGGTTGAATAAGATCGATGACTTTCACGCCGGTCTCAAACATTTCAGCCGTGGTGGCCTGTTCATCGAACGCTGGCGCAAGGCGGTGAATCGGCATTCGTTCCTTGTATTCGATCGGACCAAGCTGGTCGACAGGCTCGCCGATCACATTCATCACACGTCCCAGCGTGCCTCGGCCCACGGGCACCGAAATCGGGCCACCTTGATCGATGGCTTTCATGCCGCGCACCATGCCTTCGGTGGCTTCCATCGCGATACAGCGCACGCGGCCTTCGCCCAGGTGCTGCTGGACCTCGAGAATTACGTTGACCGGGCTGGGCACAGTGAAGCCATCACTCACGACGCGCACCGCCTCATAGATTGGCGGCAACTTGCCTTCGGGAAACTGTACGTCCACCGCCGGCCCTGCAATTTGAACCACGTGTCCTACGTTTTCTGCCATATGTTTTTGACTCGTCTGGTTACTCGGTACTCCATACTCGGCACTGGATACTAGGTACTTGCTACATCGCGGCTGCGCCGCTCACGATCTCGATAATCTCTTTGGTGATCTTCGCCTGCCGCGCCCGGTTCATGACCAGGGTCAGCGAATCGATCATGTCGGTGGCATTGCTGGTGGCGGAATCCATTGCAGTCATGCGCGCGGCATGCTCAGCTGCCACTGACTCGAGCAGCGCGCGGAAAACCTGGCTAGAAACATACTTCGGCAGCAACGCGCGGAATAATTCCTCCGGCGGCTGCTCGTAAATGTAATCCACCTGCCCGGAACCAACTGCTCCGAATTGCGCCGTTTCTTCGCCCGAAGGCTGGTTGGAGTGCAGGCCAACTCCGGCGCTGATCGCCGCTTCCTTGGCTTTCTTCTTTTCTTCTTCAGTCATTTCCTCAGCCAGGCGAACCGCTGGTTCGCCAATCCGTTCAATGGGGAGAATTTGCTCCACGATGAGGCGCTGCGCAATCACTGACTTGAATTCGTTGAAGACGACGTAGACTGCATCAATCTCCTCGCGCTGATAACGCCGGATCACGTTCTCCGCCAAAGCCCGGGCCTGGGAAAATTCCAATTTGCCGAGAACGCCAACGTGCTCTCCCGTAATTTGTATCGTCCCAGCGCGCTCCGCAGCCTCGGGCGGAGTCTCCAGCGATTCTTCGGCCTCGGCCAGGCTGCGCGTTTGCACCGGCGCCGCAGGATAACGACGCCGCAAAAAGTCGCGTCCCTTGCGGCCAATCGCTTCAATGTCGATATTCTTCCCGGCCTTGGATTCGATAAACCGGCTGGCCGCTTTGGTCACGTTGGCACTGAACGCGCCTGCCAACCCCTTGTCGCCGGAGACGACGATCAGCAGAATAGTTTTCTCCGGACGTTGCGCCAACAGAGGATGCTTTGGCTCACCGGTTTCCGGATCGTAAATCTCCGTCCGCGCGACGAGTGACTTCAGTACATTCGTCAGCATCAGCGCATACGGACGAGCCGACAAAGCGCGATCCTGCGCCCGGCGCAGTTTGGCTGCCGAGACCACCTTCATGGCCTTGGTGATCTGCCGCGTGTTCACCACGCTGCGAATGCGGCGTCGGATGTCGAGGATGTTAGCCATGAATCAGTCGTTCAGCTGCCAGTACCCAGTTAAGCCTATAAACATAGAACCGCATTGCTCTTACTGGGTACCGGGTACTCTGTACTACTTCGCCACCGCTTCCCTGCTCGCCACAAACTGCTGTTTCGCCTGCTTGATTACATCCGTCAACTGTGCTTTCAATCCGTCATCGAGAACCTTTTTCTCCATGATCGCGCGCAGCAGTCCGGCCTGGGTCGCGTCCACGTACTCGTAAAGCTCTTTCTCGAAGTCGCGCACCTGATTTACCGGAAGATCGTCGAGGAATCCTCCCGTGCCGGCAAAGATGATCAGAATCTGTTTGGAAAACGGCAGCGGCGAAAACTGGTTCTGCTTCAACAGTTCAACCAGCCGCTGGCCGCGATTCAGTTGCGCCTGCGTGGCTTTGTCGAGATCGCTGCCGAACTGCGCAAATGCCGCCAGTTCGCGGTATTGCGCGAGTTCCAGCTTCAGCGTTCCTGCAACCTGCCGCATGGCTTTGATCTGAGCGCTGCCGCCGACGCGGCTCACCGACAAACCCACGTTTACGGCCGGCCGCACGCCCTGATTGAACAGGTCGGTTTCCAGATAAATTTGTCCGTCGGTGATCGAAATCACGTTAGTCGGGATGTAGGCGGAAACGTCGCCGGCTTGCGTCTCGATGATGGGCAACGCGGTCAGCGACCCGCCGCCGTTTTTGTCGCTCAACTTGGCCGAGCGCTCCAGCAACCGCGAGTGAAGATAGAACACGTCGCCGGGATACGCCTCGCGCCCCGGCGGCCGCCGCAACAGCAGCGAGATTTCCCGGTAGGACGCCGCGTGCTTCGAGAGATCATCGTAAATTACCAGCGCGTGCCGCTTGGTGTCGCGGAAATATTCACCGATGGCAGTTGCCGCATACGGCGAAATGTACTGCATCGGCGCGGGTTCCGAAGCCGACGCCGCTACAACGATCGTGTATTCCATCGCGCCGTAATCTTCAAGAATCTTCACCACCTGCGCAATTGACGACCGCTTTTGCCCGATCGCGTTATAAATGCAGACCAGGTTGTTACCCTTGCTGTTGATGATGGTATCGAGCGCGACTGCCGTTTTTCCGGTCTGCCGGTCGCCAATGATCAACTCGCGTTGTCCCCGGCCGATCGGAATCATGCTGTCGATGGCTTTCAGTCCGGTAGCCATGGGCTCGCGCACTGGCTGCCGGTCGATGACGCCCGGTGCCAGCCGTTCCAGGGCGATGAACTTATCAGTGGCAATGGGACCTTTGTCGTCGATGGGACGGCCGAGCGAGTCGACCACGCGTCCGATCATGGCATCGCCGACGGGCACGCTCATGATGCGCCCCGTGCGCTTCACTTCGTCGCCTTCCTTGATCTCGGTATATTCCCCGAGCAGCACCACGCCCACCTGATCTTCCTCCAGGTTCATGGCGATGCCGGCCACGCCGTGGGGAAACGTTAGAAGTTCGCCGGCCATCACTTTATCCAGCCCGTACACGCGCGCGATGCCGTCGCCCAGCGTGATGACCGTGCCGGTCTCGTCCACGGAGATCTTCGATTCGTAGTTCTCGATCTGCTCGCGGATCAGTTTGGTAATTTCGTCTGCCTTGATCTGTGCCATAGAATCAGTTTCCAGCTAATTGCCGCTTATCTCTTCCCGAATCCTCTCCAGCTGCCCTTTCACCGAACCATCGTAGATCGTACTGCCGATGCGGACCACGGCGCCTCCGAGAAGCGAAGCGTCCTGCCCGTACTGCGCCCGGACTTTCTTGCCAGTCAACTTCCCGACCTGAACCTCAAATTCGCGCTTCTCCCCATCGCCCAACTCGCGAGCGCTGGTAATCTCGGCCTCGGCGAATCCCAGGCGCGTGTCGAGTTCCTTTACCAGTTGCAAGATGATGGGATCCAGAAAGTGTGTTCGCCGATGATCAATCAACACCGCGACCACGTTCCTCGCCTGGGTTGAAATGCCGTCACGCTTAACGATTACATCCAGCACGCGCCGCTTCTGATCCGCAGGAATTGCCGGATTTTCCCACACCCGCCGAAGGTCCGAACTTTCATCTAGCAGGCTGGCGATCGTGCGTAATTCCGCAATCGAACGATCGGCGTCGAGATGCTTGCTCATCACCACATCCGCGAACGCCCGAGCGTATGTGCTGGCGACCGAAGCCATTCTCTAGCGCCCGTCCTTTCCGGGCGCTGAAACCCCAGACACTCCCAGCTCCCCAGCAAACTTCCGCACCAGCGACTGATCGGTCGCCGCATCAACATGAATCTGTTTCTGCGCCAGCCCGACCGCCAGATCAGCCGCATAGGCCGTCAGCTCGCGGCGCGCCGTCTTGGCAGCAGCCGCGATTTCCTGCTGCGCCGATTCCACCATCTTCCGCGCATCTTCCTGAACCGCCGCCTGGATGCGCGCTTCCTCGGCTCCAGCTTCCTTCTCGGCGGCGTCGCGCATCATGCCAATCTCCACATCCAGCTTCATCAGGCGCGATTCGATCTCCGCCAGCCTCCGCCGCGCTTCCTCGCTGGCCTTCTGCGCCTCCTGCATCGCTTTCTGAATCGCCGCCGTGCGGGCGCTGAACATTCCCGGCAAATACTTACGGGCAGCCCAGATAATCACTGCCGCAATCGCAACAAAGTTCAACAGGACGCTGAACCAATAAGCGTGCTGCAGACTCATCCCGGTCCACTTCGCAATCAGTCTCACCGATGCCGACTGCTTAAATTCGGCGGTCTCGTCTTTTTCTTCACCGGCGGCTTCCCGGGTCTCGTGCACCAGTTGCTGGGCGACGCCCCGCTCCTTCGAGGGCTGGGATTTCTGCTTCTGTGGCGTGGCCGTCTGCTCCTGTCCGCGCAGCGATCCCATCGCTCCGGAGAAACTCAAAGCGAGTATTGCCAGCAAGGCTGCACGGACAATCTTTTTTACGGAAACCATATTCTTCGAATCCAGAATCGTAACCCTCAGCATCGCGCGCTTAATCTTCAACGACCTAATCCGGCTGGCTCCAGCACGCGGCGCATGATCTCCGCTGCCAGGGCCTGCACTTCCTTCTGCAAACCACTCTGCGCCGCGTCTCGATCCTTCTGGATGTCAGCCTTCGCAGCCTGCACTTGCGCCTGAGCTTTGGTGCGAGCTTCATTCAGCGCCGCAGTCCGTGCATCCAGAACGGCCTTGCGCCGAGCTTCCTGCGCGCGGAATACTGTCGCCCGCGCCTCGCGCAACCGCTGCTCGTATTCTGACGTGCGGGCCTCGGCTGCGGCAATGTCAGCCCGCGACTTCTCGACCGCACCTTCCGTCTTGCTCCGCCGTTCCTCCAGCACGCGCCGCAACGGCTTGTGCACAATCGTTGCGTAGAGCGCATAGAGGAGCGCGAGAAGAATTACGGTGGGTATGGACCCAAGCAGTAATTCGCCCAGTTGTCGTAACGTTTGATCCATCGCTTGCGGCTATACAGGAAAATGAGGGCTGTGAAAACTGTTAAGTCTAACGTCCGCAGCAGTTTATGTCAACGCAAAGGCTTGACCTTCATGCGATTTTCGAGGCGACGGCAAGGTCTCAGAACGGGCGAATTCCGCTGGAAAAGGCCTGATTTGGCGGGCTATGCAGAAACCTGCAACTAATCCTTGACTTCCCCGTAAAGAGGATTAGCATTGAACTATCACCTCCGATCCAATTCAGGATCGAATGGGCCGATAGCCAAGGAATGTCACCGCTTCTTGGTTGCCGGCCCATTTAAATTGCGCACGTTCACCACCCACTCCCTCACTCTCCGCACCACCGACTCGGGCGCCTCCACTTCCAATTCCACCGCGCCATCCTTGTACGCCCGCGAATAAATCCGCGACTTGGCTTCGAGCAAGGCCAGCGTCTTCCCTTCTTTCTGCGGCACGCGGAGATGCACGCGGCTGACCGGGTTTGCCTCAATAATGGCGTCAATGCGCGCAAGCAGTCGATCCAGCCCTGTTCCCTCGGCCGCGGAAACGTATACGGTGTTGGAGCCATCACGCAGGGCGTCATTCATCAAAGTCTCTGCCACTTCTTCGTCCAGCAGATCGACTTTGTTCATCACCCGCAGCCGCGGCTTCTTCTCCACTTCCAGCTCTTTCAGGACAATCTCCACCTGCGCGTCCTGCTCCGCCGAGAGCCGGCTGCTGGCATCGGAAACGTGCAGGATCAGAGACGCCCGCTGCACTTCCTCGAGCGTGGCGCGAAACGCCGATACCAAGGTGTGGGGCAGGCTGCGAATGAATCCCACCGTGTCTGACATCAGGATCTTGCGCTTCGAAGGCAGCACCACGCCTCGAATCGTAGGATCGAGTGTGGCAAACATACGCGGCGAAGCCAGCACCGCGGCCCGGGTCAGCGCATTGAACAGCGTCGATTTCCCCGCGTTGGTATATCCCACCAGTGCCACAGTCGCCACCGGAGCCGATTCCCGCCGCTGGCGCTGCTGCGCCCGGATGCGGCGCACGTTTTCCAGTTGCTGCTCCACGTGCCGCACCCGCCGGGCAATTTTCCGCCGGTCGGTTTCAAGCTGCGTTTCACCAGGACCGCGCGTTCCGATGCCACCGCCAAGTTGCGACATTTCCACGCCGCGCCCCGCGAGGCGCGGCAGCAGATATTGCAGCTGCGCCAGTTCAACCTGCAACTGTCCTTCCCGGGTGCGCGCGTGCCGGGCAAAAATGTCGAGGATGAGCTGCGTGCGGTCGATCACCCGCCGGTGAACAATCTTTTCAATGTTGCGCTGCTGCGAAGCGCTCAGGTCGTGATCGAAGAGAAGCAGATCGGCATTCACAGACGCCGCCGCGCCCGCAATTTCCTCGAGCTTGCCCGCACCGATTAAAGTCGCGGGATCAGGCCGGTCACGACGCTGCAGAATTTCGCCGACAACCTTCGCACCCGCGCTCCCCGCCAGTGTGCGTAGCTCCGCCAGCGATTCTTCCGCGTCAAACTCGGGAATACTCGGCTTGTTGGTAACGGATGAACTCTGCAGCTTTGCACCAGCGGCAGGTGCAGCGGACGCTGCATCCCGGGCTGCCTGTGCCTGTGGGGTAACCGTGCCCCGGGCGCTGCGTCCGCGCGTACGCACATCAATGCCCACCAGGAACGCGCGTTCCTCCAAGTTTTCATTATTGTTGCGAGGCGGCTCTGCGCCGAGAGGCACACGTCTCGCTCCGGATGCCCCATCGCGGGTCTTCTTGGGATGAGAACTGCGCAAGCCGAAAACGCCTTACCCTTCGGTGCCCGAGGCGCTCACCGTCGGGACCACTGCCGGCCCCGCCGACGATGACGCCGCCGCCCCGGACGCGCCCACGGCCTTCGCATCAGGATGCGCCAGGTGCGCCACATGCGACCCGGTTCGTCCCATCACCACGGTCGAGATGGCGTGCTTGAAGATCAATTGTTCTTGTCCGCTGGCCTCCAGCACCACGGAATACTTGTCAAAGGAACGAATTCGGCCCGTCAACTTCACTCCGCTCAGCAGGTAGATGGTGATGTTCAATCGCTCCTTGCGGGCCGTGTTCAGGAAGGAATCCTGGATGTTCTGCGCCGGCTTGCTGCTTTCCATAGCCGATCTCCTTAGGTTCTTTGAACTCCAACACGCCAACCTGCCCGGTCCGCAGTCTTCCGGGCAAGTTCATCGCAACAGCATGTTCCTTGCGGCCTTCCAGCACTGGTCTTCCCGCACTGGTCTTCCGCGCTAGGAACACGGGGGGTTAGCCTGCCTCTTCGCCGCCACGGTTTCCCGAGGCTTCGCCGCCTGGCAGATAGCTGCGAGTACCATACGGCGTCCCCCCGCGCTTTTCAACCGGGAATCTGTGGAAACTGGTTTTCTTTCACTGCGTGAAGGTTTGCCAGCTCTTCTTCCTCCTATCTCCCCGGCCGTTGTGTACAATCCCCGGCGTGGGCGATTCGACCCGCGCATAGGCAAAGGTTTCTGCGAAATCTTAGGAGGCATCATGGCAAGCGCCGCTCTAGCAACTTTCCTCGCACCTCAAATCAACTTCCCCCGCGACTTCAACACCAACTTCCTCATGTTGGTTCGCTGGATCCACTTTCTCGCCGGCATCACGTGGATCGGTCTTCTCTATTTCTTTAACCTGGTGAATGTCCCCGTGATGAAGGAACTCGATGCCACCACCAAGGGCAAAGTCATGCCCGCGCTGATGACGCGCGCCCTGTGGTGGTTCCGCATGTCGGCAGCGCTGACCGTGCTCGCCGGCCTGATCTATTGGGGAAAAGTCGTCGCGGTCGATGCCCAGAACGGAGGCGGCTCAAGCGGCCCGGTGATGGGTAGCTTCTTTCTGATCTGGACGATTGTCTGGGGAGTGCTCTATGCCTGCCTCATCCCCGGCAAAGGAATCTTTGACAAAGGCGCATTCGTCGGCGTGGTCTACGCCGTGGTCGTCGCGGTCGCAGCCTGGCTCTTCCTGAGCCTCAACAACCACGGTTGGGAGAGCAATCGACTGCTCGCGATCGGCATCGGCGGCGGCATCGGCTGGGTCATGCTACTCAACGTCTGGGGAGTAATCTGGCGCATCCAAAAGCGCCTGATTCAGTGGACCCGCGACAACGCCACCAACGGCACCCCCATCCCCGACAAAGCCAAAGCCATGGCCCGCCAGGCCTTCCTGGCGTCGCGAGCCAACGCATTTCTGTCGGTGGTGATGCTCTTCTTCATGGGCGCCGCCAGCCATTACCCCATGTTTGGAAAGTAGTCGTTTTCAAGGGAGGGGCGCCGGTACCCAGCTCAAAAAATTAGGAGCGTCCTTTTCGGGAGGCTCCTCTTTAACCCTCAG
>Ga0210383_10000763_pt1 | contig 29329 bp, 19 predicted proteins | sample IncBWC14OmetaG_FD_160072 | JGI IMG/M metagenome (GOLD analysis project Ga0210383, IMG submission 160072) | Forest soil microbial communities from Barre Woods Harvard Forest LTER site, Petersham, Massachusetts, United States - Inc-BW-C-14-O ... | reverse complement strand
CTTCCGCGGGACGGAACTTTTCTTTGCGCCGGACCTCTGGGCTCCGATCGTGAATCTGCCTCAGGTCAGCGATGCGGATTTTCTGGACGAACGCGGCAATCACTCGGCGTGGACCATCGGCCGTCTGAAGCCAAATGTCACTCCGGAAGCAGCCACGGCGGACCTGAACACGATCGCCAATTCGCTGGCCAAAGCGTATCCCAAGGCCGATGACGGTCTGAAGTTTTCCCTTTCGCATCCCGGGCTGGCGGGAAACACCCTCGGCCGGCCTACACGCGCCTTCATGGCCGGGCTCATGCTGCTGGCAACGCTCATCCTTCTGGCTGCCTGCGCCAATCTTGGCAGCCTCTTCTCCGCGCGCGCGGCAGACCGGGCACGCGAGATTGCAGTCCGCATCGCTCTTGGATCGCCGCGCCAGCTGATCCTGCGCCAAATGCTCACTGAAGCGCTTCTGGTATCAGCGGCCGGCGGCGTATGCGGGATGGCGGCGGCGATCGCCATTCTGCGTGTGCTCAGCACGTGGCGACCTATTCCCAACATCCCGATCAATGTTCCGGTCAATCCGGATGCGAGGACCTACACCCTGGCACTCCTGCTCGCCATCTTCAGTGGCTTGTTCTTCGGTCTCATTCCCATCCGGCAGATGCTTCGCACCGATCCCTGGCAGGTGATCCGCTCAGGCTCCGCCAACGTGACCAGCGCTCGCCGCTTCAGTCTGCGTGACATCCTGTTAGGACTGCAGATCGCCATCTGCGCTGTTCTCGTAACCGCGTCGCTTGTTGCGGTGCGCGGCCTCGCGCGTTCACTCGAGAGCAGTTATGGTGTACAACCCAAGGGCGTGACGCTGGTGAAGACCGATCTGCATATGGCTGGATATAGCGGCGAGCAGCAACTGCTGATGCAGAAGCGCATGCTCGATGCCGCCGCTGCAATCCCCGGTGTCACTGCCGTGGGTTACGCAGATCGGCTGCCGCTCAGCATCGGAGGCGGCGATTCCGATGTGTATTCCGACACCACCACGGACTACCGGCCCACGAATGCCGCAGCCGATGCCCAGAACTTCCAGGTCTCGCCCGACTATTTCCGCGCGGCCGGGACCGCGATGCTTGCCGGACGCACGTTCACCATGCACGATGAGGAAAAGGCTCCCAACGTGGCAGTCGTGAATCGCGAATTTGCCCGCAAGTTATTTGGGTCCGTCGACAAGGCTGTTGGCCAGCATTTCAAGTTCTGGGGCGGCCAGCGAGCTGAAGTGATTGGCGTGGTGGAGGACGGAAGGTACGAGACCTTGACTGAGGATCAGAAGCCCGCCATGTTCTTTTCGTTCCTGCAGCATCAGGGCAGCGATGTCTGGATCCTTGTGCGTTCAGGGCGCGATCCGCAGGAGATCGGCGCCGCCCTGCAACGCTCGATGCGCAGTCTCGACCCGACGCTGCCCCTCGAGATCAAAACGTGGAACAGCGAAATGGACTCGGCTCTGTTCGCAGCCCGCGTCGCCACTGTGGCTCTGGGCGTTCTGGGCCTGCTTGGCGCGATGCTCGCCATTACCGGAATCTTCGGCATGGCTTCCTACACGGTGAGCAAACGGCTGCGCGAATTGGGTCTCCGTGTCGCACTGGGCGCAAATCAGCGCAAGGTGCTCAGCGCGGCCCTTGGCCGAGCCTTCCGCCTGTTAGCTGTTGGCTCGGCGGCAGGCATGATTCTCGGTGTGCTCGCTACGCGCGTTCTTTCGTCGATCGTCTACCAGGCGACGCCAAAAGACCCGCTCATCCTTGGCGGCGTCGTCCTCACGATGCTGGGTGTGGGCATTCTTGCTGCATCGATCCCGGCCCGACGCGCTCTCGCTGTCGACCCCATGACCCTGCTGCGCGAGGAATGAATCGGAGGAACGAATCCGATGATCTTGCGGTTGACGTGGATTAAACTCGTATCCGGATGGCACATCCATCATGGAATGAGAGCTACGCGTCGGGACACCTACCCTGGGACACCGGGCAACCAGAGCCTCTGCTCGTCGAGTTCGTCACTTCGGGCGCGGTGACGCCAGGTCCGACCCTGGAGATCGGGATGGGGACTGGCACGAATGCGATTTGGATGGCGGAGCGCGGCTTCGACGTCCTCGGAGTCGATGTCTCGCCGCTAGCCGTCGAAAGAGCGCACGCCAAGATGGAGGGACACGCTCTGCGCTGCCGCTTTGCCGCGTGGGACTTCCTCGCTGCTCCTCCGCCCGCTTCTCCGTTCCATTTTGTTTTCGACCGTGGTTGCTTTCACGTGTTCGATGAACCAGACGAAAGGCGGCGGTTTGCGGCGCAAGTCGCTGACGCCCTGGCGCCGGGCGGACTGTGGCTGAGCTTGATCGGCAGCACCGAAGGTCCGCCACACGAGGTCGGTCCGCCGCGCCGCTCGGCACGCGAGGTCACGCTCGCCATCGAGCCGGCACTGGAGATCGTCGAATTACGATCAGCTGAGTTTCGCGGTAACAACGCAAAGGCGTGGTTCTGTTTGTCGCGCCAGCGTAGGATGCCGGCGAAGCCCTCCTCGCGCCACGATTAAGGGTCGCGGCGAACGCGCTTCCCGTTCTCGACGAGCGCCCCAATCGCCAGTGAACTCATCGACCTGCTCAGAAACTGCCGTCGGAGCGGAACCTGTAGACAAGCCGGTTTCATTATCGGGTCGCAGTTGCCCAGAGGGGCGTATTCTTATAGCGTTTCCGATTCATGTATTGATTTGCCTGTCTCTTGCGGGCCGGCTCTGTCTTAAGGAACGTGCAACGTGGCGGTATCGACCAGGCAAATGCTTGGACCAGAAACGACGTATTTCGCGGCAAATTGGATCATTGGGATGACGAGCGTAATTTTCGCGATTTGCCCGCTAGCTTCGGTTGCACTCCAAAATACGAGGCGACGCCGGGTCCACTGCTGCGGCCGGAGAGAGTGTTTGGTCCGGGCCCCTGAGGAAACCGCAAACGACGTTGGCATTCGTAATGCGATGCGAGGCAGAAAGGTCAGGAATACATGAATCGCCGCAAGTTTCTTGAAAGCGCAGCCGCATCGGCTTGCTTCACTATTATTCCAAGGCATGTACTGGGCGGACGCGGGGTTGTGCCTCCCAGTGAGAAAATCACGCTTGCTTACATCGGCACAGGCACCCAGGGTCTTCGCGAGATGCCGAAATTGATCGCCATTCCGGAGGTCCAGATTATTGCCGTGTGTGACCCTTCGAAACATGCAATCGGATACCGGGATTGGGGAAGGGATGACCTTCTGCAGGACCTGCGCAAAGCCCTTGGTAAGCCGGACTGGATGGCGGGAACAGAAGGAACCGTTCCTGGGGGCCGGGACGTGGCCAAGGACTTTGTCGAGACCTACTACGCGACCCAGCGACCTGGCGACACGTTCAAGGGCTGCTCTCCCTATGCCGACTTCCGCGAACTGCTGGACAGAGAAAAAGAAGTGGACGCCGTCAAGATCATGACGCCGGACCATCTTCACGGGGTCATCAGCATCGCCTGCATGAAGAGGGGCAAACATGTGATCATGCATAAGCCCATCGCCAATCGATTGCAGGAAGCCAGATTGGTGATCGACACCGCACGTGAAACGGGTGTTGCCACGCACTTCATGCCGTGGGATGTCAACGGATCCATGGATCAGGTGATGACCTGGATCAACGGTGGTGCGATCGGCGTTCTGCGTGAGATTCATAACTGGACGAACCGTCCCGTGTGGCCGCAGTACGCCAACCTCCCCACCGTTACGACTCCTGTTCCGGAAGGGTTCGACTGGGATTTGTGGCTGGGTCCTGAGGCCACGCGGCCCTATTCGCCCGAATATACGCACATGGTATTTCGCGGATGGTATGACTTTGGGGGCGGTTCCATGGCGGATATGGGCCATTACAGCCTGTGGACGGTCTTCAATGCCCTGGAGTTGGGGTCACCCACCAGTGTCGAGCCGACACTAAGTCACGCATGTGGGTTGAAGGATGGTATCGCGTTCACTGTGAATAATGATTATTCATTTCCGATGGCCAGTACCGTCCGCTTCAAGTATCCGGCGAGCGGGAAAAGGCCCGCGGTGGACCTGGCCTGGTATGACGGGGGGATGCGTCCTCCCACGCCGCCCGAGCTCGAAATCGATAATAAAGAACTTCCGATCGAGGGCATGATGTTTGTCGGCAGCAAGGGAAAGATACTGTCAGGCTTTTTCCTTGAAGATCCACAATTGATTCCTGAAAGAAGGATGCTCCAGCATCCGGTTGCGCCGGGTACTGTCCGGGAGCGGCGCCAACAGGAAGGGGTTCCCGCAGGCTTGCGCCAGTGGATTGCCGCCGTCCGCGGCGGACCGCAATCGCCCTCCAGCTTCTTGAACGCTGGCCCTATTTCAGAGGCCGTTAACCTGTACGCCGTCGCCCTGCGGACGGGCAAGAAATTGCTTTACGATGGTGAGTCCCGGAAGATTACCAACCTGGCGGAAGCCAACCAATATTTGGTCCGCGAATACCGGAAGGGTTGGGATCCCTACGCGCTATGAGAATCAGCTGTCAGCCTTCAGCTCTCAGCTTTCAGCGCCGGATTTCCTGAAAGCTGAAACCCCATTTCGGTCATGAGACTGGATCGTACGGCCGAGGCTTATGTAATTGCGAACGCAATCAACAATTGGGGGAGCCGATGGAACGTAGAAGTTTTCTCAAAAACTCGGCGATCGCAGGGGGAGTCATGGCCTCACTCCCGCTTTCCAGGAGCTTCGGGACACCTGGCGATACTGATTGGCCGTTGATGGACCTCCACGTTCATCTCACACCAACTTTCACGATCGACCAAGTGATGGAGATCGCCAAAAAGACTGGTGTCCAGTTCGGCATCATGGTGAATCCTGGTGGCGCCGTACATGACGACGCCACCCTGAGACAGTTCATCGATTCGCTGAAGCCGTACCCGGTCTACTACGGTCTGCAGCCGATGAGTCCGGGCTGGTCCACGAGCTTTTCGCCCGAGGCCATCAAGCTGCTGGATTATGTCGAGATGGACCCGCAGACCATTCCCAATGGGAATGGGTATGGGGAGACGCTGCGCATTTGGAATTTCGATACTTATATTGATGACCCACAGAAATTCATGGAGATCTACATGGCTCACAACCTGGAGGTCATCAACAACCCCGAGCCGCTCAACATCTTTGGATGGCCACTTTTCCTGCCCGTCTGCATTGCGCGTGATTACTACACGCTGTGGACCGAGGAAAGAATGCAGAAGATCATCGACGCTTTGAAAAAGAAAAAACTGGCGGTTGAAATCAACGACATGGCCCATACCCCACACGAGAAATTCATTTTCATGGCGCAAGAACAGGGGTTGAAATTCACATTCGGCTCCGACAGCCGTAATCAGCTGGCCGGCCGCCTCGATTATTGCAAGTACATTGCGAAGAAATGCAATCTGAAGAGGGACGATTTTTTCATCCCTAAACGAGCACCGAACAGGACCTAGCTGCGTGGTTTTAAAAGTTTTTGTCCATTGGATCGAGTACCGGAAAGCTGAGGTTGCAGAGATTCTTGAGGTTAGGACACCAGATGGATCGTGGAAGATTCAGGGTTTGACGGGTGGGCTGGTGAGGCTACGTTTGAGAGCCTTCATGCCGGTCTCAGAGTGGCTCGATTGTGTTGCGGTGTCCCGTACCTCAGACGGGCGCATGGCTCAAGTCAGTTGTACAAGGGTACTTCAGCTAATACGCTGTGCCGGGAAATCTCGATAGTCTCGGGCTGTTCCGGGAACGCGCGCTTCGCTACTGGGGCAAGCGTCGTAGTCAAATACGCCGGTACGCCTGGGTTCGTCGTCTCAAACTGGCTGCACAATGGTTTCCTCTACCTCGTGTGCTCTGGCCCCTCGACCGCCTTGCACACGCTTCGCCAGGCAAGCCAGCGATCGTGGCGTATTGGCCAGAAGCGTCCGGTTCGGTCGCATGATCGAAAGCCTGACGGTCTTCGAGCGTTCGGAAAGCCCCGACCCGTTCCGCCATCGCACCGATCTTCGCTGGATCACGAACTGTCAGCTGCCACGGTAAGTGGGTTTTTGAGATCCACCTCTAGAAACTGACGATCCCAGATTCCCCGATGCGAGAAGTTCATGTAGATACGATGGCTTCTTTGTGAAAGGCATTTCGAGCACAACCTTTCGCCCGGCGAGTGAGGCGCGGGGAGGGACGATTTTGCGCCGTCGGTATCAACTTCCATTGCCGCCGATCACTCACTTCTCGAGATCGATCAAGAACTTGATCGCCTGTTCGAGCGGGTTCAGGATGAATTTGAGGAGTCCGGTGCAGCGAGCCCGGAGAGCATCGAGCGCTTCCAGCAGTTTTGCGATGCCTAGGGTGAGAAGGTCGACGCATCGGCGGGTTCATTCGCGTCATGGAAGCTCGCACCGCGTATTGCAACAGCGAAGCGGCCCGGCTCCTTGCCCGGGGGAAGTCTGCCGAGAACAAGGTTGAACAAACCAAGTCGCTTCTCCTCTATTTTACCTCCATAGCAGACAGATATCGAAGATGGAGGGCAAGCAATTCACAATCCGCTGCCAGAAGAACTCTCAGGACTCAGTGCGGATCAGCAATCCCGCTTTCATACCCCTGCGGCTGAAGCGGATTGAAGCACGGTTTGACGGCGGGACCTGGGAGCGGCTTCTCGTTGGTGTGCCTGAGACAGAGCGAGCGGTTCTCATAGCGGGAATTCACGACGTGGTTCCGATCAACGAAGCAATCAGGCGGGCGCTCGCCGCAGACGAGCGCGTCGAGGGTGCGACGGTCGCTCTCGGCCATCACATTCGGGTGGCATGAGACGAGACAATCAAAAAAACTCGAGAGGAGGTGGCTCAGCATGAATACTGTAGCCGAAATTATCGAAGCCGCGCGTCAGCGCATCCTGGCCCACCGCATTGAGTGCAGTATGGACCTGCTCGAGTACGTTAGCTTTTGGGCGAGCCTGGAAGATGTGGCTCTGGAAGTGCTTCAGGACGAGGCTGTCCGTGAAGGGCTCTACCGCTGTCTCGGCGAGCGGTATTCTTTGGCACTGCAATCCGCGATCTCTCAAGCAAGGAATGCAATACAACTGGGATTGATTAGATCGGAAGCCGAACTGGGCGCCTTCATCCAAACCATGGTCGATTCTCTCAAGCGCTTCCGACACGAGGACAGAACCTTGTCTGACTTGTCTATCGATGCGCGCCAAGGGGGTCTCTACGAATTAATCGCTCCCTTGGGGAGAGGAGATCAAGATGGAAGCACGAATCACTCACATGGGCCGCAATGGCACTCAGCTTACTCTCGATCGCGAAGCGACTACGGTGCTCAGGGCGGCATTGAAGTTCACGGCAAAACTAAATGAAAAGTGCCAGGAACTTGCTGACATGCTGTGTCGTAAGCGCTGATCTTGGCCGCCCATTGATGGTCACAGCGGAGTCACTTAATTGTCGAGCGAGTTGGCGATTCTCAATTCTGAAATCACAGCCGCTAGGAGTGTGTCGGAGATAGATTCCTTCTGCGGTTAATTTCAGGATGAAAGCGGTGTGTTGGTTTTACGATGCTGGCTATGGGCAAGAGTTTTCTCCCTGACGATGTGAACCAGTGGTTGCTGTTTCCTCCTTCGCTGCACGATTGGCTTCCGGAAGGCCATTTGGCTCGTTTTCTGGTGGATGTTGTATCGGCGCTTGATCTGAGGGCGATCTTTGCCTCGTATGAAGAAAAGGATGGTCGTGGGCAGTCGGCGTATGCGCCTGAGATGATGGTCCGCCTGCTTCTGTACGGTTATGCGACTGGCGTGTACAGTTCGCGCAAGATTCAGACGCGCACTTTCGAGGACGTTGCCTTCCGTTATCTTTCCGGCGACCAGCACCCCGACCACGCCACCATCGCCGAGTTCCGCAAGCGTCATCTGGATGCACTCTCGGGTCTGTTCACACAGGCTCTGCTGCTGTGTTGGGAAGCAGGGCTGGTGAAGCTGGGCCATGTGGCCATCGACGGAACGAAGATCAAGGCCAACGCCAGCAAGCACAAGGCGATGAGCTACAAGCGCATGAACGAGACCGAGGCGCGCCTGAAGCAGGAGATCGATGCGCTGCTGGCAGCGGCGGAAAAGACCGATGCCGAAGAGGACGCGCAGCACGGCAAGGAGCGGCACGGCGACGAACTGCCTGTCGAGTTACAGCGGCGTGAGAGCCGGTTGCAAAAGATCCGCGAGGCCAAGGCGGCTTTGGAACAGGAAGCCAAAGAAAAGGCCGCGCAGCAATGCGCCGAGACAGAGCAGAAGCTGGCCGAACGCGAAGAAGAAGAGCGGCGTACGGGCAAGAAGAAGCGCGGCCGCAAGCCGGAAGCAGCCGATCCCGAGCAGGCCAAGCCAGAGGACACGGCGCAGCGCAACTTCGTCGATCCGGAGAGCCGGATCATGCCGGACGGTGCCAACAAGGGCAGCTTCGTGCAGGGCTACAACGCGCAGATCGCGGTCGATTCCGCGTCGCAGGTGATCGTGGCCGCCGAGGTTACGCAAGAGACGAACGACAAAATGCAGTTGGTCCCGATGATCGCGCAGATCGAGAGGAACCTGGAACAGAAACCGGAGAAGGTCAGCGCCGACACGGGCTACTTCAGCGAGACGAATGTGACCGATGAGTCCGTAAAGGACGTTGACTTGTACGTGGCGACGGGCCGCGACAAACACAGCGGCGTGGAGGGGACGATCAGCGATCCGCCGCCTCCTGACGCGTCGCCGAAAGAGGCGATGCGCCACAAGTTGCGAACCGCGGATGGACGCGCCGTGTACAAAATGCGCAAGGCGATCGTCGAGCCGGTCTTCGGACAGATCAAGGAACAGCGCGGTTTTCGTCGCTTCAGCTTGCGTGGCAAACAGAATGTTCGCCGCGAGTGGAGACTGGTGTGCACGGTCAGCAACCTGCTGAAGCTGTTCCGAGCCGGGTGGGTTCTGGAAATGGCATGAGACGGCGAGAAATGGGGGCGTTTTACCCAAAATGCACAGAAGGCTTGCTACAAGCTGCCAACAGGATTACTGCCTGCGCGCCACAGTTCGATAACCAGCCCTGCAAACCGCTGGATCGGCCTTGGCGAGAACGCTATGCCCGACAGGTTCCTAGGCGGTAGGCATTTCGGCCGCATCCTAATTCATCGACAACGGGAGGCACCGCATGAATCTACCTGAGGCGCCGATTGCACACGAAGGCTTCTTTGCAACTCACTTCTTTACTGTGAGGGACCCGGAAAAATCGACGAACTTCTATGTCCGAATTCTTGGCGGGAAATTGATCAAGCCAGAAGATCCCTGCTACATCAAGCTGGCAAACACGTGGATCATTCCAAATTCCGCCGGCGGTCCCACTCCCGACAAGCCAGAGGTCTCTCTTGAAACACCGTCGTGTCTGAACAGAGGCAGGATGTGTGCCTGAGCCTAACGGGTTATCAAAGAAATCGTGTGGATCATTAATTCGATAAACGCGCCCGCTCTATATGAAGCCGACTTTCTGTCGGAAATCCAAGATTCGTTCGGGCCCTTGATCGACGTTCTTCACATGAACGTCGACGGGGTTTTCACAATCCGCGATGGGAATACTAAGTTCTTCTCATTGGTTCGCCCCCTTTGTATCCTCGGGATAAAGTCCGAGGAGCGAATTGCACTAATTCCGGTGCGAGTACGGTCCAGTTTTGGTTCGGCCCCGATTTACCACGATTGAGTGCGGAATGGACACGCCTGTCGATGACTGTAGAAAAGGGACTTAGTCCGCTAATGTTGTTGATTTTACTTGGGAGGTGTTGGAGGCGCGGGCCGGGATCGAACCGGCGCATAAAGGTTTTGCAGACCTCTCCCTTACCACTTGGGTACCGCGCCTTGGCAGGGCAGCCTTCAATAAAATGATTGAAATGCTCCGCAACCGCCGTAGCCAACCCGGCTGCTGCCGGAGGGCGGTTTGGAGCGGGAGACGAGATTTGAACTCGCGACCCTCGCCTTGGCAAGGCGATGCTCTACCACTGAGCTACTCCCGCATGTCGCAGAACTAAGTATAACGGGCTGGCCGAAAACCGGTCAAACTGAAGCTCTCCCCTGGTTGGGCAGGGAGGTGCGATCCGTTTTCCGGCCCATTCCAGTTTCAACAGAGATGATTTCCCCGTCCCGCATATGAAGGATCCGGCCGGCGATGGCCGCCGCTTCGGGATTGTGCGTAATCATCATCGTGGTCTGACCCAGTTCCCGATTGGAGCGAACCAGCATCTCGAGGACGGCCTCTGAGTTGCGAGTATCGAGGTTGCCCGTTGGCTCATCGGCAAGCACAATGGCCGGGCGGGTGATAAGCGCGCGTGCGATCGCCACCCGTTGCTGCTCCCCGCCGCTCAATTCAGACGGCCGATGCTGGAGCCGCCCCCGAATTGACAGCAGATCGCTCAGATGGTCGAGATAGGCGCGATCCATTGGCTCCTTTCGCCCGCTTACAGCGTATGCGACCTCGATATTCCCGATGGCGGAGAGCGTGGGCAGCAAATTGAACTTCTGGAACACGAATGCAATGCGATGTTTGCGGAGGCGGGTGCGCTCGCTGTCACTCAGGGTGGCAAAGTCCACGCCGTCGATGACGATGCGTCCTTCGGTGGCCCGCGTCAACCCTCCTAGGAGATAAAACAGGGTGGATTTGCCGGAGCCAGAGGGACCGACGATCGAAACAAACTCCCCGGGCGCGACCGAAAGCGAGACTCCCCGCACCGCGGGGACCGGAACGCGGCCAGCCATGTAGACCTTGGTCAGTTTTTCGGCAAGAATGATGGGCGACGACGGATCTGCCTGCACCCTCCGATTGTAATTGGCCGGCAAGCCGATCAAATGCTCACGGAAGACAAGCGAACCGGTCCGATCGGATTTCATTGGCTACATGTTCTTCGGGCCCGACCTGCCGGGTTTCCCTTCCTCTTCTGAATTCAGTTCCGCATTCCCAGGTTTGGCGTAGAATCTGCCTATGAAGCGTCTCGCTGCAGTCACGGTGATGATCGCCTGGTTTGCAACAGCGGGCGGTGCGCAGCGAGGCGGGTCGCACGGCAGTTTCTCCGGCTCGCACGCCGGTTCGTCCGGTTCACACGGCAGCTTTTCGGCGCCTCCAGCCGGATTTGCAGGCCACAGTACTCCAGGCTTCCACAGCAATCCCGGCTTCCAGGGTGGCAACCAGCGTCCCGCGCCTCTGAGGTTTTCGGGGGGAGTGCGTTACACACCCGGCACAATCCCATATTCCGACCACGGACCGCGCCTGGCGGGCCAGTATTCGGGATCCCGCGCTCCCTACACGGGATCGACACGGATGCCGTATCAATCCCCGAATAGCGGGAATCACAGCGGCTGGAATCATCAGGACGGCAATCACCACAGCTGGGATCACGGCGGTTATCATCATTGGGGCGTCTACGGCGTCTACGGTTGGGGCACGCCTCTTTGGCCTGGTTGGGGCTGGGGATACCCGTACCTCCTCCCCAGCTACCTTGACTATCCGGACGACTACGGTTCGCAGCCTGACTCGTATACAGGAGCTTCGCAGCCTTATGAGGATAACGGGCCGTACGAAGCGCCCCCGCCCGATGAATACGGACCCCCTCCTTCCAGCTCCTTTACTCCCTGGCCGTACGGTTCCCAGCCGCCTCCTTCCCAGGAGGAGCTCTCTTCTCCGCCGGTTCCCGAGGCACCCGTCACCCTGGTTTTCAAAGACGGCCGTCCTCCCCAACAGATTCATAACTATCTGCTAACCCCAACCACACTCTCGGTTCTTGATCTGCGCCGACGGGATATTCCCGTGGCTCAGATTGACCTGGCAGCGACCGCCAAGGTCAATCGCGACGCCGGGGTCTCGTTCGCGCTTCCTGGCGGCTCGCGGTAGTTGCGTGCCGGGACACCCAGCCAGGCGTTACGCGAGCTGACTGGTCGCCGTGTTCTAAAATGAGGGGTTGCTCCCAATGAAACGCAGGATTCCCCACGCATGACCGTTGAATCGAAAGTATCTCTCGTCAAATCTCTGGAAACAGCCGCTTCCCAGGCCGGCTTGGTTCTGCTCTCCACGACCCAGGGCAGCGATTTTCATGGCCAGCCCACCTCGGTCTTTCAACTTGGATCGCCGGCCGGAGACAGCCGCTCCTTGCGGCTTGAACTGAGCGAAGCGTTCGAATTCGACAAGCCCCATCTTCTGCCCGCCATGTCCGCCCATCTGGCGGCAGAGGCCAGGAGGCTCCGCAATCCGCGTCCGGAATGCTACGTCACGCTGGCTGGATTACCCATCGCGTTTGGCAAGTTCCAGTGGCCATTTCATCGCTCCACCTCAGGAGCCGACACCTACATCGTGCATGGGGAAATGCAGCTGGCCGATGGTGGATCGCAGAACCTGTACGCCAAGCTGGCCGCGTCCGTCACGGTAACGTTTGCGGAGATCGTGCCGGCCATGGAGCAGCCTTACGCCGAGTCCTTCGTCTACAACGCCATTCGCAAGACGGTCGATTTGGGCCAGCTCGAATTTCTCAAATCCGGCAATCGCCAGCCGGTCCCAGTAACGACGCGCTTCTACAGCCGCTGGCAAAAGAAGTTTCTGTTTACCGAAACCAATGACCAGGAACGGCTCGCGTATCTTCTGGCCAAGGTGTATTGGCTCTCGGGTGTCCTGGGCGACGGTAAGCCCGTCTGGATCGCCGATCCGCGCGATGCGCAGTACCTGAATACGACCGAGGGCGATCTGCTGCGGATGGCCGGCGACGAAGCCGGCGAAGGGTTCCTGCTCCTGGATGGAGAGTTTGCCGCGCCAACCCCGCAGTTGATGGAACGCGAACCTCAGTTCCGCGCCGCTCTCGAAGCTGCCCTCAACTTTACCAAGCCGCAATTCAACGAATCGATGCGCTCCGGCCACGCCAATATGTAGCCTGGCTGGAACACTGTGGTCTAGTTCCGCAGCAGAACAATCTTGCCCTCGACGGAGCCGGACGCCAGGACTTCGACTGCCTTTCTCGCTTCAAGAAGGGCGAAGGTCTGCGTCACCAGCGGGTCGATTCGCTTCTCTTCGAGGAGCACGAATATTTTGGGCAGATCTTCTCGGAACGGTGTGGGATCCCTTCGGTACAGTGCGGTGATGCCGTAGAAATTGCCGCGTCGGCCCCGCAGGCGTGCGCCAACGAAAATATTGGAAAACATCCGAATTTTGGGAAGAATACCGGGAGCACCCATGAAGCCGAATCCAACCAGTGTTCCGCCCCGGCGCAGCGCGCCGATACATGGGCCTATATTGGCTCCGCCGATCGCGTCGAAAACGTGATCCACTCCGTCTGGTTCGATCTGGCGCATAAGAATATCGAGCCGAGCTTCCCGATAATTGATCGGAGTTGCCCCGAGCGAGCGAATTAAGGGATGTTTGGCAGGAGATGCCGCGCCGTAGGTCTTCGCCCCCGCCAATCGGAGCAGGTCAAGAGCCGCTGTCCCCACGCCGCCACTTGCTCCCGTCACCAGCGCGCGCTGTCCTTGCCGCACCTTGGCGATGCGGTGAATCATCTGCCAGGCGGTTATGTAGTTCAGGATTACTGCGGCAGCGTCGCGATCGGAGACGCCATCCGGAACGGGCAGAAAATGCTCAGCCTCACGGACGAGGTACTCCGCAAATCCTCCGTAGACCGTAAGAGCCGCCAAGCGTTGACCCAATTCGAAGCCCGAAACGCCTGGGCCAATCGCATCAACCACGCCAACGGCCTCGTAACCGGGAACGAAGGGAATCTTGGGCGCGAATGGATAATTGCCCGATAACATCATCACATCGGTTGCGCCCACACCTGCCGCCTGCACGCGCACGCGCAGTTGTCCCGGGCCCGGCGGCGCAAGCGGCAACTCCACAATCTGGAGAGCCTCAGGTCCGCCCTTCCTGGTCAACATCACTGCACGATAGGTCGATGGCACGTGCGTCCTCTTGGAATCTCACCGCTGTGGCGAACAGGAAAATCTGCAGCCTGGGAGGAGAAAGGCAACCCACTTTTCGGATCTTGGGCCAAATCTCAACCTAGAGCACCGCCCCGCATGCCGAGCAGAATCGCGATCCCGCCACGTTAGTTCGCTGGCAGCGGCCACAGGTCACCTGCGGACCGGCGAGAGGAAACGCGACCGAAGCAGCTTGGGAAGTGCCTGCCGCGGCGGGCGGCACATGGATGTTCACATTCACTGGCCAACCCCAGCCTACGGGCACATTCATTCCCAGCGCCGCCGCGATCCCTGCGGCCTGGATGGCGTTGAATTCCCGCACCCGCGAAGGCATGAAGAAGCATTCGATAAAACCGAGGACAGCCGTGATCCCGGTCCAGAAGAAGCAGCAGTAAAGGATGCCCAGCCCCGTCCTGCGCAGGTAGAAGTGATGAACCCCGAAGGTGCCGAGAAACAACGCCAGCAGGATCCCAACCACTTCGTCGCGACGCACCGCCTCGTATTGCTCGTAGAACATTGCTTGCGTGTTGGGAATCGGAACGCCGCTCATGACTGAAGTTCTCCTTGCCTTCTGTCTCTTTGATACGCTTCTGCGCCGCGCAGAGTTCCAGCCGCTAGTTGCTACTCATCTACGCCGGTCCCAACTGTTCGGCCGGCCGCGTTGTGCTCATTGTGCCACATGGGCCGCGAGGGATTAGCATCTCATCTGTGATGAGCACACAGTCAGCCGTTGCGAGCGGCACATTCCTTATTGGCGGCGATCTGCCCGTGCATCGCTTGGGCTACGGCACCATGCGCCTGGTGGGCGATGGCGCCTGGGGAGAACCGGCTAACCCGGCTGAAGCCCGCCGCGTCTTGCGCCGCTCGGTGAATCTCGGCATCAACCTCATCGATACCGCGGACGCCTATGGCCCGGAGATCGCTGAACGCCTGATCGCCGAAGCTCTCTATCCGTACCCGGCCGGCCTGGTCATCGCTACCAAGGGCGGCATCACCCGCCAGGGTCCCTCGAAGACCGAGTACGTGGGCCGGGCCGGCTACCTGATCCAGTGCGTGGAAATGAGCCTGCGGCGTCTCCGCCTCGAACGCATCGAACTCTATCAACTCCACCGCATCGACCCCCGCACGCCCATCGAAGAGAGCCTCGGTGCCCTGCGCCAGATGCAGGAGCAGGGTAAGATCCGCCACATCGGATTGAGTGAAGTCACACCCGCAGAGATCGAGGCGGCCCGGAAAATCGTCCCCATCGTCAGCGTCCAGAACCGTTACTCTCTTGCCGATCGCCGTCATGAAGAGACTCTTGCATGGTGCCATGCTAAAAACATCGCGTTTTTGCCTTGGTACCCCATGGCCGCGGGCAAGCTTCTCAAACCCGACCAGCCCTTTGCGCAGATCCTGTCCCAGATCGCCGCTCGGTACTCGGTGACGCCGGCGCAGCTTTCGCTCGCCTCGCTCCTGCATCGTTCCCCCGTCATCCTTCCCATACCCGGCACGTCGCGGGTCACGCACCTCGAAGAAAATGTCGCCGCCGCGGGGTTGAAGATTGACTCCGACCAGTGGGACCAACTCGAGGCCGCCGCCAAGAGCTGAACTGGCTGTCGGTTAGGATTACGATGAAGGTGAGACCGGGGAAGGCTGCACAGATGGCGGTGAAGCTCAGATCGTGGAGAGCGCGATGGCATTCGGGAAGAATCGCCCTCCTTGATTTTGGCCGAGCCGCCGTTGGAATTCTGTTACTGCTTTTCTGGATGTCCGCCGCTGCTGCGCAGCAAGGTCCGGTAATTATCCAGGGCACGGTTCGGGATCGTGCCGGGGCTCCCGTGAGCGACGCGTCCGTGCGTCTGGAGCAGGATGGCAACTCTCGCCAGCAAGCAATGACGAAGGCGAACGGCAGTTTTACCTTTGCCGGACTCGCAAGCGGAGTCTATGTTGTCAGCGCGGAAAAATCGGGGCAGCGCAGCGCCGCGATCACGGTCAATCCCGATGCTCCGGAAGGCAAGGAACAGCTGGCGCTAACGCTCGACCTCGCGGGCTCAACAAAAGATGCCCCGCCCATGGAGTTTGCCGACACTCCGAATTTCACCATCGCCGCAGTGACGGACTGGACCGCGGCCGGCGGTCATGGATCGGACGCCGTTCTGCGCACCAGTGAGGCTCTCAATCGCGAAACCGTCGCCCTCAAGCCGTCGAGTAGTGGAACCGCGAGCGTCTCCGGCGAAGCGGCGGAATCGGAGAGTGCCCTTAAAGCGGCCGTCGTGCGCAACCCGGCCGACGTCGAAGCCAATCGTAAGCTCGGCGAGTTTTATCTCCGCGCCAATCGGTTTCAAGACGCGATTCCGCCGCTCCGGGCGGCCTCGAAACTCGATCCGAATCGCTCCCAGACTGAGTACGATCTTGCCCTCGCTCTCGAAGGAAGCGGTGACCGCGCGGGCGCCGGCGAGCAAGTTGCGAAACTGCAGGCGCGAAACGACAACGCAGATGCGCATCGGCTTGCCGGGGAACTCGATGAGAAACTGGGCGATCCCCTCGCCGCCGTGCACGAGCTTGAGCGCGCTGTCCGCGAAGACCCGAGCGAGCGGAATTACTTTGAATGGGGCTCTGAACTCCTGCTGCATCGCGCAGTATGGCAGGCGAAAGACGTTTTCTCTGCCGGAGTCAAGGCGTATCCAAAATCGGTGAGGATGTTGACCGCACTAGGCGCGGCACTCTTTGCGGGCGCTCTCTACGATGAGGCTGCGCAGCGGCTTTGCCAGGCATCGGACTTGAATCCGGCTGATCCTGAACCATACCTTTTCATGGGTAAGATAGAGATCTCGGCGCCCAATCCGTTGGCGTGCGTGGATCAGAAGCTCGCGCGCTTTGTCGAGTTGCGTCCCGACGACCCGCTGGCCAACTACTACTACGCCATGACCGTTTGGAAGCAGAAGGGGCAGTCAATCGATCCAGCGACGTCGCAACGTGTGGAAGAACTGCTGATCAAGGCAGTGACCCTCGATCCTCAATGTGGCGAGGCTTATCTTCAACTTGGCGTGCTCGAATCAACCAGGCAAGATTATGCCAAGGCGATCGGCTACTATACCAAGGCAATTCAAGCGAACCCGCAAATGAGCAATGCTCATTACCGCCTGGGCGTTGCGTACGATCGCGTGGGCGACAAAGAGAGCGCCAAAAAAGAATTTCAACTTCACGATGAAATCGAAAAGCAGCAGGCTGCCTTGGTCGACAAGCAGCGGCGCGAGGTCAAGCAATTTCTCGTCGTTGTGAATGGGAAGACTACAGATTCAAGTCCTCAGTAACCTTACCTACGCTGATTTCGGCTTGGCCGTCCCAACAATTCCCGAACCCTCCCGAATGGTGAGTATCTGGTTCGCCTTCACCTGCGTGAATCGTTCGATCTTCTGCGTGGTCGGCCATTTGATTTCGATGCCATCGATGGTTTCTGCGCTCCCGATGCCGAAGTGCAGGCGGAGATCGCTCTGTGACATGACGCTCGTGCCGCTGTGCACCTCGTCCATCTGGATGTGCTTGCCGGTAATCACCCGTGCGCGCGCGCCGATCGCGGTTCGATTGCACTTGGTTCCGATCAATTTGAGCTTGATCCAGTTCTGCTTGTTGCCGCCGACATTGTGGAGCAACGATGGCAGTTCATTCATGTTGAGGATCAGCATGTCCATGCCGCCATCGTTGTCGTAGTCTCCAAAGGCTGCGCCGCGACTGGAGAAGTGGGCCGTGATGCCGGGGCCCATCTCCGCCGAAACATCCTTGAACTTCCCGTTGCCCAGGTTCTTGTAGACCAGTCGCGGGTTTTTAAAGCTCTCGCCGAAGTTGTATTTGTCGATTTCAGGATAGACGTGGCCATTGATCTGGACGATGTCGGCCCAGCCGTCATTGTCGTAGTCGATGAAACCGCAACCCCAAGCGACATACGTGTTATTGATGCCCACGCCGGAATTGAAAGAGAGGTCACTGAATGTGCCGTCGCCATTGTTGTGGTAGAGATTGCAGGTGTCGTCAGCGAAGTTTGTCTTGAAGATATCGAACCAGCCGTCACAGTCGTAATCGGCAACACCAAGGCCCATGCCGGCCTGTTCGTGGCCGTCGTCGTTGTATGCGCATCCGGCCATCACCGCGATATCGGTGAATGTGCCGTCATGATTGTTCTTGAAGAAAATGCTCGGCTCCGAATCGACCGCGACATAGATATCCGGCCAGCCGTCATTGTCAAAATCATATGAAACCGACGTGATGGAGTAACGCGGGCCGGGTTTCAGTATGCCCGCCTTTTCTGAAACATCAGTGAAGGTGCCGTCGCCGTTGTTGTGGTAGAGGATGTTGGTATCGCCGGGAAGCCCGCGCGGGCCGCACATCGTAGGTACCCCCTTCCACTGGCAGAAACTTGCGTCGTCCACCGATGGCGGCTTGTCCGGGTCGAGCTTGACGAAGTTGCAGACAAAGAGATCGAGGTGCCCATCGCGATCGTAATCAAGAAAGCTGCCGCCGGTACCCCACCGCCCGTGCGCCTGCGCCAGGCCGGCTTTGGCAGTTACATCGGTAAAGGTGCCATTGCCGTTGTTACGAAAGAGGATGTTATGGCCCCAGAAGGTACAGAATAAGTCATCCCATCCGTCATTATCGTAGTCGCCCACGCAGACGCCGGTCTGCCACCCACTGCGCCCGATGCCGGACTTCTCCGTCACATCCGTAAAGGTGCCGTCGCGATTGTTCTTGTAGAGGTGGGTTGTCGGCTCCTGGCCGGAGGGCCAATGCGCATCAAGGCGATTGCCATTGGTGAGGTAAATGTCGAGCCATCCATCATTGTCGTAGTCGAAGAAGGCCAGGCCGCTACCCTTGGTCTCGATGATGATCCGCTTCTTGTCGACGCCACCCCACACGTTGGGAACCTTCAGGCCGGCCTGCTCGGCCACGTCAATGAACTGAACCGGGGAAGAAGGCGGTGCAGTCACAGCGGCCTTTACCGTAAATCCATTACCCAATTTCCATAGCGGAGTCATGAGCGTATCGAGCAGGGTACTGCCGAGAACAAACAGTGAGGATCCGAGGAGCCGCCGTCGTGGAATGTTCATACACTTCCGTCATTATAGAAACTCGATGTTGCTGGTGAAAGCAAAAGACAACAGTGGAGTGTGTTGGCGAACAGGCTTATCGGCCGCGCACCTTGGGAAAAGGATGGGCAACGATTCCCGTGCCTTCCTTCACAGCGATGATTGAATCCACGGGGACGCTGGCCAGTTTGTCCACTCGACCGCTCGGCCATGTGATCTCGAGGGAATCAATCTTTGTTCTCTTGCCCAATCCGAAGTGAATGCGTGGATCGCTCGCTGACATATAGCTCGTGCCGCCCTTCGCCTGGTCTACCTGGACCGTCCCCGACGAGGACAGCTTCAGCACTGCACCAATGCCGTCTCGGTTCGATTTCGTGCCGATCAACAGCACTTCAAGCCAGTGATTCCCGCTCGCTCCATCATTGCGGAGGAGTTCCGGGTAGTCGCCGCGGCAGTTGACTGCGAAGCCGACCTGGCCGTCATTCAAGAAGTCAGCCGTTGCAAGCCCTCGGCCAACTACGGGGCGATTGAAGTCGGCCCCAAGCGCATCCGAGGACTTTTCAAATTTTCCGTGCCCGAGATTATGGAACATCAGCAGCGGCTCTTCGTAAGAGACCAGGCTGTGATAGAGGCGAACGTTGTTAACCATGGCCCCGTTTGCCTGTACGATGTCGGGCCAGCCGTCGTTGTCGTAGTCGATGAATTTGGCGGCCACTCCGCTCAGCAGCATCGCCTTGTTGCCGATCCCCGAACTGTAAGTGACATCGGTGAAGGTGCCGTCCCCGTTGTTGTGATAAATCCTGTTCAACTCGAAATCGAGATGCGTAATATAGATATCGAGCAGGCCGTCACCATCCACATCGGCGGCATCGATCCCCATCCCAGCTTCATAGCCTCCATCCTCGCTCGCAGCCAGCCCGGAGACCAGCGAAACGTCACTGAACGTCCCATCGTGCTTGTTCTCGAAGAGGAAGTTGGGCCAGGTGTCGTTCGCGATGGCAATGTCGGGCCAGCCGTCGTTGTTCAGATCGGCTAGAACCAAACCCATGCCTTTCGACTCGGGCAAACCAACTCCGGACTTGTCGCTGACATCGGTAAAGGTCCCGTCGTGGTTATTATGATAGAGCTTGGTCTTCTGACCCTTGTAGTTCCCTGGATTGCAATAGGACCGATAACCTGGAGTCCGCTCGCCGCACCACAAGTTATTCTTCGGCGACCAATCAAGATAATTGGTGACGACTAAGTCGAGCCACCCGTCTTTGTCAAAGTCGAACCATCCCGCACTGGTCGACCATGCCCCGTCATCGGCGACGCCTGCCTTCGAAGTGACGTCGGTAAAGGTCCCATTCCCATTGTTGCGGTACAGGATGGCGCGGCTGTAACCGGTGACATACAAGTCGGGAAAGCCATCGTTGTCATAGTCTCCGACTGCGACCCCCTGTCCGTAATGGCCTTCGCCGCCAACGCCGGCCTTTTCGGTTACATCAGTGAACGTTCCGTCGCCGTTGTTGCGATATAGAGCCGAATGCAGCGGACGGGCGGGCTTGTATGCGTCAGTGGCCCCCGACTGAACAAAGTACAGATCCATCAGGCCGTCCTGATCGTAGTCGATCCACGCCACGCCGGTGCCCATGGTTTCAAGGTAGTACTTTTCGTCGGTCTGCGTTGAGTCCTGCTGGAACGTGATGCCGGCAGACTTGCGAATGTCGGTGAAGTGGACGCTGACCGGAGATCTGGTGGGCCTCGCGGTTTGCTGGGCACGCCCAGCCATAAAACCCGACTCGACTGAAATTGCCAAGAGCAAAAGAAGGGCTGTAATTGTGGCAATGCGCACAATCATAGGGTCCGGTCCGCCAGGGACAGTGCAAATTGCAGCAGCTGCTCCTTGTTCGCCGCGGTCATAACTTTGTCGCCCGCACCCGCATCTTGTGGCGCATGCTCAAGGACCTGTTCGATTCGATCGACCTCGAGGCTGGAGCCAGCTCTGCTCTCCTTGAATCGATTGAGGACCTCTCGAGCTTTGTCAATCTGTCCGATCTGGAAATAAAATACCCCAAGCGTGGAGTAGCCCCCTCCCCACTCCGGAAGCAAATCGACAGCGCGTTCGAACTGCCGGCTCGCCTCGGATGTATCCCCGCGCATTACGGAGGTAAGGCCCATGCCCCAGTAAATCTTTCCCGATGCCGGAATTCGCGACTGTCCCTTCGACAGCGTCTGTTGCGCTGCATCTATCTCATGAGCCCGCAACTGGATCAAAGCCAGCGACAGGTAATTCTGATCATTGTCCGGATTGCGAACGATCGCGTCATGAAAGATATCGGCGGCACGGGCCGTATCTCCAAGATGTGTGTAGATATCTCCCAGGAGTGTCAGGTAAGCATCGTCCTTGCGTCCCTCTTCGGAAACCTGGTTGGCCGTGTCGAGCGCCTGGGCATAGAGATGCTTTCGAAAGTACGCGTTTGCAAGGTCGAACCTGACTTCATCGGAATTAGGATTGACTTGGAGAGCGGCCTGAAAGTGCTGGATGGCGTCGTCGTAGAGGTGATACCGCGCCAGCAGGACGCCGGTTCCCGTAAGCGTGCGATAATCGGCGGCGCTGATTTTGTCGAGCTGGGCTATGGTATTTCTAGCGTCGTCTAACTTGCCGGCTTTCAGGTATGCCTCGGCGAGTAAGTAGAGGTCCTCGGGTTGATCCGGGTGCTTGTTGACCTGGTCGGTGAGCGAAGCCACATCCAACTGATCGCGTGCGCCGGGGTCGAGCTTCGACCGGTTATCGAGGTAGTCGAACAAGTGCTCGTAGGGCAGCGGCCCGGCCGATGCGTTTTTCGAAAGCGTCTTGAACACGTTCAGATCACGGTCGGCGGCGGCTGTCTCATGCAGGCTGCGTTCGACCATTGCCAGCTTGTAGTATCCCGTCGCGGGATCGCGGCTTACGCGAACGTATCTTCTAAGCAGTTCCTCGGCTTCGGCGTATTTCTTTGCCCCGATGCGGATATTGGCGAGTTCAAGAAGGGCGTCCGCGAAATCCGGATTGGATTTGAGTGCCTGCTGAAAAAAGGCTTCGGCGCTTGCGGCGTCACCCTGGCGCTCGGCGATGAATCCAAGATTGAACAGGCAGGTGCTGTTATGAGGATCGAGCTTAAGCCCTTGCTGAAAGTATTGCTTTGCCTCATCGAAACGCCCCAGGTTGCGATATGAGAGCCCAAGAAATGCGTAGGAACGGGCGGAGTGTTCAATTTCAATGAGCTTCTGGAATTCTTCAATGGCCTTCTCAACCTTCCCGGCCATGAAATAGCTTTCCCCCAGCGAAGCCAGCAGATCTACTCGCTTCGGGGCAATCTGCAAACCCGCTTCAAGCAGGGGAATGGCATCCTCAAAATAATTCTGAGACATGCTTACCTGGGCCATGAGGAAGATGATGTCGGTGTTGTCAGGCGCTAACTTGCGGGCTCGCACCAACAGATCCAGCGCATCCAGCGGACGCGACTGGTTTGAATAGGCCTGCGCGAGTAAATACATCGTCTCAGCCGAGTCCGGCTTCATCTTGAGCGCCCGCGTCAGGATGACCTGGGCACTCCAATAATCCCCACTGCGGAGAACGACCTGGCCGAGGTTATAAATGATTTCGAAAGTGTCGGGTCGAAGCGCGTCTGCCTTCTCCAACTCCAGTTGGGCCGCCTTGTACTGCTTTTCCGACGCCAGCATAACCCCGAGCGAAAAATGCACTTGCACGTCGTCGCGGTTTTGCTCCGAGAGTTCGGTAGCTGCGCGCAGCCCGTCGCGGGTGCGACCGGTTTCGAGGTATGCACGAATGAGGTTGAAACTGGCTGCCGTGTTCATCGGCCGAACACGCTCGAAATGAGGAATCGCATCGGCCGGTGCGCCCTTCATCATCAGAAGAACACCTAAGTTATAGTTGGCTTCGGCATTCGCAGGGTCGAGGCTCAGGACGGTTCGAAACTCCTTCTCGGCCGGAACCGTTTGTTGCTGGGCAACGTAGAAATTGCCAAGATTATTGTGCGTCTTGACGGATCGCGGGCTCAGCTGGAGCGCTTTTTGAAACGATGCCATCGCGGCTGCGTAATCCTGCTGGCTGGTCTCGATAATTCCCAGCAGATTGTAACCCTCCACGCTGGAGGGATGACGCTTGAGTTGTTCAAGCGCCTCGGTCTTTGCTTCCGCCAAGCGGCGTTGCTGTAAGAGAGTTTCCGTTTGACTGAAGTCCGCGGAAGAGGACGAGGCCTCCGGCTGGGCGATGCTTCCCGATCCGGCGGCGAGCAAAAGCCCAAGGACCAAAATGCCGATCAGCTTTGCGCGCGCGATCATGGGCACGTTTGCACGGTATGAAGCGATGAAGTGGTTCATCCTTACGGCGCGCTTAGGCTGTTCATTACAGGCGGTCATTCTAGCATCTCCATCGCCTGTTTCGCGCTGGCGTTATCGGGTACCACGCGCAGCAATTCCCGCAGTACCGCCTTGGCATTTTCCTTGTCGCCGCGCATGGCATACAGACGCGCAAGGTTGAGATAAGACTGGTCGAACCTCGGGGCAACACGAATTCCGGATTTGAATTGCTCTTCCGCCTTCGAGTAGTCCTGCTGGCGAACAAACAAAATGCCCATGTTGTTGAGGGCTTCGGCGTAGTCGGGCCGCAGATCCACGGCGCGCTGTAAATAGTCCAATGCGGGCTGCATCTGGCTTTGTTGTGCATAAAGCATCCCGAGACTGAAATTGGTTTCGGGATCGTCGGGCTGCAGCGCCAACGCACGTGTAAGACATTCTTGCGCCTTGTCGAAGGCCTTCTGACGTCGATACACATTGCCCAGGTTAAGGTAGGCGGTCGCGTAGGTCGGCCTCTGCGCCAGAGACTGCTGAAAATCCTGAATCGCCTCGTCGGCGCGGCCTTGCTGGGCGGCCATCATACCGAGATTGTTCCACGCTTCAGGATAGTTGGGACGCAGCTTTAATGTCTGTTCAAGATATTGGCGCGCCTGGTCGTAGTTCTTCCTGCGCAGGTTGAGAGTTCCGAGGTTGTAATAGGCATCCGCATTGTCAGGTTTGGCCGCGATCACCTGTTGAAACGACTCCGCTGCCTGGTCGAAATAGCCGTGTTGGTACATGGCCACGCCGTAAGTGAAGTCATTGCGCAAGAAAGCTGACTGGACCAGGCGGCCCGGGAAGGGAAGCGCCATGCGCATGCGCGCATCCGGGCTGGCCGGAACGGATTTGAGGTCGGTAAGAAGTCGCTCAGGAACGGCATTCCCCTCATAGACCTTGACGATCATCCCATCTCGATCGACGAGGAACGAGATGGGGATGGGCATATCGCGTCTTCGGTCGTGAAGGTGTCGATAGATGATGTTGTAGATTCCGGCGACCTCCTCGGTAGCCAGGACTACTGGAAATGAAAGACGCTGCTGATTGACAAACGAGCGTGCGGCTTGAATCGTGTCGGTTTGGTCCAAGTTGATTGCCAGAATGCGCAGCCGGCTTGTGCCCAATGCCGACGAATGCCGAGACAAATCTTTCAATTGATCCAGGCTTGGCGGAGCAATCGTGGACCAGAAAGTCAGAAGGACGTAGCTGTCGCGAAGCGAGGCCAGCTTCTGGATGTTGCCATCCATATCCGGCAGCGAAAACTCCGGGGCCTTGAGCGGTTCGATAAGCCATGTCTGAGCTTCCGCGAGCGATTCCTGTTGCTCGGGGGGTGACGGGGGGCGCGCGTCGTTAGGCGGTGCCTTTGAAAATGCCGTGGCCTGAAAGATAGAACCCTCTTCGATCTCAATGCGATGGTCCACCGGCAGCGAGTCCAGAGCCTGAACGAGCCCGGAAGGCCAGCGAACCGTGGCGCGGACGCTTTTTTTATGCTTTCCCACTCCAAAAAAAACTTCCTTGGAATGCTGGGCCAGAAAACCGGAACCAGCCTGCAGATACCGGGTCTGGTGCGTGCCACCCGCCTCCACAGTGATGCTGGATCCGATCGCGTCGCGATTACTCTTCTTCCCGCGTAAGCGAAAAGAGATCGAGCCGCCGATGTCCTTCATGGCATTGTGGAGGATCCTTAGTTGGGGAGCATTCCGGTTTTTCAGGATCACTTCCAGGCGCCCGTCATGATCCAGGTCGGCCAGAGCAAAGGAACGGCTATCTTCCAGGAAGTCCAAAGCCACCGCCCCCGAGGCTTCGGTGAATGTTCCGTCGCGGTTGTTTACGAACATCACGTTTCGAGCGTAGCCGTGCCACGTGTTGTCCGACCGGACCAGTTCGTTAATGGCGTTCCAGCCCCGTTCATAGGCCAGCGAAGGCGTGGCATCGTCAGAAGATTTGGCCACCACCTGCCGCCAGAAGAAGCTGGCGAGATCGTTCCGCTCGCGTCCGGAAAGGTATCCGTTGGCGACGTAGAGATCTTGAAAGCCATCGTGGTCGAAGTCCCAGAAATCGGAACACCACGACCAGCGGCCCATCTCCACGCCAGCTTCGTGTCCCACATTTTTGAAAGTCCCATCCCCCGCGTTTCGATAGAGGGCATTGCCGCGCGCATGGCGCTGGTAGAGTTCGCGAATATTCTCCGGCGCCTTTTCGTGAAATTGCTTTTGTCTCGACACGCGTTGCCCTGCCGCTTCCCACATGCTTGGCACGTAGATGTCCTGGTGGCCGTCATTGTCGTAATCGGTCCAGCAGCAGCTCATCCCGGCGCCGACGCTCTCGACATGCGCCTCCCTGGATACGACAGTAAACGTGCCGTCCCCATTATTGCGGTACAGTTGCGAACTCCCGAAATCGTTCGCTATGAAGAGATCGGGAAGGCCATTGCCGTTGGAATCGCCCCAGGCGCAGGCGAAGCTGTAGCGGTTATTGTCGGCGTTCATACCCGCTCGTTCGGTTGTCTCCACAAACGTTCCGTCCCCTTCGTTGTGAAACAGGCAGTTGGGTGGCCCGTTGCGAGCGTCGTAATAGGGAATCGGATAGTGATACTGGTCTAGGCCCAGGTAATACATATAGGTGCAGAAGTAGATATCGAGGCGGCCGTCGCGATCGTAATCGGTAATAGCGGCGTGCGTGAAACTGCCCTGCGGCGGGCCAGCAAATCGGAAGGCATCATGCTTGAGCGTAAACGTGCCGTCGCCCTGGTTTCGGAACAGCAACGGACCCGTGCCGCAAACGACCAGCAGGTCCTGGTGGCCGCGATTTTCGAAATCCGCAAAAAGTGCGCAAGCGGTATTGTCGAGTACCCCGACGCCCGCTTTCTCAGTTACGTCCTCAAACGTACCGTCTCCTCTGTTGCGGTACAGGCGGTTGGGTAATCCGGCCGGCTGGCAGATGTAGAGATCGTCGAAGCCGTCGTTGTCATAATCGCCCGCAGCCACGCCATTGTTGCAATAGACATCCGTGCCGATCGCGCCGTCCAGAACGGTTCGCCAATAATCGGCGCCATGCAGCAGTTGTGACCGGTAGGAGTCAACACCACCCAGGGCGCGGGACGTCACGTCTGCAAAGACCGGGCTGTCTGCGCGGCAGATGGTTTCTTGCCCGGCTTCCCACTTTGTCGCTTTCCAAGCCTGCGACTCATCGCGAAACCACTCCGTGCGCCACGAACCTATGCGCTCTTCGCGCTGCGCTTGCGCGCGGTAGCCGACGAGGTCATAGCGAATCTCAAGCTGAACAGTAAGCGGGGATTCGACCGTCTCTGTAATCGCATAAATTTCGAACTCCGCCGTTTCGATGCCCGCGATCTCCCCGAGCCAAGCGTCGACGCTCTCGAGGAAACGATCGCGCCCCTGCACGACAGCGGTCGGGAATGAGCGTTTGACGATGTCGATGCCAAATTCGGAACGGATTGTCGACTCACGCAGGGGGGTCAAGGAGCAGGCTTGGATAGATGCGCTGAGGGAGCTCGCCAGGGTCGAGTGATTGCGAGGCGACGTCTTCAGGTCCTCGCCCCATTTGCTGAAGATTGTCTCGATTTCAAATGCGTATTTCTCCGCGATGTAATCGTCCGAGCCTGGAGCCACCAGGCGCATGACATCTGCCAACGGCGATGGGGAAGGGTAATGAGGGGTCAGTCGGACGTCAGCGAAGGGCAATTCGGGACTCTGGTCGGGGACACCCAGGGACGACCCATGAGGAAAACCGAGTCCCATAAAGGGGGCTGCCCGCATAAATAAGGGTGCCGCTGCGATGCTTTTGAGAATCGCCCGTCGGGAAACCGACCGAAGTTCGTTTTGCGGATTCGGCATCATTTACTAGGCGATGGTATGACGGGCGAGATGTTCGCAATGATAGCACCCGAGGACGCGCGGGCCATCGTCAGAATGGTGACGGGCAGCCGCAGTGGAAAACCGGACCTCGTAACCGTCATAAATTCAATTTCGTGAAAGAGGATTCGCCCGGGCCGATGAGTACAAGGCGCGCTGCCTGACTGACCCGATGCTAGCCAATAAATAAAAGAAAATAAAAGTCTTATCGTTCATTAACCAGAGAGCGTCCAGGGGATCGGGGGTGGCGGTTCGACATCAGGTTCTGGATCAAGGAACCCCCATCTCCACCTTTTGGTTGACAAATATTGTGCGTATGAACTAGGCTTCGTCCCACGATTTAGTAACCGTTTACAAATTCGCTCAAAAGACAAGAATCGATCCCCGGAAGGGGTTGAAGCGACAGGAAGTTGACTGGAGGACACTCGGATGGCCCGTGCGCGCAGAATTCCTCTATCGCAGTTGAAAACAGTTGGCTATGTAACCCTCACATGTTTGATCTTCCTTCTGGTCCAAAGCCGGTGCGCCTTTGCACAGGTCGATCAGGGAGCGATCACCGGAACAGTTCTCGACAGCAGCGGCGCAGCAGTGCCCGACGCGGACGTGTCCCTTGTGAATACCGACGTGGGCCTGACCCTCGAAACCAAGTCGAGCGCCAGCGGCGGCTACACGTTCTCGCCCGTCAGGATTGGGAACTACTCAATTACCGTGACTGCCAAAGGCTTCGCGAAGACCACCCAGAAGAATATCAAGGTCAACGTCGCGCAGGTCCTGCAAGTAAACGTTGCGCTCAAGCCCGGCGCGGCGACGGAAACCGTTGAGGTGAATACAGCCCCTCCCGTGCTGCAGACCGAGGAAGCATCGGTCGGACAGGTGATCGGCGGCGAGCAGGTGAATAACCTTCCGCTGAACGGGCGCAACTTCACCTTCCTCGCGCAGCTCGGCGCCGGCATGCAGACGCCCCAAGCCGATACCCGCGGTAATGCCGCATCGGGCGCCTTTTCCGCCAACGGACTGCGCCCCGCGCAAAACAACTATCTGCTTGACGGCATCGACAACAACTCCAACGCCGTCGACTTTCTCAATGGCACCAATTTCGTGATCCTGCCTCCTGTCGATGCAATCAGCGAGTTCAAGGTGCAGACGGCAGACTTCAGCGCCGAGCTGGGCCGGGCGGCCGGCGCGGTCATGAACGCGACCATCAAGTCGGGCACCAACAGTATTCATGGCGCCGCGTGGGAGTTCTTCCGCAACGACGTCCTCGACGCCGCCGATTACTTTGAAAACAACACCGGCATCCCTAGGGGCAAACTGCGCCAGAACCAGTTCGGCGCCTCCTTCGGAGGCCCCATCATTAAAAACAAGGTCTTCATCTTCGGCGACTACGAGGGCTTCCGCCGGGTGCAGGGCACACCCGAGAACGGCAACGTCCCGACCGCTCTGGAGCGCAGCAGCAACTACGCCAACCTTTCTGATGAGCTCGCGCTCAGCGATGGCACCACGCGTAACGACGTCCTGGGCCGTGCCATCCAGAAGGGAACGATCCTCGACCCAGCCACCACGCGTTATGTCGCGGCGGGGGCCACAGATCCTGTGTCGGGCCTCGTGAACAACACCAGTTCGGGTGGTTACGTCCGCGACCCCTTCAGCACGGCCTGCGGACCCCACTCGACGACCATTACACTGGCTGCCTGCCCCGATCTCAACCAGCTTACCGGGGCGAATGCGGCGCGGATCGACCAGAACGCTGTCAAGATCCTTAACCTTTTCCCGGCGCCCAACTCGGGCCTCCATGTCTTCGGCAACAGCCCGGCCTTGTATGAACATAAAAATTCATTCGACGTCCGGGGCGACTACAACATCAGCGACAAGGACCAGATCTTTGCCCGCTACAGCTTTTCCGACGATCCCATTTTCATCCCGGGCATCTTCGGCGGCATTGCCGATGGTGGTTCCTTTGACCAGGGCCTTCAGACCGCGCAGTCATATCAGTTTGTTGCGAGCTATACGCACGTATTCAATCCCAACACGATTAACCAGGTG
>Ga0210383_10000761_pt1 | contig 29354 bp, 27 predicted proteins | sample IncBWC14OmetaG_FD_160072 | JGI IMG/M metagenome (GOLD analysis project Ga0210383, IMG submission 160072) | Forest soil microbial communities from Barre Woods Harvard Forest LTER site, Petersham, Massachusetts, United States - Inc-BW-C-14-O ... | reverse complement strand
TCAGCAGGGATCCCCGCTTCACCCGCCTGAGCCGCAGCCCCCGCGCCCGCCTGAGCACCCGCCTGAGCAGCTCCCCCGACACCCATCGCCGCCGCCTTCGGCGGCGGCGACCCTACCACCACCACCTCATACCCGTTATACTCCAACACCCCCCGCAGAAACTCCACCCGCCCCGCCGAAACATTTTTCTCGACAATCGCACACTTCACCCCATTCAACTCCTCGAACAAATGATTTTGGTTGATCGCCATAGGCTAAAGATAATTATATTAGCGAACAATCAGCCCTCATGCCAACCCCAACCGAACCGCTCACACCCTGGTCAGAGCCTAAACGAATCGCCTTCCGCTTCGGCTTCCTCTATTTTGCCACGTACATCTTCTTTACGCCCAATAACGAATTACCCATCGTTAACATACTCTATGATGGGATCAACAACCTCCTCCACCGGTTCATCCCCTGGTTTGCTCAACATATCTTCCGCTATTCGAAACCCATCACCATCTTCACCAACGGTAGCGGCGACACGACCTATGACTATATGCTCTGGTTCTTTGGCATCACCCTAACCTTCGCCGGAACGATCATCTGGACAGGCCTCGACAGGAAGAGGAAGGACTACAACGCCCTTTATTACTGGATCCGGGTCCTCATCCGGTATTATCTTTTTTACACGATGATCAGTTACGGGTTCTTTAAGGTGCCCAAAGTACAGTTCCCATACCCGGGCCTTAACCGCCTGGTCGAACCCTATGGCGACTCCTCTCCCATGGGTCTCGCCTGGACTTACATGGGTTATTCCACCAGCTATAATTTCTTTACCGGTTGCGCCGAATTGCTGGCTGGCTTCCTCATGCTGTCCCGGAAAACAACAACGATCGGCGCGCTGGTCTGTCTCGGGGTCATGACCAACGTATTCGCGATCAATATGGGCTACGACGTCCCGGTAAAGCTGCTGTCCTTCAACACCGTCCTGATGTGCCTGTTCTTACTCGGAAAAGACATCCAACGGCTGACCAACTTTTTCATCCTCAATAAAGTCGCGCCGCCATCCGACCTTTCCTTTCCCCATTTTACAAAGAAATTGCGCTATAGCCTGCTGGGCATCAAACTCCTTATCGTCGTTTCCCTCGTCTGGCTCACCGTTAGCGACTCGTGGAGCTATTATAAGCTCGTCAACTACTCCCCGAAGCCTCCTTTATACGGCATCTATTACCCCGAAACTTTTTTGAGAAACAACGTCCCCGTCCCACCGCTGCAAACGGATACCACCCGATGGAAGCGGCTGATCATCCCATCCAAAGGCTATGCCGATATCCGTTTCATGAACGATTCCAGCCGAAGCTTTCACTTCAAGATCGATACCCTCACCAGAACAGCCCTTTTATATTCCTATGCAGATACGCTGAATAAAAGCCGCTTTAATTACGCCCTTGATTCCCCGTACTTAACGCTTGCGGGTAAAATGGGATCCGATTCTGTCTTTATAAAGCTGAAAAGATTCGACGAAAAGGGGTTCCGCTTGGTTGGCCGTGGTTTCCGTTGGGTTAATGAGCATCCTTATAATCGGTAACCGCTCAAAGCCCCACACTCAACGAATAAATATATTCATAGACCCACCCAACCAGCCCCGTCACCATTATCCCCGCCACACATCCCACCATAGCGATACCCGGCTGCAGCGATATCGTCAGCTTCCCCATGGAATCCTCGGATCTGTCCATAAAGATAGCCTTGACCACCCGCAGATAATAATAGAGCGAAACGACCATGTTCAACGCCGCAAACCCGATAAAGACATAATTCCCCTTCCCCGCACCGGCCATGAGTAGAAAGAACTTCCCGAAAAAGCCCGCCGTCGGCGGAATCCCCGCCAGCGAAAAGAGGGAAATAGCCATTACCCAGGACAGTCCCTTATTGTTTGCATATAGCCCCTTATAACCATCGATGGTCTCCCTCCCCGTTTGTGCGCTGATCAGCGCCACCACGCCGAAGGCCCCCAGGTTGGAAAAAATATAGATCAGGATGAAATAGATCACTGATGCCTCACCCGCCCGCGAACTGCCGATGATACCCGCCAGGATAAACCCCGACTGCGCAATCGACGAAAAAGCCAACAGCCGCTTGAGCCGGACCTGCCGCAGCGCAAAAAGATTCCCCACCGCCATGCTCCCCACCGACAAAAGGACCAGCATTCTGTACCAGTCGATCGCCAGCGGCCGGAAGACCGTAAACAAAACCTGAACGAAAATGAAGAACACCGCCCCTTTCGAGATAACAGATAAATAAGCCGTCACCGTAACCGGGCTCCCCTCATAGACGTCCGCCGTCCACAAATGGAACGGTACCGCCGAGATCTTGAACGCAAACCCCGACAGGATAAGAATAAAAGCAAAAAGTTGAAACGAACTTCCATCAAGCCGCTTGGAAAGCACTCCGAAGTCCAGCGTCCCCGTCGCACCATATAACAACGAGATACCGAAGAGCAACAACGCCGAAGAAAAAGCGGCGGATAGAATAAATTTCATGGCTCCCTCTGAAGACTGCCTTTTTTCCAGGTCGAAGCTCACAAGGGCCGCAAGCGGGATACTGGACAGTTCGAGACCAAGATAGAACAAGAGCAAATTACCCGCAGAGATCATAAAGAAAAAGCCGACCAGCGTCGCCAGCAACAGCATATAGAATTCCGCCACATGCCGGTATCCCTTCAGCCAGTCATAAGCCTGCAGCGAGATGATCAGTGTCCCCAGGTTGAGTATGTTCTTCTCCAGCACGACCAACCGATTCGTATGGAACATGCCGTTGAACAGCACAGCATCTGACATGGGAAAAAAGCCCAAGAGGAAATTCGCCAGCAGCAGCAGATTCACCACCCTCAACACCACCCCGTTCTTATATTCGGCCGCCCCCACCTTCATCACCAACAGCACGACAATAAGGAGGGTGACCATCAGCTCTTGTCGCAACGAAAAAATAACGCCTGCCGACATAGTTTAATTCATTTTATAACATGATCCATGATCGAGCTGACCCCGGGCGCCAGCAGATCGTTTAACCAAAAAGGCGCGACCCCGATGACAAGGATACCGGCCACCAGCACAACCCCCGCCAGCCGCTCGTTCCATCCCGCATCGATCAGACTGCCATACTGCGGCTCCTTTAGCGGCCCCATGATCGTTTGCCCCGTGGCCCGCAGGATATATACCGCCGTAACGACAATCGATGAACAAGCCAGTACGGTGGCAAGCCGGTACATTCCACCGGAATGTTGCCAGGAACCCACAAAGACCGTCATTTCCGCTACGAAACCGCTCAGACCCGGAAGTCCGAGCGAGCACAGACCCGCAATAACAAATATGGTCGAAATGAATGGCATGACTTTCAATAGCCCCCCCATCCGGTCCACCAATCGCGTATGCGTCCGGTCATAGATCATCCCGATAGCGGCGAAGAAAAGAGCCGTCATGAGCCCATGCGAGATCATCTGCATCACCGCACCAATCACCGCCGTCCGCGTCAGCATCCCGATACCCAGCAGGATAAAGCCGCAATGACTCACCGATGAATACGCATTGATATATTTGAGGTCCTTCTGCATCATCGTCGCAAAGGCCCCATACAGGATCCCGATCGTCGCCAGTACGATAATCACCGGCGAATACTCCCGCGCCGCATCGGGCATCAGGTACACCGCCACCCGCAGACAACCGTACCCCCCCAGTTTCATCGAGATCCCCGCGAGAAACATGGAAGCCGCCGTCGGCGCCGAAGAATGACCGTCCGGTACCCAGGTGTGGAAAGGGAACAACGCTGTGAAAATGCCAAATCCCACGAATAAAAAAGGGAAAAACTTCCGCTGAACCTCCACCGGAAGATGCATCCGCGCAATCGCCTGCCAGTCAAAGCTCCCCGCGCCAACCGTACCCCCAGCGCCTCCCGCACCCACCGAATGATAATACAAGCCCAGCAACCCCACAAACACCATCGCCGACCCCGCCATCAACATCAACGCCAGCTTCATCGCACTATACTCCTTCTTCCCGCTCCCCCATATCCCGATCAGCAGGAACTTCGGGATCACCGATATCTCCAGGAAAAAGAAAAGCGTAAAAAGGTCCAGCGAAAGAAAAAAACCATAGGCGCCGGCACTGAGCAGCAGCAGCAGGACAAAGAACTCTTTGCCCATCGTCGCGATCCTCCACGACACCAGCACCGCGCCCAACATCACAAACGCCGTCAGCAGGATCATCGCAACCGAAATCCCGTCCACCCCCACGTCGTACCAGATGTTCAATGCCGGGAACCACGCATGACGACCCTCGAAAAGCATTGCCGCATCATTGCCGCCGGCCCGCGCTTTCCAATATAGCGCCAACAGGACGAACGCCAGCACCAATTGCAGGGCAACGCCAGTGAACGAGATCCAGCGGATCCCGCTCAGACTCCTGCAGAATAACACGGCGACAACCGTGATCAGCGGTAAAATGATCAGTAAGGAGAGGTTCATGTGTATAGATAAATAAATAAAACCGCCAGTCCGCCAATACCGGCAAAAAAGTATAAGGCATAATCCTGCACCTTGCCCGATTGAATACCCTTTATCTTCGCCGACACCCAGGCAGTGACCGCCGCCAGCCCATTCATCAATCCATCCACGATATTTCTGTCAAACCACGCCGCAGGCCGGCCGATCCCGTTAAAAATGATCTTCTTCGTTACAAAATAATACAGCTCGTCAATATAGAATTTGTGCGCGGCCAGGCGGTATAACCCACTAAACGCCGCCCTCGCCCTCGCAGGCCGGTTACTTTCCTTTTTGTATAAATACCCCGCCAGGATGATCCCCAGCAGCGCAATCCCAACCGGAGCGATGGCCCGAACGCCAAAAGGATGCTCATTCAATGGACCCGCCAGGCTAACCAGATCCGAAACGGGCACAAACCCCGCAAATACCGATCCTGCCGCCAGGATCAGCAACGGAAGTTTCATCGAGAAAGGTATCCCTCCCTCCCCTTTCCTCACATGACCCTCCGCCGCCTTCCACCAGAAGATCGAAAAATACAACCGGAACATATAGAACGCCGTCAACCCCGAAGTAAAAAGCGCCAGCGCATACACAAACTTGTTCGCATTCAGCGTCGCCGCCAGGATCTCCTCCTTACTAAAGAATCCCGCAAAAGGCGGTATCCCCGATATCGCCAGACACGCGATCAAAAAACAGGCATGCACAAGCGGCATCCGTTTTCGCAATCCCCCCATGTCCTTCATCTCATTGCTGTGCACCAGGTGTATGATCACCCCCGCGCAAAGGAACAGGAGCGCCTTGAAGAACGCATGGGTGAACAAATGGAACATCGATCCGGAAAACCCAAGTGCATTGCTATCGTCATTCAGGTTGTGATAATTGACAGCCCCCAGTGAAAAAATCATAAACCCGATCTGCGACATCGTCGAATAAGCCAATACCCGTTTGATATCCGTTTGGGTACACGCGATGATCGCCGCCAGCATCGCAGAAATTACCCCGACATACAGGATCAGTTCCATCACGGACTCATGCCAAATATAGAGCAGGTACAATCTTGCCACGAGGTAGACGCCCGCGACCACCATTGTCGCGGCATGGATCAGCGCCGACACCGGCGTAGGTCCCTCCATCGCATCGGGCAGCCAGATGTGCAGCGGGAACAGCGCCGATTTCCCCGCACCCCCGATAAAGATCAGGACCAGGCCCAGGCCTACCGCGGGATGTGGCGCAGCGAACAGATCCGGCAGCCTGTCGTATATTCCGCGGATATCAAACGTGTTGGCCTCCAGACCCAATATCAGGATACCGATCAGGAAACTCAGATCGGCAAAACGCGTTACGATAAAGGCTTTTTTCGCCGCAGTAACCGCCGATGGCCGGTCATAATGATATCCGATCAGCAGAAAAGACGATACCCCCACCAGCTCCCAAAAAATAAAAAGCGCAAAAATATTTTCCGACAACACAAGACCCAGCATCGAGAACGTAAAAAGCCCAAGGAAAGCATAATACGTTCCAAATCGTTCCTCCCCTTTCATATACCCCAGGCTAAAAATATGTACCATTAGCGAGACTACGGTTACGATCACGATCATCATCACCGAGATCGGATCCAGGATGATACTCAGATCGATCGAAAGCCTATCCGAAAATACCAGCCAGGGCAGCTTTAAAGGATAGACCGGTTGATACACCCCATGCTCTTTACCCGCGGTAGTGAAATATCCATACGCCGTCCAGAGCGCGAGTACCGTCGATCCCAATAAAAGGACCGTCCCGATAACTCCGGAAGCCCTCCGGAAATACCTCCTGCCGAACAATCCCAGCAGCACGAAGCCTGCCAGCGGCAACAGGACAATCCCTACGATATAAGCAGTGTCTGGCATAATCAAATTAAAATACAAACTGGGCTCCGCCCGGTTTTCGCAGTTTTCAGAATTTCATCTCATCCGCCGCCTCCACATCGATCGACTTGAAATTCCGGTATAAATTAATGATGATCGCAATCGCCACCGCCGCCTCCGCAGCCGCGATCGCCACGATAAACAAACTGAAAAAGATCCCGTCCAGTTTTCCCGGATACAGATACCGGTTAAACGCCACGAAATTGATGTTCGCACTATTCAGGATCAGCTCCACCGACATCAGCATCGTGATCAGGTTACGACGCGTAAACAAACCATACATCCCGATAAAGAAAAGGGCTGTGCTTAGGACCAGAATATGGGTCAAGGGTACCTGGCTCATGGATTATCCGGTTTTGTTTTCATCGCAATCACAATACAGCCGATCATGGCCGCCAGCAACAAGACACTGATCACTTCAAAGGGCAACACATACCCATGTTCAGACGTACTGAGCAGCTGCGCCCCAATATTGCCCACGCTCGCCACGGCGTCCATCCCCGAGTTACCCCCGTTCGGAAACGCGTATCGCGTGATCATCAGACAGGTCAACACAAACCCTGCGCAAACCGCCAGTACCGAAAAAACAGCCCTCCCCCGCACCGGCGCCGGCAGATCCTTCCCCGACTGCTGCGTAAGAAAAATAGAAAAGATGATCAGTACCACGATCCCGCCAACATATACCACGATCTGTACCGCCGCCACAAATTCCATTTGAAGCCAGAAATACAAACCCGCAATACCCGTGAGGGCGAATAAAAGCCAGATGGCGGAACGGAATATTTTCCTGGAAGTCACCGCCAGCAGAGCGGCACCCAGGATAACGACGGACAGGAGATAGAAGACGACGGGAGACTCGCTCATTATTCAACGCCCTCTCTGATTTTGGAACCCGGTTTATTTAATTTTTTGGTCAGCTGGCTGCGGTCATACACACTGTGCTCGAAGTTTTGCGCCATCTTAATGGCATCCGTAGGACAGGCCTGGATACACAAATTACACATCGTACAAAGCTCCAGGTGGTAGATGAAGGTATCGAGCGCCTTTTTCTTCTTGCCCTCCGGTGACACATCGAATTTGGTGATGATCTTGATCGTCCCGTTGGGACAGGCCAGTTCACAGGCCGTGCAGCCCGTACAGGCATGCTCGTTTTGCTCGTCATGCAGCATGACCACCTCCCCGCGGAACCGCTCCGGCAGCTTCATGTCCGCCTTATTGTCGGGGTATTGCTGGGTGATGATCTCTTTACGATGCGTGAAATAATAGCCGGTCAGCCGCATCCCCTTCAACAGGGACCGCACCCCGCCGAACACATCCGATATATATTTCTTTAAAAATGCCATCCTTCAATTGCAATTAAAGTCATCAACAATAGGTTAAGTAAACTGATCGGTAAAAGATACTTCCACTCCAGGTTTAGCAATTGGTCGATCCTCAGCCGCGGAAACGTCCAGCGAAACCACATGATCACGAATATCAGGCAGAACGTCTTACCCATAAACCACAGCGACGATGGGATAAAATCCATCACCCGGTTGAAGCCCGCCCAATGACCGATGTGCAACGGCATCCATCCGCCCAGGAACAGCGTAGCAGCTATCCCGCACACGATGAAGATATTCACATACTCGGCCAGGAAGAACAGCGCAAACTTCATCCCCGAGTATTCCGTATGGAAACCCGCGGTGAGCTCCGATTCCGCCTCCGCCAGATCAAACGGCGCCCGGTTGGTCTCCGCTGTTACCGCGATAATAAAGATAACAAAGGAAATGATCGCCGGAATATGACCTTTGAACAACCACCAGCCATCCTGCTGGGAGTTGATGATATCCGAGATCCGCAGACTGCCGGTCAGCACCACGACGGAAATGACCGAGATTCCCGCCGACAACTCGTAGCTAACGATCTGCGCGCCGCTCCGCATTGCCCCCAGCAGGGAATACTTGTTGTTGCTGGCCCAGCCCGCCATCAAAATTCCGATCACCGACAGGGAAGAAACCGCAGAGATATACAGCACCCCGATATTGAGGTCCCAGATCTGCGTTCCCTTCGCAAAAGCCATCGGCGCCAGGATCAGCATGGCGACTACGATCACAACGTAAGGTGCCAGGTTGAACAGGAACTTGTCCGCCCCATCCGGCGTCAGCCCTTCCTTCATCGCCAACTTCAACGTATCCGCCACCGTTTGCAGACTACCCCCCGGCCCAACCCGATTCGGGCCCAGCCGGACCTGCATGTAGGCCGAAACCTTTCGCTCCATCAACACCAGCACCAACCCCAGCACCGCAAACAGCGCGATCGCGCAGAGCCCGATGATCACCGACTCCACCAGCACAACGACCGTCGGACTGAACGACCGGTTCAGCCACGCATCAATGGATTGAGTTATATTTTCTATGCTCAACATCCTAATTCTAACTATGGCGAATTCGCCGCAGTTAACCAACCCGCCCGCCAACACATCCTTCCCCCCACCCTAAAGCCCTCTCATCGGTCTATATCCGGGATCACCAGATCCAACGTCCCCATGATCGCCACCAGATCCCCGATCTTATACCCCCTCGCCATGTGATCCAGCGCCGAAAGATTCGAGAACCCCGGGCTCCGGAACTTGATCCGGTACGGCGTTGTCCCGCCCTCACTAATTATATAGACTCCGAATTCCCCCCGCGCCGTCTCCACCCGGGAATAGAACTCTCCCTTCGGCAACTTCAGCACCGCCTTCGTCTTCGCCTGGAACTCTCCCTCCGGAATATTGTCGATCAGCTGCTCAATAATGGAAACCGACTGCCGCATCTCCCGCATCCGTACCAGGTAGCGCGCGTAACAATCTCCCCCCGTCTCCTTCACTTCGTCAAATCGCACATCCCCATACACCTCATAAGGATACAGTTTCCGGATATCACAGCTAACCCCACTGCCTCTCGCCGTTGGCCCCGAACAGCCATACGAAACCGCATCCTCCGGTGAAAGATACCCAACTCCCTCCATCCGGCTCCTGAAGATAACATTTCCCGTTACCAACTCATCGTATTCATCGATCTTGGTGGCAAAGAGGCGGAGGAAATCCTTCACCTTTTGTTGGAAATTGGGGTGAAGATCAAACGCCACCCCACCGGGCACCATATAGTTCATCGTCAACCTCGCTCCACAGGTCTCCTCCATGATGTCATTGATGGCCTCCCTTTCCCGGAAGGCATGGAAGAAAGGCGTCAGCGCACCCACATCCATCGCCATCGCCCCCCACCACAGCTGATGAGAGGCCAGCCTCGTCAACTCATCCATCAGGACCCGGATCACTTTTGCCCGGGCCGGCACTTCGATCTGCATGCCCTTTTCCACGCACAAGGCACAACCGTGATTGTTGATATGCGAAGACAGATAGTCCATCCGGCTGGTCACATAGATGAATTGCCGGTACGAAAGGCTCTCGCACATCTTTTCGATGCTCCGGTGGATATACCCCAGGTGTGGTTCAACCTTCCTGATCGTCTCCCCGTTGAGCGTGATGACAAGGTGCAACACGCCATGCGTGGAGGGATGTTGCGGCCCAACATTGATCACCAGGTCCCCCTGTTCCGTCGTACCTATTTCTTCGATCATATCGCTCCCGGGCTCCGCCGGGTTATAATTTAATCATGTTGACAGGATCATCATAATCCTTCCTTAGCGGCCAGCCCACCCACTCATCCGTCATGAACAGCCGCCGCAGATCGGGGTGATCCGTGAACTCCACCCCCATCAGGTCATAAGCCTCCCGCTCATGGAATTCCGCCGTGCGCCAGATATCCGCAACTGTCCGGATGACCGGACTTGAGTGATCCAGTTTCGCTTTGACTACCAGCATGTGCCGGTGAACGGTCGACGTCAGATGATACACCATCATAAAATGTGTCTTCCAATCGACCGCCGTCACACAGAACAGATAGTCGAAATCAAGTCCCTCATCCGACCGCAATTCCCTCGCGAGACCTCCCCACGCCACCGGATCGATCACCACAGTCGTCCATTCACCCCCTTCCTCGAACGCCGCCGAAGGCACCATCTCCCCCAATCTGAGTTTCAATTCCTCTTTGTTCATGACCCTCCCCTCTTTATTTTCTCCTGTAAGGTGATCAGCGCATGCAATAACGCCTCCGGCCGCGGCGGACAACCCGCGACATATACATCCACCGGGATCACATGATCCGCACCTTTCACCACCGAATAGGTATTGTAAAAGAAAGGCCCCCCGCTTGTCGCACAGGCGCCCATGGCAATCACATATTTGGGATCGGCCATCTGATCATAAAGCCTCTTCAGCACCGGAGCCATCTTATTGACGATCGTCCCGGCAATGATGATCACATCCGCCTGCCGCGGCGTAGCCCTGGCCACTTCAAACCCGAAACGTGACCAGTCATATTTCGCCCCAGCCGTAGACATCATCTCGATCGCACAGCACGACGTGCCGAAAACCAACGGCCACAGAGAGTTGGACCTCGCCCAATTGATCACCTCATCCAGCTTCGTCACCAGGATCCCCCCGCCCGCCGTCGGATGCACCTCCCCTGGAAAAGATTTACCTACATCCATTTGAGCGCCCCCTTTTTATGTGCATACAGGAATCCCATGAACAGGATGAACAGGAAAACCACAATCTCCACAAGACCAGCCATCCCGATCTTCCGGACCGCGACCGCCCAGGGATACATAAAGACGAGCTCTACATCGAAGATGAGGAAGATCAGCGCATACAAGTAGTAGCCAACATTGAACTGATTCCAGGGAGTACCCACGGTCGGAACGCCGCACTCATATGCCTGGCCTTTCTGTGCGTTTTTTGTGCCTTTGACAAAGATCCGGGCGACCGCAATTCCCCCCGCCGCAAAACTCACCCCGGCAACAACAAGAACGATTAACGAAGCGCTTCCCATGGGTATGTGGTATTTAAACCCCCACTAATATACCGATAATTGCTGAATTATCTGTTTTTGTTACCGCCCCGATACGCTCCCGATACCAAACTGATTCCCGGCCCGCACTGGCTTTTTACCCTCAAAATCAACCTCAACCATCTTTTCACTCCCTACGCTGTTGGAATACTCATCCTTCAATGTCATCAGCACCTTCCGCGTCCTTACATCGATCACCTCACCGCTCGAAGGATAGGCATATTTGCCATCTATACTGAACAGGATCCAGCCCGGCATATCCTGCAGCGAGATCGTCGTCAACTGCTGGTATGGCGGAGCCGCACGGAAGACATGCAGCCGCATATTGTGGCCATCACATACCCATAACTCCTTTTCATCCGGCGTGAGCCCTATCCCATGACTGGGGTCGCCATGCCTTCTCACCGGACCCGGCTCCCATCCCTCCACCTCCACATGCGCAATCTTCGTCCCGAGTTTCAGATCACCAACCTCAAAGCCCAGCAAACTGTCCACCGTCACATATACCCGATCTTCTCTGCCGTTCACGGTGAATGGCCGCACATTGTTCGCAAACGGCCCCACCTTGAGCGCCACCTCACGTGTCCGCGCATTGGCAACATACAGCCAGTGACTTCCGATATCATCCAGGTATACGACATCCCCCGCCCGCCCGTAGATCGTATTATGAGACCGCTTGAATCCGCTGACCTTCCCGACAACATCGCCTGACCTGCAATCCACTATATTCCACCAACTATTCTCCAGGGAAGGCAGATACATCGTCAGCCCATCCGGCGAAATAGCCATCCGATCACAGCCGCCGTCCAACGGCTTCTCCCAGACCACCGAATCGGTCGAAAGATCGATACGCACCAGCGCCTCCAACGTACTCACATAGATGCTGTTTAGCGGAATACTCACTGCGATTCCCTTCACATTCGACGGCTTCCCGTTCGAATGCAACCCCAGGAAAGGAATTCTCCTGACAAACCGATGATGATCGTTGATATCGAATACAAGGATCCCATGCCCGCCATACCCAAGGTAATCCCTGATACCCGGCACCGCCACATACAGATATCGCTGCTGCGCCTGTATAGCCGCCGAAGCCAGGAAAATAATAGTTAAGGCTAACAGATGTCGCATGGTTTAAGCACAGCCTATTTCCCTCCAATTTACCATTAATATCTCACTCAGAATTACCTGGGGAAACTATCCTATGAAGACCCTGCTCCTACCGCGCAGCCTTGATATACCCCCAACCCTGCCGTTGTTTGGTAATGATCTCATAAATTCCATCCGGTACAACATGAACACCCGGCAGGAGCTGGTCTGCGGTGATATTGTTGTTTTTCATCGCCACCGCGCAAACCGAAAAGGTGATATTCTTATTGGCCGCCAGCCGCGTCACATCGTCCGCCACAAGCGATTTGTCCTTCACCGCCAGCTCCAACCCCTTCGCATACATCACCACCTCCATTTTAGCATCCGGATTCGATTCGCTGATCTCTTTCAGCCACCGGATCATGTTCTTTTGATCGACCGTATCCCGGCTCGTAAGATCGAAGACGACCTTATAGTCGGCACGCTGCGCCACCACAACAAGCGAGCAGCACAAGAGCGCCAGCAAAAATTGAACTTTTTTCATTTTGAAGATTTTTTTTGTTTCTCGTCCCGCGCCTTTACAATCGGCGGAAATGGCCCGAACTTATGCTGCCCGGCGCCAAAAGTATCCGGGAATGGCCCGAACGGATGATCCACCGGCTTCAGCCCAATATCCGGCCAGTCCTGCGCGAACGCCTTGACCGGCCGCGGCCGCGAATCGATGAACGCCGCCAGATCCCAGGCCTCTTCCGCCGTTAACTGGGGTTTGCGGTAATCTGTACCCGATGGCATATTATTATAGATGAACCCCGCCAGCCGCGACAACCGGTAAAAGCTCGCACCCGAATTGTAGCTGTGATCCCCCCATACCGGCGGATAGACATAGACCCGCCCGTCCTTATCCATTACCCCCGCGCCTTCCGGGCCATGACAGAGTTGACACTTCAACCCGTAAAGTTGCTTGCCCTTCGCCGGATCGGCCGCCCGATTGAGGTAAGCGATCGCTTCAATCCCGGATCCGGCCGGTTTCTTCCCCTTGGGCACGTCCGCCCCCAACCATTCCATATACGCCGCCATCGCCAGCGCCTCCCGGGAGGAACTGTCCGGAGCAACCCCATTCAGACTTCGCTCGAAGCAGTCCGTTATGCGCTGCGCAATGTCCTCGACCGCACCCCGCCGTTCCTTGAATTTGGGATAGGATGACTGAACACCGCCAAAATTATTCCCCCAGGGCTGGCGGCCCCCACTCAAATGACAATTCTGACAGTTCATCCCATTGGAGCTATGGCTCAACACGCCCGCGGGGCCGTAATAATACCCTGTTCTTTCAATAAGATCCTGCCCATACCGGATCAGATCGCCCGCACCCCCAACCGGAATCGCAACCGAATCCGGCCCGCGCCAGAGTGAATCGGCTGCAGCGGCGACAGGTCTCACCAGCTGTATTCGCCTCAGCAGGATCTCCCCACCTACCAACACCAGTAGAATAAGGAAAATCACCCCCATCATCGTTTTGCTTTTCATCAGCCCGCGAAGCAATAAGTACAGCCATGTTCCTGCGCCCGGCCTAGCGCCCAAACGCCCGACGGCATCGCCGGAATAGCGGGGATCATCCCGGCCACCCATTCCTTTTTAACCGCGGCGGCATCCTGGTTCGTTTTCATCCCCGCCACCGCACTGTAGACGGTGAGGGCCATGTCGCAGGCACAGAACAATACGCCGTTGCCTTGCAAGTCCTTGATTCCGATCGGGACCGAACCGAGCCCCGGTACCTTGAAGTCATCCGGCTTGGTGTCCCAGAATGGATTCCGCGTGGCAGGCGCCATCGTCCTCGGATCGTTGATCTTGAACGTTTCGCCCAGCTTGTACTTTGCCCACAGATCATCCCCAAGCGCATATGGGATGGAGTTATGACGTAAGACGACGACAACGCTGCAATCCTTCATGTCAGTTCCCGTCCCTTTATTTGTAAGCAGGAATACCAGCGGCCAGGCAAACGTGAAGATCTCCTTGGGTTCCGGCGAATCGAAGACGATCTTGTGCTTTCCCTTGATGTTGGACTTGAACCACTCATCGGGGTCCTCCAGCCCCACACCCCCCGGGTCATCACCCGAGACCCCGTTTTCAAATGTAGTTTTTGCGCTGGCCGTCAATGGTAGATTACTCATCCCGATAAGCGCAGCAGTGCCTGCCAGTTTGCCAAGGAAATCACGCCTGCTCCCCGGCCGGTTTTGATGGATCGTGCTCATGTAAGTGCTTTTAAAGTTAGGAAAGTGAGACCTATAGGTCGGACCCCAGCTGCCGCCGGAATTATGGCTTGAGAGAAAAGCACCGCAGAGCTCTTAAATTACGATTATTATTTATAAAAAAAATAATTATCTATCGACCCTATGTTACATAACTGCTTCATCTCGTCTCCACGCCGCCCCTCCCAAAGCTCCATCCGACAACCCCGCCGCCAACAGACCCGGCACTCCCACAACCCCAGCCGTTGCCGAACCACCAACATGACCCGGACCGCCCTTACCCATCAGCAGCGAACCGCCCACCCGCCCCGCCGCACCACCCGCAAGCGCCGACGGATCGATCACCGGTCCAGCCGGATCCATCACCCGTCCCGCCGGATCCATCACCCGTCCCGCCGGATCCATCACCCGTCCCGCCGGATCGATCACCGGTCCCGCCGGATCTACCACCGGCCCGCTCATCGTGAAGTAGTACGCCGTGGCAATGAAACGTCTTACGTGCTTTCGCGTCTCCCCCGGCAAATACTTTTCCAGCGCCCAGAAGTTTCTTGACCCCGCCAGCTTTATCGCCCGATACACCGGCGCCGGGCCCGCGTTATACGCCGCCAGCACCAGCAGCCAGTCCTCCAACTCCCGGTGCAGATCCCGCAGATACAAAGCAGCCGCCCCCGTACTCTTATAATAATTGGTGCGCTCATCCGACCGGCGCCCCACTTTCAACCCCAGTTCCCGGGCCGTCCCGGCCATCAGCTGCCAGGGACCCCTGGCCCCTACCCGCGACACCGCCCCGGCCTGCAGATCTGATTCAATCACAGCGAGATACCGCAGCTCCTCCGGCAGGTCATAGTGATCCATCACCGAATCGATGATCGTAAAAGGGTGAAAACTCCGCTCCCGAATCCCGGCGAGCACCTCATTATTTTCCTTGATATACGCATCCACAAATTTCCGCAGCGGCCGGCTGGGACTTTGCAGGGTATAGACAGCCAGGCCGGACATCTCGGCGCGGGACGCTCCCGGCACAATCCCAGCTTCAAACGACGACCCGCGCCCCGATGGACGCGCATCAGCAGATAAGTGATTGATTGACAACAACCCACATAGGGCAACGAAAGTAGGTACCTTCAACATCGTTTTAGTTTTTTGCGGTAAAACAATGCCGGTCCCAGGAATGGATTAACTTGAGTGAGGGTTGAACATAGACTAGAGGAGAAGCACAAACGCCAGGCCGTGGGTACGGAAAACAGGCTTTTCATTCACGGCGGCAGTAACTTGCAACTCTAAAGATACTCATCGGTTCCCGTATCTCATAGCGTAAAAATACGACGTTCGGACTAACTGATTAAAAATCAAAGAATTACAAAATGGATAATTTCAACACGTTACAGGAAATAGTTTTCAACAGGAGAAGTACAAAGCCCGTTGACCTCAACGGCAAGACGATCGACGACCGGCAGATCCGGCAATTGCTCGACCTGGCAAACTGGGCCCCCTCCCACGGCCTGACCGAACCCTGGCGCTTCATCGTCTATAGCGGCCCCGCCGTCCGCGGGTTTTGCCAACAGCACGCCGAACAATACCGACAGACCACCCCGCCCGACAAATTCGTCCCCGCCAAATACGAAAAACAAGCCCACAACGGCGACCTCGCCTCCCACCTTATCATCGTCTACATGCAAAGAGGCGCCAATCCCGGTATCCCTGTCCTCGAAGAGATCTGTGCCACCGCCGCCGCAGCCGATAATATCCTCCTGGGCGCGGAAGCCCTCGGCATTGCCGTCCTCTGGAGCACCGGAGGCACTGTTTTACAACCGGTTATGAAGGAATACCTCGGACTTGGCCCCGAAGACACCGTTCTGGGCCTCCTTTACCTTGGTTATACGGATGAACCCCGTCGCCCCGGCAAACGCACCCCCATTACCGAAAAGACCAAATGGATCACCGCGCTATAACCATATCGATCATCTTCCTCATCACATTGGCTGGTAGTCACGCCCGCGCAACCCCCGGCATGATCGACCCTTCCACTCCCGCCAACACGATCACCATCGACCCTTCCACTCCCGCCAACACGATCACCATCGACCCCATCATTTCGGCCGACTCCGCCTCCTGCGTCCTGCCCTTCACCCGCGCCGGAAACCTGATCTTGATCCAGGCCAAATCCGACACCACCACCGGCTTCTTCGTCTTCGACACCGGCGCCCCCGGCCTCGTGCTCAACATAACTTATTTCCGCCGCTACCCCACCTCCAACCCGCAAGAAAGCGGCGGCCTCACCGGAGGCACCACGTCCGTCCAGACAATCGTTGACAGCTTTCGCCTCGGCCCCATCAGCTACTTTCACGCCCCGGCCGACCTGATCGACCTCGGCCATATCGAGAACAGCAAAGGAGTGAAGATCTTCGGGCTGATGGGTCTCCAACTTTTCGAACGCTTCGAAATGATCATCGATTATAACAGTAACCGCCTCTACCTCCATTTGATCAGCAGGAAAGAGGCCGCCACCTTCCGCAGCCCGCAGCTCCTCGATTCCGGCGCCTACACCATCATCCCGATCGCCATCGAAGAGCACAAGATGATCGTTTACCTGTTCCTGAAAGGCCGGAAGCTCAAGTTCATCATCGACAGCGGCGCTGAGACCAATGTCCTCGATAGCCGCCTGCCCGGCAACATATTCCAACAGGTAGAGATCACCCGAAGGGTTACCCTCAACGGCAGCGGCAATCACAAGGTGGAAGCCCTTTACGGCGATGTCAGGGGCCTGCGGATCGGCGATCGCGACGTCGGCGCCCTCCCCGTCCTAATTACGAACCTCCAAAGCATGTGCGACGCGTACAACAACTGTTTTGACGGAATGCTGGGCTTCGATTTTCTGTCTCTCCATAAAATTGGATTTAATTTTGTCACCCGTAAGATGTATATATGGAAATGAGGCGCCTCCTGCTATATAGTCTTTTACTGATGCTGACGCTGCAGCCGGCATTCTCCCAGGGGGACACGCAGAACGCCTCTTACACCATTCGGGAAGGCAGAATGGTTATCCGGATCATGAAGAAGAAGATCGAAAAAGGCGACCTTGACAAATTCGTAGAGAAATACGACCTGACCGATCTCGACCTCACCCGGGCCCTGAATTCGGACCGCGTGGATCAGCTCACAAAGGACGGCTGGCGGATCGACATCAACAACAGTCAATACTTCGTTATCAGCAAAAAGATCGGCGGCATCGACCAGCTCGGGAACCCCGAGCAACGAATGGCCCTCACCGAAGGTCACCCTAATCCCTATGACCTGTTCCCGGCCCGCAACGACAACCTGATCTATGGGATCAACCGCTTTGCCGGCAAATTTCCTTTTGCCGTTACCGACTCCACGGTGACCTTCTACCTCAGAGGCCACAACAACGCCCGCAAAGTAATGCTCGCCGGTAGCTTTACCGATTGGCAATATGGCGCCTACAACATGACCCGCACCGATAGCGGCTGGACCTCCCTCGCCCGGCTTGGTCCCGGCAAATACTGGTATAAATTTATCATCGACGGCCGCTGGACAACCGACCCCGACAATACCCTCGAGGAATCCGACCCGCACGGCAACATCAATTCCGTTTATTATAAGCCAAACACCACTTTCGTTCTCGCCGGTCACCAGGATAACAAAGACGCCTTTCTCACCGGCAGCTTTAACAACTGGAATCCCGGTGAGCTCCCCATGCAAAAAGGTCCTACCGGCTGGACCATTCAGCTGTATCTCGCGGAAGGGACCTATACCTACAAATTCGTGGTCGACGGCAAATGGATGGAAGATCCCGTGAACAACAATCGCACCCCGGATGGGCACGCTGGATTTAATTCCGTCTTCCGCCTCGGCCAGCCTCATCTCTTCACCCTGCCAGGATTCTCCTCGGCCAGGACCGTTGCCGTCGCCGGCACCTTCAACAACTGGCAGACCAATGAATGGTTGCTGCACAAGACCTCAACTGGCTGGGAACTACGGTATACCCTCGGCCCCGGCAACTACCAATATCGATTCGTCGTCGATGGCAAATGGATCGACGATCCCGCCAACCCCCTCTTCGTCTATAGCCGGGACCACCATGTCCGAAACGCCTTCCTGATCATCCAACCCAACTATACATTCCGCTTGAAAGGCTATCCCGATGCCAAGGAAGTCTCTGTGGCCGGCGATTTCAATGACTGGACCCCCAACGCTTTGAAGATGAAACGCGTAGGCGATGCCTGGGTTTTCGACATCCACCTATCCGTCGGCAAACACCTCTACAAATTCATCGTCGACGGCCATTGGGTCAGGGACCCTGGCAATCCCCTATGGGAGGGAAAGGAACCCAATAACGACAACTCGGTCCTCTGGATGGAGGAAAGATGAGGTATCTCCCCGCCCAATATAGGGAGCCCTCCCTATATCCCACAGCTGGAAAATGAATTGTTTTGTCTCATCAATTCATTTCTTCACGCTTTAAACATTCTTGATATGAAACGGATTACCCCCTTCGGAAAAATCTTCATCATCCTGACCTTCCTTTCCCTCCGGCTCGTCGCCCAGACAACCCAGACCGCCAGGCCAATCCCGACAAGCCAGACCGTCCAACCATCCCAACCATCCCAGACCGCCCGGGACACCACCCAATTCTACATCGATGTCCACCACCTCGGGGCCGGTAAAGTCACTGCCGTCGCGGTCGCCGGCGCGCACCAGAAAGACCTCGCGGTCGAGAAGAAGTACAACGTCAGCTTTATCAAATATTGGGTCGACGAAACCAAAGGCGACGTTTATTGCCTCTCCTCCGCCCCCAACCCCCAGGCCATCCGCGCAACCCACGCCGAAGCCCACGGCCTCCTGCCCGACGATATCTACAAGGTAAGCCCCGGCCAGGAAGCGATGCTCAAAGGGAATAACAACCTCTATCTCGATATCCACGAGCTGGGACCCGGCAATGTCACCGCAGCCGCCGTCGCCGCCGCCCACCAGAAAGACCTCGCGGTCCAACAGAAATATGGAGTGAATTTTATCAACTACTGGGTAGATGAAAAAAGCGGTACCGTGATCTGCCTCTCCCAGGCGCCCGACTCCGCCGCAGTCGTCAACACCCACCGCGAAGCCCACGGACTGCTCCCGGTCTCAGTCGTCAAGGTCGCGCAGGGACAGTAGGTTGAACTCGATACGGAACAGACAACGGCTTGCCCCTCAATGGAACGGGTGAGCCGTTTTGCCATATTTGGGTCCACATGATTATTGTGAAGGCGATCCCGATCAAGGCCCCCGCACCCAACGCCAATTTTTTGACAGCCGGCTTTACGCCGAAGAACGCTGCCATAGACCGCCGCCACAGAAAGGCAACCATCGCCAAATGGAACAAGGCCCCATACAAATTCGGTATGGGGTTGACACGGAACAACGTAAAACGCAACATCTCAACAAACAAAGCCAGGTCGGCGAAGATCATATACGTATGTTCAACCACCAGCAGGATCCAACCCCATTTTCGCTTCTGAATGATCAGCACAAAAATCAAGCTATCTAGCGCCAGGGGCACCCCAACAAAGAGAAAATCCTCTATACTAAGCCCGAATTTGCTCGCCGAGATAAAGTACCGGACTATAAAATAAAGGTCCCGCGCATACCAAATCCCATAAACCACCAGGAAGATCCGATACCATTTATACGGCTGTAACTCCGCCGACGGCCTCGCGATCGGCTCTACCCAATCCGCAACAGCTGCCTTATAGGAGTCGACCCTCGCAGTCGCCGCCGTCCGATTCGTCTCTTTTTCCCGGAAATATTGATCCGCTTCCTCCTGATCCAACGGAGAGACTTCTCTTTCCCGCAATACCCGCTCCGCCGCCAGCACCGCCGCCGCCTGATAACGCTCCTTTTCCCGAACGATATTGATCAGGTCCGCAGTGGAATACTGCCGGTAGATGTCGTCGAAGTCGAAGGGCTCCATGCCGATAAAGTACGACAAAGCCCCAAATCTCACAACCACCTACGCCGATTCCCACCCCTTATTTCGCCACCACCCGATACCGCAGCGCGATTACTCCATTGGAAAACTTCCTTTCCTCCCGCAATTCCAGCCCCACCCGATCCCTCAACCTCGCAAAATACGGCTTCCCCGCTCCAAGCACAACCGGCCAGATCGTCACCACAACCTCATCCACAAGACCCGCCGCCAGCAGCGTCGAAAGCAGCTGCGCACTCGCCAACAACAGCAGGTCCCCCTTCACTTCTTGTTTGATCCGTCCGATCTCTTCGACAACATGGCCCCCGACTACCCGCGTGTTCTTCCAGGCAATCGATTTCAGCGTCGTGGTCACCACGACCTTCAAAGCTTCATTGACCCACTCCGCATAATCCACCATCCATCCCGGCCATTTCTCCGTATTCTTTAGTACATCAGGCCAGAATGGGTCCATCAGCTCATACGTCTTTCGCCCATATATGGTACCCGCTGCATTCCGCCACAGCTCCGCGACCAAAACCGCTATCTCCCCATCCATCCGGATCCAGTTGATCTGTCCCTCCGGATCGGCCATATACCCGTCCAGGGATATATGACCCAATGCGATGATCTTACCCATAATGTTATTTTTTTGAATGCCCCAAAACTACACCCTCCCCCGCGCTCCCGACAACTCCCGAACCCGACATTTTCAGGTCTTTTTGCGACAAACTCTTTTCTCTAAATTTATGAAATGAAACATATCTCCATCCTGGTCCCCGCTGGCGACTGCAGCCTCACCAATATTGAAGGCACCCACCAGATCCTCACGCGCGTCAATGACTATCTCGCCGACGCAGGCCGCGACCCCCTCTTTATCGTCCAGCTGGTCGGCTCCCATCCGGAGATCAAAATGAAAAACGGGCTCTTCACCGTTTCACCTGACGTACTCGTCTGCGATCTTCCCCGGACCGACCTGATCCTCATTCCATCTGTTCACGGTGACCAACTTCGCATCCTCGCCGACAACCGGGAGCTCCTCTCCTGGATCACCCGGCAATACAACAATGGCGCCGCCGTAGCCTCCATGTGTATCGGCGCCTTCCTCCTTGCCGGTACCGGGCTGCTCGACGGCAAGACCTGCACCACGCATTGGCAATTTGCGGAGAAATTCAGCCGCCTCTTCCCCGCCGTTAACCTCGTCGTCGACAAGATCATCACCGACGAGAAGAATATCTATACCAGCGGCGGCGCCTACTCCTGGCTCAACCTCATCCTCTACCTCATCGAGAAATACGCCGGCAACCAGATTGCCGTCCAATGCGCCAAAGGGTTCCAGATCGATATGCAACGCACCAGCCAGTCCCCGTTCATCATTTTCAGCGGTCAGAAAGATCATGAAGACACCGCCATCCGCCAGGCCCAGGATTACATCGAAAAGAATGTCCACTCCCGCATAACCGTCGGCCACCTCGCTACGCTATTCTCACTTGGCCGCCGGAACCTCGAACGCCGGTTCAAGAAAGCAACCGGCAATACGGTCATGGAATATATCCACCGCGCCAAGATGGAAGTGGTGAAAAAAAGCCTCGAGAATACCCGGCTTGGCGTGGGCGAAGCCATGGACAGAGTGGGCTACTCCGACCCCAAAACCTTTCGCGTCGTCTTCAAGAAAGTAACCGGCCTCTCCCCGCTGCAATACCGAAAGCGCTACAACCGCGAGTTTGCCTGACCCGCCCCGCCGCCTCCCCACCGCCCGATACGTCCACCGCCCTATCCGTCCACCGCCCGATCGGCCCATCGCACAGCCCGCCTGCACCCCGCCCTACCAGTTATCCGTCCGGAACGGCGCCATCGGAAGCCCCTCCTTACTAAACACATTCCCAATCCCCGAATTACTGAACTGATACCGCACCGCCACCGGCTTCTTCACCTCCTTCGACCAGACCTCCAGCTTGCTCCCCTCTACCTTGCCCTCCGCCGGATGAAAGACCCGGTCTTCCCCCGCAACGGTCAGCGTCATCATGTCCCTGCCCTTTACCATCAGCCCACCAGGCGCATTCGAAAAACTCAGGAACAATCTATCCCCCTTCGTTTCCATACTTTCATATCGGGGGTTCTTATAGTATAGCCCCGGCCGATGATACGTCTCCGCCAACGCCCAATTCGCCAGCCGCAACCCGACATCATGTTTATCCTTCGGATGAATATCGGTCGTATCGCCCGTTATGTCACTGATCACCACCATCCCCGTTCCCCCGAGATCCTGCACCGCCGCCTCCTGCTCCCGCAGCCATGCACCCTGATCCATCGTCCCATACTTGAACGGAGCGATCTGCACATAATAGAACGGAAAGCTCGCACCCCACGCCCTTCGCCACGCCCCGATCATCGTCGTAAGCAGCTTCGCATACGTATCCGATGTCCCCACATTACTTTCCCCCTGATACCACAACGCTCCGGCGATACTAAAGGAGGTCAGCGGAGCGATCATCCCATTGTAACAATATCCGGGCAGGTGCGGCCAGCCAGGTGCCGGAACCAGCTTGCCATTCGCGGACCTCAGCGCCGAATCATCGTTTATCATCGCCTCCGGCGTCCAGACTTCCGCCGGCGTACCGCCCCACGCCGCCTCGATTAACCCCACCGGTACACCAAGCGCCTTATTCAACGACTTCCCAAAATAATACCCCACCGCACTGAACGTCTTCAGTTCACTGGAATCACAAGCCGCCCACCGCCCCGGACAGTCATCCTGCGGCGCGGTCGACGTTGTCCTCGGCACATGGAAGAACCGGATCTGATCGTTCGCACAGGCCGGCAATTCCGCCTGCACATCCGGCAGCCCCCACGTCTCGCACATCTCCATATTGGACTGACCCGAACAAACCCACACCTCACCGATCAGCACATTCTTCAGCTGGATCATATTCCCACCCTTGAAGTCGATCGTATACGGACCACCCGCTCCCGGTGTGGCCACCGTCAATACCCAATGACCATCCCGAGTTCCTACTACCGAATCGGTGGCCAGACTCCAGGAAGGCGTAATAAAGATCTTCTCCCCCGCGTCACACCAACCCCATAGTTTAACGTTTGAATGTTGTTCCAGGACCATATTATCAGCAAGGACCGCCGGCAGCCGGACATTGGCGAAGGACGCCCCGCCGGACAGCAGCAGCGCAGGCAGCAACCAGAATCGTTTCATCGAAGGAAGTTAACAAATATTTCCAATCATTCGATAAATTGCAAACTCCTATGGGATCGGATTCACATAATGCAGCTTTTGAACTCGCGGTACAATTTGTCAATCAGACCTCCCGATCTGTCTTCCTTACCGGCAAGGCCGGGACGGGCAAAACAACCTTTCTCAAATTTATCTGCGAGAACACCTTTAAAAAACTGGCCGTTACCGCGCCAACGGGCGTCGCCGCGATCAACGCGGGCGGAACGACACTCCATTCTTTTTTTCAGCTGCCCTTCGGACCTTACCTCCCCATTCCTCAACCTTACTTCTCCGCACCGTCGTCAAACATCGCCGCCTCGGACCCGCAAAGCCTCATCCGCAATATCCGGTTGAGCAGCGCCCGACGCGAACTTTTGCAGGAACTCGAATTGTTGATCATCGACGAGATCAGCATGGTCCGCGCCGATACCCTCGACGCCATCGACACCATCCTCCGCCACTTCCGCGGGCAGCCCTTGCTCCCCTTCGGCGGACTGCAGGTGCTCTATATCGGCGACCTCTTTCAATTACCGCCCGTCGTGCCGACCGACGAATGGGGGCTGCTGCAGCAGCATTATGCCAGTCCGTTCTTTTTTGATGCCAGGGTGATCGCGCAGGCGCCACCGGCCTGTCTCGAACTGAAAAAGATTTACCGGCAGAACGAAGCGCGTTTCATCGACCTTCTTAACTCCATCCGGGCTAACCACGTGACAGAAGCGGACGTCGCCACCCTGACCGACTACTACCAACCGGATTTCGTCGCCCCAAAGTCAGAGAACTATATTACCCTTACGTCCCACAACTCCAAGGCCGATCAGATCAACCGGCAGGAGCTTGCACAACTCCCCGGCAGGGCTCATACCTACAACGCCGCCGTCACCGGCGAATTCAGCGACAAGGCCTACCCCGCCGAACCAACCCTATCCCTGAAGGAAGGCGCCCAGGTCATGCTGATCAAGAATGATAAAGGCGAGACCAGACGCTACTACAACGGTAAGATCGGCCGGGTCCACCGCCTCTCCGCCGAACGGATCACCATCCAATTTCCTGATGAGCCCGATGAGCTGATCCTCGAAAAAGAGATTTGGAAGAATATCCGCTACAGCTACGATAAAGAGAAAGACCGGATCGATGAAGAAGAATTGGGCAGCTTCTCCCAGTACCCGATCCGGCTGGCCTGGGCGATTACCATCCACAAAAGCCAGGGCCTCACGTTTACAAAAGCCGTGATCGACGCCGGTGATTCCTTTGCCCCAGGTCAGGTCTACGTGGCCCTCAGCCGCCTGACCACGCTTGATGGCCTGGTACTCCGGTCCCGGATCACTCCCTGGTCCATCCGCACCGACCCGCGGGTTGCCGGGTTTATGGAAAACAACCCGCCGAACCAGATCGTCGAACAACAGCTGGAACAGGACCAGCGAACTTTTATCAGCGCGACCCTTCTGGGCGCCTTTGACTGGTCCCGCCTGACCGAACAGCTGCAGGATCTGGGTGATGATTACTCGAAGCCCGCGCTTGCCCTTCACGACACGGCGCGACGATTCACGCAGCAGCTCGAACAGCTCCTCCCCGGCGCGGAAGCCGACGACTACCGATACTTACACGAACGCACCGAAGCTGCGACCCGTTATTTCATCCGGGAGATCGACGACCAGCTGCTGTCGCCCCTGTCAAAAAATATCGACCACTTAAGATCACGGAAAAGAAAGAAGAAACAAGGCGCGGAGCTGGTTACGCTGAAGATAACCATAACCCGGAAACGACAACAACTGGAGGAGGCCTTACAACTGATCACGGGGCTTCGGAACGGGATCAGCACGACCCGCCTGCTCAACCGTCTCGACAACGACCGCCGCTCACGATCCACCGCCGAGCCGGATCCGGCCACCTCCATACCACCCCGACCCCCCCCCCCCCCCGCAAAAGGCAGCACCCGCCGCATCACCCTTCAACTCTATAAGGAAGGTATCCCCATCCCCGAGATCGCCGCCCGCCGCAGCCTCACCATCAGCACCATCGAAGGTCACCTGGCCTCCTTTATCCCGACCGGAGAGATCGATATCAACGAATTAGTGCCCGAACATAAGCTCATCCCCATCCTGACCGTCATTCGCGAGATCGGTGAGACCGCCCTCGGACCCATGAAAAGCCGGCTCGGCGATGACTATTCCTACGGCGAGATCAAAGCCGTGCTCCAATATTCCAAACAGCTCCCAACCCCACCCTCATGAAGATCCTCCCTCTGACCTATATGTCCACCCACTACTATCTGCTCATCACAGACAAAGCAACGGTATTGGTGGATGCCGGCTGGCCCGGTACCCTCGGGAAATTCCTTCACCTCCTTCGAAGCACCGACATCCGGCCCGAGACCATCACCCATTTCTTTGTCACCCACTATCACCCCGACCACGCAGGCCTCACCCAGGAACTTCAGGATCTCGGCATCCGGCTCATCGTCGCCGAAACACAATTGGCCGCCATCCCCCTGCTCAAACAATGGATCAAGCCCGCAACCGGATGGAAAGAGATCAGCATAACAAAGGAAACGATCGTCATCCCAATCTCGGGCAGCAGACCGCTCCTCCAACGTCTTGGCCTCAACGCTCAGTTCGCTCACACCCCCGGCCACAGTGATGACAGCGTCAGCCTCATACTCGACAGCGGCGAGGCCTTCATCGGCGATCTCCCCGTCCCGAACTTCGCTTCGCTCGGTTATCCAACGGGAGAAAATGACGACATCCCCCGAAGCTACGCCACCCTCAAAGCCCTCGGCGTCCACACCCTATACCCCGCCCACGGCCCGAGCCCTATCCCCTTCCAGCCCTAGCCCATGATCCGAGCCCTATTCCGTTTAAGCCCTAACCTATTCCGTTCTAAGACTTTTGACCGGATTCGCGACCGCGACCTTGATCGCCTGAAAGCTCACCGTCGCCAACGCGATCAACAGCGCCAACGCCCCCGCCATTCCAAAAATCCACCATTGCAGGCTGATCTGATACTCGAAATTCTCCAGCCACTTATGCATCGCCCACCCCGCAAGCGGCGATGCCAGCAAAAATGCCACCAGCACCAACAGGAGGAAGTCCTTCGACAACAACGTGAACAACGTCCCCGCCTTCGCACCCAGCACCTTCCGGATCCCAAACTCCTTCGTCCGTTGCTCCGCCGTGAACATCGCGAGCCCAAGCAAACCCAGACAGGAGATGAAGATCGCAAGCGCCGCGAAGCAATTGGCCAGTCCCTGCACCACCTCCTCACTTTTGTATAGGTTCCGGTACTGCTCATCCGCAAATTGATAGGTAAAAGGAAACTTCGGATTCAGCTGGCGGCAAAGGGTCTCCAGCCCCTTCAACGCCTCTTTCGTTTGCCCCGCCTTCGTTCGCACGATCGCTTGCCCCCATTGTTCCTTCTCTCCATAGAAGATGATGAGCGGCCGGATGGGGTCATGAAGCGAATTGAAATGGAAATTCCGGACCACGCCGACTATATGCCCATTATGGCCCCAGAATTTCAGCCGCCGCCCGATGGGATCTTTATACGCGATCCGCCTCGCCGCCTCTTCATTCAAAATATAACCTACCGTATCCGTTCCATATACGGGCGAGAACTCCCGGCCTTCCTTCAATTGCAGACCCATCGTCTTTACAAAATCATAGCCGGCCGACGTATTCGTAAACATGATCGTATTATTAGGGTCCTTGCCGTCCCAGTCTACTCCCAGGGTCCCGTTCTCGATATTCGTCGGCGACTGCGATGCCCGGCTGACCGCTCCCACGCCCGGCAGTTTCATCGCCTCTTCCTTGAATACATTGTACTTACCCGTCAGATCGCCCTCCAGCGGAATATAGACCAGGTTTTCCCGGTTATACCCGAGATTGACTGACTGCACATAGTCGACCTGCTGGGATACCACGATCGTACCGATTATCAGCACGATCGACAACATGAACTGAAAGACCACCAACCCCCGCCGGAACCAGGCTGTCGCCGGGCTGAATTGCAAGGTCCCCTTCAACACCCGGATTGGCTGGAAGGACGAAAGAAAGAGCGCCGGATAGCTTCCCGAGATCAAACCGGTCACCAGCACGATCCCCGCCAGACTGAGCCAGAAGGACGCCGAAGCATAGGGAAAAACGATCCCCTTCCCCGTGAGCTGATTGAAAGCCGGCAGCGCCAGCAGCACGATCCCAAGCGCAAGCATGACCGAGATCGCGGCCAGCAGCACCGCCTCAGCCATGAACTGGCGCACCAGCGCCGGCCGCACCGCCCCGACAACCTTCCGGATCCCAATCTCCTTGGCACGCTTCACCGACCGCGCCGTCGTCAGATTCATGAAATTGATACAGGCGATACACAGAATGAAAATCGCCACGAGACTGAACAACCGCACATATTCGATCCGGCCGCCCTCGATCTTGCCATTCACGATCTGCCCGTGCAGGTAGATGTCCCCGAACCGCTGTATCCCAAGCTCGATATAGAAGCTCTTCGACATGTATTTGTTGTACTTGGCCAGGAAATGCTTGATTTTCCCGTCAAACGCGGCCGCATTGGCATCCTTCCGAAGGAGCAGCAGTGTCTGCGGTCCGTTATTACCCCAATCCTTTGCCCAGTCATTGTCCTCCAAATAGGCATACCAGCTGATAACGAAGTCGAACTTATCCGAAACGGTCGATGGCTGATCCTCGAATACCGCCGTAACCTTCAGATCACGCCGGTTCTCGTTTCGCATGGACTTCCCGATCGCCGCCTGGGGACTTCCAAAGAAGGCCACCGCCATCTTCCGGCTGATCGCCATGCTCACCGGCGCGTTAAGAGCGGATTCCGCCGTCCCCTCCAGCAGCGGATAACTGAACATCCGGAAGAAATCGGCGCCCGCGAACGCCCCGTCCTCTTTCAGGATCTTATCCCCCACCTGGAACGTCATCCGCTCCCCACCACCGAAGCCAGACGACATCTCCACCTCCGGTAATACTTTCTTCATTTCATCCGGCAAGACCCCGGGCGTATAATGCCCCGATTGGATCTTCCCGTCATAATACTGCCGCTCGTACACGCTATACAGCCTGTCACCCTTGGTATGGAAGTTATTCACCGCCTCTTCATCCCTGATCCACAAGAGGATGAGCAGACTGCAGGCCATCCCGATCGCCAGACCGGCGATGTTCAAAAAACTATACCCCTTCTGTTTCCACAAACTCCGGAAAGCAACTTTGAAGAAATTCTTGATCATGAGAACAATTTGTGTTACTAAGGGGCGTGCAAGTGGAAGAATTGTTGCACCCGCCCACCCATTCCCGTCAGCCCCACCCGTTCCCGTCATCCCCATCATCCCCGTCATCCCCATCATCCCCATCATCCCCGTCATCCCCATCATCCCCATCATCCCCGTCATCCCCATCATCCCCGTCATCCTCGACCATTCCCGACCATTCCCGACCATCCCCGTTTTCCCCCGCCCTATC
>Ga0210383_10000758_pt1 | contig 29361 bp, 21 predicted proteins | sample IncBWC14OmetaG_FD_160072 | JGI IMG/M metagenome (GOLD analysis project Ga0210383, IMG submission 160072) | Forest soil microbial communities from Barre Woods Harvard Forest LTER site, Petersham, Massachusetts, United States - Inc-BW-C-14-O ... | reverse complement strand
CCGGAGGGCTGGCGCATCATCCATGATCACACCAGCGCGGTGGAACCTGCAAAATAAGGCGCGACTCGAAGCCGATAGCATTTAGGCGATAGCGGTGATGCGCTCGGCACCGCGCGTTCGCCGAGTACCCGTGCAGCGCGGAGTTTACTAAGTCTCTGTGGAACCCGTACAGCCAGTATGGTCCGCAAAAGTGTGTGCGATTGACGCCATTCATTTCGCTCCAGCGTTCCTGCGCACGCAAAACATCGAACGTACACAGCGAATGGTGATAAACGAGCCGCCGCCACACCCTGAACTCTGCATACACCAAGAATGATGCGCCTTCCGCCTCGAAGGGGGAACGACGAATGCTTCATGCCGTTCATCAAGGCTATCGGCCGGCAGCTACGAGTCGGTGCACGAATTACGAGGGCAAACTCTTGCTCCTCCAGCTATTTGGATTACGGCCGGACGAATCCGCCTCCGCACTGTTCCGTCAGAAGGCGGCATGAGCGAAGGGTTCCTGTATCGAAAGCTCGTCAGGCCCCTCGTCGATTTGCTCCGCCAGGGAGTGAGCCCCGAGAAAATCGCTCTTAGCGTCGCGCTCGGCGTAACGCTGGGAGTGTTCCCGTTGCTGGGATCGACCACCGCCCTTTGCGCCCTGGCCGCCTTCACAATGCAGTTGAATTTGCCTGCGATTCAACTGGTGAACTACTTCGTCTACCCCCTTCAGATCGCGCTGCTGATTCCCTTCTTTCGGCTGGGAGAGAGGCTCTTCCGCGCCCCACATCTGCCCCTTTTTGCGCCCCAGATTTATGCGATGATTCACGCCAATATGGGTAACGCCATTCGATCGCTGTGGACCACGACGTGGCACGCCATCGTCGTATGGTGTCTCGTGGCCCCCCTGTGTGCTGCGGCGCTTTACGCAGTTCTGACGCCGGCGCTGCGCCGCGCGGTCGCACGGAAAATCCCGCGCGTTGGCGAGGCCGCTTGATGCTGCAGGAAGCCGTACATCTGGGGTTGACTGGAGCGGCCATCGTCCTCGGTATGATGTTCGTCCTCTGGCTCATTCATCTTCTGATTCGCAACGCCGCCATTGTCGATGTGGGATGGGCCGCGGGCCTGGGCATTCTCGCGATTTACTATGCCGCTGCCGGCCCCGGTTATCCCGCGCGCAGATGGGCCATCGCCGCGATGGCGGGTTTCTGGGGACTGCGCCTTGCGGCCTTCCTTCTTTTCGCGCGTGTCATCGGCCATCCAGAGGAGGGGCGCTACGTTCAGCTGCGAAAAGAATGGAAAAACAATCTCGCACTACGATTCCTTTTTTTCTTTGAGTTTCAGGCGCTGCTGGACGCCGTGCTCTCGCTTCCCTTTTTGCTCGCCTGCCTGGACACGCGCGCTTCCCTCGGATTTCTGGAGAAATTCGCAGCCGGCATCTGGCTCGTCGGCATGATCGGAGAAGCCATCGCGGACCAGCAACTTAGCGCGTTCAAGAAAAATCCGGCGAACAAAGGTAAGACGTGCCGCGCAGGCCTCTGGAAATATTCGCGCCACCCCAATTACTTTTTTGAGTGGCTGCTCTGGTTGGCGTATGCCGTATTCGCGCTCGCGTCGCCGTGGGGTTGGTTGGGACTGATTTCACCGGCACTGATTCTTTACTTTCTGCTGGGAGCGACGGGAATTCCCGCTACGGAAGCGCAAGCGTTGCGCAGTCGCGGAAATGAATATCGCTCGTATCAGCGCACTACGAGTTCGTTTGTCCCCTGGTTCCCAAAGAAGGAGCAGCCCTGATGAAGTCGTCGAACGTGACGAAAGTTGAGCCTGGGCCTGCTGACTCAAAGCTTGTAGATCCGGCTACAAAATATCGAGAATTTCCTCGTAGCGCTTGAATGGCGGGATGAGGTATGCACCCGCCAATTCCGTGCGAGACCACGCCAACATTTCGCGGGCGACCTCAAAGCCGCGCTCGCGGGCGGCAGCGCCGGCGGCTTCCATCGATTTCAGAACGGGCTCCGGGATGACAATGCCGGGAACTTCGTTATTGAGGCGCAGAGCCTGCTTGTAACTATTCAGCGGCCAGATGCCGATCAACACCGGAATCGCGGGCTTGCCACCGAGCTTTTTCACGAACGCGTACCAGTGTTCGGGATCAAACAGCGGTTGGGTCATCGCGTAGTGCGCGCCGGCTTCAACTTTGGCGTGAAAGCGCTCGATTTCCACCTCGAGATCGTCGGCGACGGGATTGACGGCAACTCCAATCGAGAAGTTTGTCGCGCCGCCGAGCGTCTTGCCCGCCCAGTCGGTGCCCTGATTGAGGCGATGGAGAATTTTGACCAGGCCGACGGAATCGACCTCATACACGCCGCTAGCTTCGGGATAGTCGCCGACCGACGGCGGGTCGCCAGTGATGGCGAGGATGTTGCGCACGCCGCCGACAGTCCACGCGCCGAGCAGCATGGCTTGCAGGCCGATAATGTTGTAGTCGCGGGTGGTGAGATGTGGCACGGTCTCAATGCCGCGGGCTTCGAGCGCGCCGGCGGTCATCAATGCATCCATGCCGACGCGAGCCATCGCGCCGCTGTTGATGTCGATCGCATCGACTTTGCCGGAAGCCATGATTTTGTCGACTTGCTCGAAGATACGATCGAGCGAAAGGCCTTTGGGCGGGTCGATCTCCACGCAAACCGTGAATTCTTTGCGCTGAAGTTTTTTCCAGAATTTGCTTTCCGGTTCGCGCTCGATTACCGGGGCGGGTTTCGCAGTGGCCGCCGCAGGTTGCGAGGACGCTGCCTGCTTGGTCGGTTGCAGAGACTTCACGGCTTCGGCCATGGCGCGAATGTGCGCGGGCGTCGTGCCGCAGCAGCCGCCGAGAATACGCACGCCGAGCGCCGCGGCTTCGCGCGCGAAGAGCGCAAAATACTCGGGCGACGATTTCGGATAGACAATGCGGTCGCCTTCGCGCTTGGGGATACCGGCGTTGGGCATTCCGCTGACGCGCACATCGTCCACGCTGGCGAGCGCTCCGAGAATCGGCAGCAGCGCTTGCGGACCCAGCGTGCAGTTCGCGCCGATGACCTGGACGTTTTTGTTTTTCAGTTGCGCGGCTGCGTCCGCTGGACGCAAATCGCCGAAAGCCGTTCCTTCTTCCGAGTACGTCAGCTGCGCGATGATCGGGATTCCTGAGAACGAACGAATCGCGTCAATGGCCAGAAGTAGCTCTTCGATATAGGTAAAGGTTTCCAGAATGAAGAGATCGACGCCGCGTTCTTCCAGCGCGAGGGCTTGCTCGTGAAAAATAGCCTGAATTTCTTCGGGCTCCGGATGACGCGCTTGCACGCCGATACCCAGCGGGCCCATCGAACCGGCGATCAGGACTTCGCGAGGGGCGGATTCGCGCGCTTCGCGGGCGATTTTCACGCCGCGGCTGTTGAGGCGTTGCACTTCATCGCCGAGGCCGAGCGGCTCCAGCTTGAAGCGGTTCGCACCGAAGGTGTTAGTCTCGATGATGTGAGCGCCGGCTTCGATGTACGCCTGGTGCACGCGAAAAACGGCTTCCGGCTCGATGGAATTCATCTCGTCGAAGCACCGATGCGCGCCGGCAAAGTCGTGCAAATAAGAACCCATCGCTCCGTCGGCGATGAGGATTGAGTTTTTCAGACGCTCATTGAAATCGAGGATCTTCAAATCGGTCGCATCCTGTCTTTTGAGATACGCGAGCGGGAATCTGGGCTCAGCGTTTCTGATCCATGAGGCTGGCCACGGTGCTCATGAGGTCGTACTTGGTGAGAATCTCGAAGCGCGAGTTGCCCATTTCCACGAACACCGCGGGATTCTCGTGACTCAAAATGTGCGTGACCCGCTCGACAGGCGCGCTCCGCGGGATCTGCGGCAGCGGCTTGCTCATCACTTCGCGCACGACCAGCTTGCGAAGATCTTTTCCCTGCAGCGCCAAGTTCAGGATCTGGTCTTCGTAGATGGTGCCGATCGGCAGATTTTCCTCGAAGACTGGGATTTGCGAGATGTCCTGTTCCTGCATGGTTTTCAGCGCGTGGAAAACCGTTTGATACGGGCGCGCGATAACCAGTTCGCGGACTTTTCCGGAGTGATGCTTTGCGCTGACGACTTCGCCCGCGGTAATTTTCACCGCGGCATCGACGTAGCCGCGTTCGCGCATCCACTCGTCGTTGTAGACCTTGCTGAGGTAGCGCATGCCGGTGTCGGGAAGAAACGCAACGATGAATGCTTCTGGTCCGAGGTCCTTCGCGAGGCGTAGCGTCGCGGAAATGCAGCCGCCACCGGAACCACCGGTGAACAAGCCTTCCATCTTTACCAGCCGACGCGCGATGATGAAGCACTCGTCGTCGTTCACTTGCAGCACGTCGTCGAGAATCTTCAGATTCATCGTCGTCGGGAAAAAGTCTTCGCCGATACCTTCGACCACGTAGGTCTTCGCTTTCACCTTTTCGCCGCGCTTCACGAAATCGTAGTAGAGCGAGCCGATCGGATCTACGCCGATAATCTGAATCTTCGGATTTTTTTCCTTGAGATATTTGCCGACCCCGCTGATGGTGCCGCCCGTTCCGATGCCGCAAACGAAGTGGGTGATCTTGCCTTCGGAGTCGTCCCAGATTTCCGGACCGGTGGTGAGGTAGTGAGCCTCCGGATTCATCGGATTGTCGTATTGATTCGGGTAGAAGGAGTTCGGTATTTCGCGAGCGAGTTTTTTCGCCACGGAATAGTAGCTGCGAGGATCTTCCGGCTCGACAGCTGTCGGGCAAACGATAACTTCCGCCCCGAGCGCCTTTAGCAGATCGACTTTTTCCTTCGATTGTTTGTCGGTGATGGTGAAAACCATCTTGTAGCCGCGCACGGCCGCAACCAGCGCCAACCCCATGCCGGTATTCCCCGAAGTGCCTTCGATAATCGTGCCGCCCGGCTTAAGCAGGCCCTTTTTCTCGGCGTCATCAATCATGGTAATGCCGATGCGATCTTTCACCGATCCGCCGGGATTGATGTAGTCAGCCTTGACGTAGATTTGTGGCTTCAGGCCGTCATTGATGCGGTTGAGGCGCACCAGCGGTGTGCGTCCAATGGCGTCGAGGATGTTGTTACATTTCATCTGGTTTCTTCCGGTCTTCCGGGCACGATCGGTCTCTCCCCGAGTGCCTTTCCATTTTTTCACGGCAGGTCGCTCGCGAGGGTTCGCGTCGCGTGTGTGCCATAATTCTTACAGTCTAACATGCGCTCGCGCGCGGAACGCGCGGCGAAGGAGTGGGTGTGTCACGTCATAACATCTCGAGCGGCACGCAATGGGAACCGATCGTGGGGTATTCGCGGGCGGTGCGGGTAGGGAACGTTGTTACCGTATCGGGAACGACCGCGACCGGGCTGGACGGAACGATTGTCGGTGTCGGCGATGTCTACGCACAGACGGTACAGACGATCAAGAACATTGAGGCGGCTCTGGCGAAGGCTGGGGCGGGGTTGAAGGATGTCGTGAGGACGCGAATTTTTGTAACGAACATCGCGGACTGGGAGAGGATTGGGCGAGCACACGGGGAGTTTTTCGGAACGATCCGCCCGGCGACCAGCATGGTCGAGGTGCGCAAGCTTATTTCCCCAGAGATGTTGGTGGAAATTGAGGCCGACGCCGTGGTCGGCGACTAACGATGTTCCCAAATTGGGATTTCTAGCTCTCTCTTTACCTGTTGTTAGCACGTGCGATGTCCCCGCAACTAGCCTATGAAGTGTCCGCATGCGGGGACCATCTGCCGGCACGGCGGACACAGCCAGGAATCGCTGTGCCACACTAGCTCGGTGCGCTCCTAATTGCGCTCCTAATAGGTTACGCGGACTCGGTACTTCAGGACGGAGGTGCCGTTCTTGTCTACCGGGACCTGGAATTGGGCGGCAAAGGCCGCTGTCTTGGTGAATTTGTAACTCGAGGAGAGCATCTCCCACGTGCCGCCGATGGGTTCGTTGACCTGCACGGTGATGGGGACGTCTTTGTGGTTGCGCAGGGTGATTTCGAACTCCATTTCGTAGACGTTGGTGGCGATTTTCTTGAAGTCGGTCTGTTTGTGCTCGGCGATGATGTCGAACGCGTTGCCGATGTGGACGGTGACGGTCTCATCTTTGGGGGTGTGATCGATGCGGTCTTCACCGATAAAAAGAACACCGCCCTTGGAATCCTTTTGGTAGACACGGACGTTGCCGGCGGGCAGAGGCATACCCAAGCCGGCCTTTTCTTCATTCTTGAATTTGTAGAAGACCATCACGGGATCTTTTAGAGGAGAACCGGGATTCTGATAATTGTGGTAGTAGAAGCTTTGGCCATTCACCACGAATAATTTCTCGACGGGCACGCCGCTTCCCTGCAACAGGCTGATCTGCTTGGTTTCCTTGTCTTCGACGGAAGTGCGGCGGCCAAGCGTGTAGAGGTGGTATTCCGAGAAATTTTCCTGCTGGAATTGCGGAGCAGCGGCGGCATTCCGGGACATCTCCTTCATCATCACGGCGCCCGACACGCCAGGAACAGGCAGGCGATTCAAGTCACCTGCGACGAGTTGCAGACGGGCATTGTGAAAAGCGGTGCCGCTGTTGTTGGAAAGCGTGACCCAGCCGTCGAGGTCAGCGGCTTTCTCTTCACGCGCGACGGTTAGGACATAGTCGGCGTTCCACGAAAGATTGTTGGCGAGATAGGAGGCTTCGATCTGATGCTTGCGTGCGCCGGAATTATCGAGGGACATGAGCAGCGTGGGTCGATCGAATAGATTGGCGGGGACTTCCGGAAAGCGATAGCCCTCGCCGTAGATTCCGGTGACGATATCGTTGCCGATCTTCCAGACGGGACCGTTGTTGTCAGCCAGTAAGGTGGCTTTGATCTCTTCGTGCTTGGTGGTGCCGTTATCCATGTAAGAGCGCACGAGAGTGACTTCCTTGCCGACATATTTGTGCAGAAGCTTCGCAGGCTCGAGGAGATCGTATTCGTAGTTTTGCTCGATGACGCTGAGTTTTTCGGGCTCCGTGAGGGACCGGAAATGGACCGTGGCGGGATTCACCGTGGCGGCGATGTCTTCGAATTTCAGTCGAAATGAGCCCGTCGGAACGGTTAATTGGCGGACGTCGCGAATCAGAGCGATGTTGGAGTTGTAGACGGTGACGTTGAGGTCGGTCTGGTCGCTCAGCGTGGTGGCCTGGTCGGAAGCGGCGGAGTGGGCGGACTCTTTTTCCTGGGCTTGGACGGTGCGGTGGCGCGTTTCGGAGTAGGTCGCGACCGCAGTGATGGCGAGAACGAACGTAGCCGCAGTGAGCCAGAAGGTGTGGGAACGAAGCGCGGGTTGGGTTGTCTTCATCGGTTTGTCCTCATTTCAAATTTGGCGTTCCCTATTAGAACGAAGTCGCACGACTTTCTTGCAAGAGGGTTGTTCGTGTGGCCCCACACTGATAGAACACATCGTGCCGAGATGGGACACAGCAGTGCTGTGCCCCTACAAAGGTGTGCTGGTCTCATGGATTGGGTTGAGGTGTCCACGAGGTTCCACCGTCGGTGGTTCTGTAGGATTTGTCGGTGGAGGTGGTGACGATAGCTTGATCTGTATCTGCCGCGAAGACTGCGGTGATGTCGTCGGTGGTTGGCGAGGAAAGTTTCAGCCAATGCTTGCCACCGTCGGTCGTGCGCAGGATGGCGCCGCTGCGACCGACGATCCAGCAGATTTTGTTAGAGGGCGCGGAGCCGGCTAGCATATCGGCTACAACCGGGGTTTTTTGGAGGCTCCAGTTCGCGCCCGCGTCAGCCGAGCCTTCAACGATTCCGGCGGGCAAGAGGCGCCAGACTACGGTTCCATTGGGAGAGGAAACGAGCACGGGACTCCGAGATGCTCGTAAATTAGCGCTCTCGCGTAAGGCAAGCGCGCCTGAGCGAGTCGTTTGGGATTGCTCGAGGGTGACTGCGGGCGCGGCCGCACCCGCGACACCGCCCGCGACGCCCTCTTTCTTTGCTTCCGGCGTAGCAGTCGGAACGGGCGAGACCCTGTCGGCAACGGCGTCGGGCGCCGCCGACGTCGCTGAAAGTGCGGGTTGGGCCGCGGCGTCCCCTGCGACCTGCTTCGCTTGAAATGGCGACTGCGCCAGGATCCGGGATTGCATCTCTGTGCGCTCTTGCGACGTCACCGAACTATTAGGGTGGACATGGCCGCTTGGCGCAATGAGCTTAGGCACGGCCGAAGGCGCCGGCACTTTTTGGTCGCGCGTGCCGCTTTGGCCACGATCAAAAGCATCCGTTTTTGCGGGTTGGCCGCTTTTGGCGGCTGGCGGAACTTGCACCTCGTTCGTCGCGAGTTTGTCTATGGCTGAATCTGCGGGTGGAGGCGGGGCGGCTGGCAAAACCTCCGGCGGGGGTTGCGGCTGATTTTTCGCAAGCTGGAATTCCGTTTCCTGAGAAGTTCTCTCGTGGATCGTTACCCAGATCAGCAAACCCGCGGCGAGCGCGGCGGAAGGAACCAGCCAGCGCCAGATATAGGAGCGGCGAGGCCTCTCCATCGGAGAAGTCGGAGAAGAAAATTTGGCGACCGCAGCCTGAACGGCTGGGATGGCCGACGCGGCCGCAGCGGGGACGAGCTCCACGTCAGGCACCGCAACCGTGTTTCTGGACACGGATTCTTCGCGATCAACCTCCAGCGGAATCTCATCGGTGATTTCGAGTTGCGCCAGGATCTCCTGGCAACGCACGCAGGACGCGATGTGCTGCTTGCGCGAGGACATTTCGTCCGGGGCCAGCAGACGCTCGTGATAGGCAGCGACGATTTCGGCATCAGGACAATGCTCTTGCAACGCGGGAGCGGACCCGGGCGTGCCTACTGAGGCGTTCACCGGCAGATTCGCCTGAAGGTTGCGCGCGAGAGCGTCTTCGAAATTGCGTTCGCGATCGTCACGCGCCATGGCCGTCTCCCATTTTAGAACGGAAATTTGGGGACTTCTTGCATGCTGGAAGATGCGCCCACTTCGGAAAGCGGCCGCTACGGTAGCGTGGGTTCATGGCTCGAGCCTTTCCGCGCTGGGACCGCGGCTGGGGAGGAACTTGTCGAGGTCGATGGGTGCATCTTCGGAAGCGTACTCGAAGCAGAGAGAGATTTCTTCGTCGCTAAGTCCGGGCTCACCCTGTGATCCGTTCGCGGCGATGCGGCCCCGGCGTAGAACGGATTCGACTTGGGAGCGTAGTTCGCGGCGGATGCGGTCCAGATTGCGCGAGACGGTGGATTCGTGTTCGCCGAGAAGGCGGCCGATTTCGGCAAGCGTCAACTCATCGGCGTAATAAAGTCGCAGGCGTTCCTTGTCGCGCGGATCGAGAAGGCCCAAGGCGGTTTGCAGTGTGCGCGTGAACAGGGCAACGTATCGACGGCGATGCGGATCGGGCGGAGTTTGATTTTTGTTGGAACCAAGCGCGAGCCGCGAGATTCTTTGAGCGCCGCGATCCGGGGTTTCGTCGTCCAGCTCGGTGAAGCGGCGGGCGGCGCGGATGGCGTCGATATGGCGTTGGGCCAGGACGGCGCGCAACCACGTCTTCAGCGAGCTGCGTCCATGAAAATATCGAAACAGTGAGTGCTCGCCACGTTTCTCTTCGGTGAGTCCATAGAGATCCGCAAAAAGGGAGTCCGCAAGATCGTACGCGGCGGGCGAACCCGCGGGGCAGCGCAAGATGGCGGCCGCGGCGGAGCGCAAATAAGAGCGATAGGTGGCGACGAAATGGTCCCAGGCGTCGGCGTGCCCATCGGCGCAAGCGGCCGCCAGACTCAAGTCCCGCAGATGCAATGTCTCTAAATACGCCTCGATTTGGTCGGGAGACGCGGCATCCGCGCCAAAGCGTCTTGCGGCGCTGCGTTCCAGCGCGTCTGTGAAACGCACACGTGTTAAGGACCAGGAGTATTCCGCGGCCTCGGAGTAAAGCCGATCGATCACCGGTTGGTGTTGGGCGAGAAACCGCGAGACCTTGCGAGGGCCGGATGTTGCCTCGGGTCCGATTCCGTCGCTCTCCGGATGGTCCATTGCTGGATCGGGGCTTCCCGAATCTGCACTCATGGTGCGGCACCCTATTATGGCCGTCCTGCATCCTAAAACATACCCCGGACAGCCCGGGTGGGGCGAAGAAAGAAGTTCGCGGTCCTTGGCAGGTGATTGCGGTACCCTAGGTGCGGTATTCTAGATCGACGTTGCGCCCCTCCCCGCAACGAGGAAGCCCTCCGGGTTTTGCCGAGGAGAAGAGGTAGTTCGCTAGCGGCATTAGCGACTTCGCGACGCTAGTACCTAAGTCCTATTAGGCCCGCCCCAGTCTCATCGGTACTCTGGCATCGCCCTAAGCCGACGCTCCGTCCAGCCCGGCGAACAACTCAAGGGAATCCCCGTAAGGGAAATTCGGCAGGGAGAATGTAGCCGTTGAAAAGGCGTTGATAACTCGACGGAATCCAGTAGGCGGACACGGGAAAATATCATGAGTGTAGAAAATACAAACTTCGGCATCGGATTCGGGGCAAACCGGGGCCACTCCCAGAATCGTGACGCGTGGAAACGCTCGATCGGGACCAAGCAAGTGCCCGCGCGCCTGGCGATGCTGCCTGAGGGTGAATCGCGTTGGCAACGGCTGGGCGTTAGCGCGATCGCGCAGATTATCATCCTGACCTTTTTTGTGGTGATGCCACTTTTCTTCCCGGAGAGATTGAAGACGGCGTTGAACATGCAAGTTGTGCCGCTGGCGATGCCGGTTACGGAAGTGCCAGTGGCGCCGCCACCCCCTCAACCGAAGCCAAAGGTTGCACCGGCACCGAAACCGCAGGTGATCGAGGAAGTAAAGCTGAACCCCAAACAACCGCATATTTTCGTGCAGCAGAAGGTACTGAAACCCAAGATCGAACACGTGGAAGCAAAGGCGCCAGAGCTGGCGCCGCAGACTCCGGTGCTGGAAGCGAAATTTATCGATAACACCAACCAGCCCAAGCGACCCAAGGAAGAGGTAAAGGTAAACAACCTCAATACTGGCAGCGCCGCGGCGCCGACCGTGAAGTTGCCGGTAGAAAAGGTGCAGACCGGCGGATTTGGCGATCCGAATGGATTGCCCGGTAAGGGCGATCCGAACAAGACCACGAACGTGAACCGCCTGGGATCTCCGGCACTTCCCGGGGGGCCTGGATACGGTAACGGCACAGGCGGCGACAAAGGCGCGCGTGGCGTGGTAGCCAGCACAGGCTTTGGCAACGGCATTGCTAACCCTCCACAGGGTGGTGGTAAGCAGGGCGTCGTGCAGTCCAGCGGTTTTGCGAATCAGACGGTTGCCAGCGATGCGCCGAAGAAAAAGGCGTCGGCGGATTCAGGGACGTCGCAGGTGGATATTTTGTCGAAGCCCCGGCCGGAGTATACGGCCGAAGGGCGCGCGTTGAAGTTGGAAGGCGACGTGGTGATTGACCTGGTTTTCCTGGCGAACGGTTCGGTGCAGGTGAATCACGTGGTCAGCGGATTGGGTCACGGTCTGGACGAGTCCGCGGTACAAGCGGCGCAGCAGATCAAGTTTAAACCGGCCAAGCGAGATGGTGAGGCAGTGGATTTTCCGGCCCGTGTGCGGATTGAATTTCGGCTGGCCTACTGAGGGGAGAGCAACAATGCGTAAGTACGTAGTCACAGGAATTCTGGCGCTCCTGGCGAGCGGAATGGGGAACATGGCCGTCGCAGCGGTCCCCCCGCCAGTCGACCAGGCGCGGACCATGGAAGAAGTTGTCGATCGCGTGGTGGCGAGCGAGAACAAACTGAATCAGGATATCCGCAAATATTCACCGCTGGTGGAGACCTATATCCAGAATTTGAAACCGGATGCGAACTTGGGATTCGTGCCTGCCGGGGACAAGTATTTTCTGGGCAAAGCCGATTTCGGCAAGGGTGTGAACCTAGCTTCTTTGTCGGACACCGACACCAAGGGCAAGAAGATTTTCACGGGAATCGGAAATTTCTTTTCGTTCGCGATGCAGTACCTGCCGGACGGATTTCTGCAGATGATCTTCATCGACACGACGGGATTCGACAAGCAGCACTACAAGTTCGACTACGTGAAGCGTGAGTTTCTGGGGGAGGTTCGTTGCCTGGTATTCGACGTTACGCCGCTGCCGAAGGCCGGCAAAGGTAGATTCCTCGGCCGCATCTGGGTAGAAGACCAGGGCTACAACATCGTCCGTTTCAACGGCGGGTACGGCGGCGGAGGGCACACCAGTTATTACTTCCATTTCGACAGCTGGCGCACCAACGTGCAGCCGGGAATGTGGATGCCTTCGTTTGTGTATAGCGAAGAAAAAGAATTGCACTACGCGATGACCAAGAAGCTGGACTTCCGTGCGCAGACACGCTTGTGGGGCTACAACATCGGTCACGCCGCGCAGGAACAGGAACTGAGCAAGATTCTGGTGGAAACGCCGGTGCAGGACGACACGAAAACGGCCAACGATCTTACGCCGGTCCAGGCACAGCGTTCCTGGGATCGCGAAGCTGAGGACAACGTCTCCGATCGTTTGCAACGCGTAGGGCTGATGTCGCCGAAGGGCGAAGTGGACAAGGTCCTGGAGACCGTCGTCAACAACCTGGAAGTAACCAATAACTTGGACGTTGAGCCGGAAGTACAGTGCCGGGTGATGATGACGACGACGCTGGAGTCGTTCACGCTGGGCCACACGATTGTGCTGAGCCGCGGACTAATCGACGTGCTGCCGGATGAGGCCAGCCTGGCGGCCGTGGTCGCGCATGAACTGGGTCACGTGGTGCTGGGCCACCGCATGGACTCGAACTTTGCATTTTTCGACCAGCTTCTAATCGATGATAAAGATTCGTTCCGGCATTTCGGATTCGCGCGCACGCCTGAGGAAGAAAAGGCTGCGAGCGACAAAGCGAATCAACTGCTGGCGAACTCGCCGTACAAAAACCAGTTGGCGAACGCAGCGTTGTTCATGACCGCGCTGGAGGCGCGGCAGAAAGAGATTCCAAACTTGATCAGCCCGCATCTTGGGAATCGAGTTCCGATCGTGCCGGACGTGAAGTCCGCCGCAGCGCCAGATCAAAAGCAGAATCCACAAATGATCGCAGCGCTGCCGATCGGCGGCCGCGTGAAACTGGATCCGTGGGTGGACCGGTTGGATTTGCTGAAGAGCAAGCCAGTTGGCGCGGTGGCGGAGCGCGAAAAGATGCCGTTCGAAGTCACGCCGTTCATGCCCTACCTGACGCGGTTCAACACCAACGATGTCCCAAAACCAACCAACGCCAGCGCCACGGACACGAAGTCGCCCGAAGCGGCCAGTGCGGCGCCGGCTGATCCTGCTACCAAGCCCTGAGTTTGCCCGAGTGGATTAAGGCTTAAGCAAAGTCTGACAGAGACGGCCCGACGAATCTGAGTTCGCCGGGCTGTTTTGCGTTTGGGAACAGAGAGACTTTGGCCTGATCGTCACATTCTACTCTGCTGGCGACTGTACGGCGAAGGCGCGGCGCAGACATTCTGACAGGTACGACAGCGGGAAAAAGAGCAGGATCAGGCCGAATCCGGGGTCCAGAACGCGAAGTACGAGCGCGCCGAGAATGGCGATGCCCACCGGAACGGGCTTCATGACCGGCGCGCGCAGCCGTCCGTTCACAAACTTAGCAATCTCCCTCGGCCACTTGAAGACCCAATAGAAATTGTAGAACGGGATGAAGTGAAACCCGACGGCGCGGGCGGGAGAGATGGGATGAGTCCATCCAGGAACGTGCGCGAGGATTACGTGATAGCGGTGGATGCATACGAACCAGTAGACCCCGCCGATGAAGCTCACCAGAAACAGATAGAGCGGCGGAATGCCGCCCTGTTTCGCCAGCCCCGGATTAAGGCTCACCGCGGCGAACTCCGCGATGATCGTGGCTGCGCCGAGCAGATAGCCGATCCAGATTACCGGGAGCTTTGGCGATACTGCCGCTGGGTTCCCCGATTGAGGGACTTCTGTGTCGGAAGGGTTCATTTGGGCGCAGAAAAATCAGCGATTCGAGCGTAACGTTCCCGTTGCGCGTGCGTCAAATCGTAACGTCGCGTTGCTTCGCGTGCGGTGTCTTACTTAGACTGTTTGTGCGGAAGCATGGGAGGAAGAGCATGACGTCGTTCGCGAATCACCGGCTTTTCAAGATGGCCCTGGGCGCGGGCCTGTTCTTGGCGGGAGTTGGCGCCGGGACTTGGCATGCCCACAGCGTTGAGGCTCAAAACAGATTCGGACAACCGAAAACTGTAATTCACGTCGTGGTCTACAAGTGGAAAAATACGGTGTCTCAGGACGACAAGGACCAGGCGCTGAACGGGATCAAGGCCATGGCCGGGAAGATTCCTGGCATCAAGAACATCTGGCTGAAGACCCAGCGAAATCAAATTCGCGACTTCGACGGTGTCTACGCGATCGAATTCGCCAATCCGGAAGCCGCTGCGGACTACGCGGAAAGCCCGAAGCACGAAGCATGGCGGAAGAAGTGGGAAGAGCTCCGCGAGAATAGTTTGTCATTTCAGGCTTCGAACTAGGAAGATTTTCCGTCGAAAACGGATGCTAAGCGTTGCTCAACGTCGCTCGCCCTTGATTCCGAGCCGGCGACAAATCAGTGCATCCACCGCGCCATCCGATAGGAGCCGTTTTCCCCATTTCACGATCGTAGCGAGCCGCGTGACCCCGTAGCGGGGTTTCGGCCGCGACGCTTCTATGGCCCGCAACATTACCCGAGCGCAATCCTCCGGTGTGGTTTTCGATGTCGCGCGGGCATTCTTGGCGCTGGCCGCGAACTGCGTGTATAGCGTGGAGTAGGGACTTGTCCGAAATTTTTCCTTGTAGGCACTGGTGAGTTCGGCCGCCGCCTGTTGCATGCCGGTCGCAATGTATCCGGGCTCAATCAGAATCACTTTAATGCCGAACGGAAACATCTCCAGCCGCAATGCGTTGGTCAGCCCTTCTAGCGCGTGCTTGCTCGAGCTGTAGGCGCCCTGCGCCGGAACCGTCACGAGGCCTGCCACGGAACTCATCATCAGGATGCGGCCGCGCTTGCGTTCGCGCATGGACGGCAAAGCGGCCTGCGTGACGCGCAAGACGCCGAACAGGTTTGTTTCGAATTGGCGGCGCCAGTCTTCAATCTCTAAATCTTCGATCGTGCCCATATAGCCGACGCCGGCATTGTTGATGAGCACGTCGATGGCACCGGCACTAGCCAGCACGTGAGCCACGCCGGCCTTCACGGATTTATCGTCACAAACGTCAAGCTCGACCGCCTCGAGAGGAAGTTTCCTTTCACGCACAATCGCGTCGAGCTGCGCGCGTTTCTCCGCCGAGCGCCCCGCCGCAAACACGCGATAGCCCCGTTCCGCGAGGAGCAGTGCTGCGGCTTTGCCGAGGCCGTCGGTTGCTCCGGTGATCAAAACGGTCCGCCGGCCCTGTCGGTCGCTCATCTTGCTCTCCTTAGGCGCCGCTATCCCGTCGCGGAATGAAGGTTGCGCCGACGAACAGTAAGACCGCCCTCTATTGCGGCCGAGGGAGTTGCAGCATCAACCCGCCGCCCGATCCTGATTGCACCGTGGGGAGCTGCCCGTTCCACTTATCGATCATCTCTTTGTTATTTTCAATCCGCCGAAGTTCGAGAAGTTGCGGCGTCAGGGAATTCTGACGAATGCGGTTGGCATCCGCTTCTCCCTGGGCCCGTGTGACCAGCGACTTGGCGTCACCTTCGGCCTCCGCGATTTTTTTCGCGGCTTCCGCCTGCGTGGTCGCCAGTTCGTTTCTGGCCCGCTCTGCTTGCTGGATGGCTTGTGCCTTCGCGGTGATGGCCGTAGCGATGACCGCGGGCACACGCGGCGCACCGATGAAGCCGAATTGCTGCACGCCTACGCCTACCGGCGCGACTCTCTGTTCGATCAGCGTCTCCACTTTGTGAATGAATTCCGTCTTGTGATCGCCATAGATATCCTCGACGTTATAAGTAGAAGCCACTTCATTGAGTGAATTTCGCACGATGTCGCGCAAAATGCCGTGGGTGAAAAGGTCCAGATCGCTGACGCGATACTTCACATAAAAGTCCGGCACGTGCAGCGGGTCGATCGCATAGGACAATGACACATCCACGAAAATCTCCATGCCTTCGCGCGAGTTGAATCCCATCTCTTCGTTGATGGGATGGCCTTCGGCGGTATCCTTGGTCCATTTCACCGTCTGGACGTACGTTGGAAACTCAATGATCTGGGTATTCAAAGGCGAATACAGCACCCATCCCGTGCGCACGGGAATTTCCGACGCGCCACGCTGACTTCCCGCCAGATTGATCTCCACGCCGACGTGCCCCGCTTCGATGCGCGTGATCCGCACAAGAAACGACAGAAAGAAGAGAACCGCCAACAGCACCGCGGCTCCGATGACCAGGGCGCGAAGCCCGGGAATCGCGGGCCTCATGGTAAACGCGGGTCCGTCGCCGTGGTCATTTCTGAATGCGCTCATCCTGCCTCCTTAACATCCTCTGAACAGAAAGTTACCGACCAAGTTCCGTCCGGGCGTAAGTGTAACTTGAATTGCGATGCGTTGGTTCGGAGGCACACGGACGCGAGCGCGGCGCGGGTAAAGCTACATCGCCGCGGAGAAGAGGCTAGCTATAGATGTGGACGATTACGGAATGAGATACAGGAGGGGTGCTGCCGCCGAGGCGAAGTGCTCGCTGGCAAAGCACCGATTGCCCTTCCGGCAATCCGTTAGAACTTGAGTCCCCAAAAGGAAGCGTCCGGCTTAACCAGCTCCAAGCCGACGTCCCAGGCCTCGTGATCGCGCCAGACTACTTCGGCTTCGGCCTTGCGGCCGCTTTCTGGATGCACCAGACGGACGCGCCGGTGAAGTGGTAAGGGAGCTCCCACCACGGCCATGCAGCCTGAGTGGCTGACGTCCACGGTAACGGCATTGGCGCACTGCTGAGCGGAATCCTCATCCCACTCGACGAGAAGCTTTACTTTGGAAAAGATGCGTTTGTGACTGCGTAATCTTGCCCATCGTTCTTGCAAAGCTGGGGCGGCGTGTTTCGTGTAGGTGCTGGTGGTCATGCTGACCTCGCGCGAAGGAGTTACCGGGGCCGGGGAAGGGAAATCCAAAGGTACTGCGACCTCCGTACCGGGTCAATAGTACTTTTTCGAGTGCGCCTAGCTTTATAGCGGACGGCAGATAGACACTATCGGCGGCGGCGCCGCTAGCGTAGAATCGACGGTTAGCCGTACGTTTCGTCAGGTGACCCAATCACGTGTTCTCTTCCCTTCGAAGGGCTGCCGGTCGGCCCCGCCAACTCGGTTTTGACGAGAAAAATCGAATGCGCGTTGCGAGACTTGGCAGTCAGTTGCGCTTGCCCATCGCCGCAGCACTATTTTGCCTGCTGGGCACGCCCGCGAGCTTGCTGGGGCAGTTCGCGGCAACCAGCGGTTCCATCCTGGTTCACGTGAGGCTACCGGACGGCTCATCGCTCGACCGCGGCGCTATCGTCACCGTATTTACGCTTACAGGCGCCTCCGTTGGAACCAGCCAGATGAAGGGTGGCCTAGTCGACTTTGAAGGTATTCCAGAGGGACGCTACACACTGGAGGTAGTCGCCCCTGGGTATCAGAAAGATAGTGAGCAGGTCGAACTGACCATCAACGGAGAGCGTGTCCAGGTATACGTCACCATGCGTCCTGAGTCGACCGCGAGCGCAGGCTCCCAGCGCTCCAACGCTCCCATTCTTGCACCGGACGCACAAAAGGAGCTTAGCAAGACCCTTGAAGCACTTCGCGCGAGCAAACTCGAAGAGGCCAAGAAACACCTGGAGAAATTGAGCCGGAAAGCTCCTGCGAATCCCGACGTGAACTACGTCTGGGGAATATATTACGCGCAAAGCAACGACTGGGCCCATGCCCGAGGTTACTGGGAAAAGGCGATTCAGATCTATCCGCAACACGCGTTCTCACTAGCGGCTTTGGGGCAGGCAGCACTCCAAGACGGCGAGTTGTCCGCCGCGGTTGGCTTCCTAGGGCGCGCGGTAGCTGCGTCACCGTCATCGTGGCACTTCGAAGAGCGCCTGGCCGAGGCCTATCTACTACACGACGAGCTGGCGCCAGCGCAGAAGCACGCGGAGCACGCCATCGAGCTTGGCAAGGATCGCGCCAGCCCGGCACAGTTGATCCTCGCAAGAGTGTTTCTGAGGGAGAATCAACCGCAACTCGCGCAGAAGGCGCTAACTTCATTGCTGGCGGCGCAGCCAACGGGTCCCTACAGCCAGCAGGCTCAGCAACTCCTCGAGGCTGTGAAGCACCCAGTTGCAACATCCACTCCAGTAGCGTCCGCTCCAGAAAGTGGAAACGTGGGACTCGTTAAGCCCGCGCCGACAACCACGGCTTATATTCGGGAGGAACTCTTGCCTCCGGCGAAGTGGATGCCACCCGATGTCGACGAGAGCATGCCTCTGGTGGAATCCGGCGCCGCTTGTCCGCTGCAGCAGGTCCAGGACGAGGTGGCCAAGCGCGTTCGCGCCTTTGTCGATGGGGTCAACCGCATCAGCGCGACCGAGGCGCTGGAGCACGAAGTCGTGGATCGATACGGCCTGACCACCAAGCGCGAAACTCGAAACTTCAGTTACGTCGAATCCCTCCAGGAAGTGAAGCCGGGCATGTACCGCGTCGAGGAATATCGCAACGGAACCATGGGCTTGGATGTTTTCCCCGAGCGCCTCGCCTCGCTTGGACTTGGTTCACTGGTGATGATTTTTCACCCAGCCTATCGCGACGAATACGAAGTAACCTGTGAGGGCCTGAGCCGCTGGCATGGCGCGCTGGCGTGGCAGATTCACTTCAGGCAAAGACCCGACAGGCCAGTGCGCTTGCGCGAATACAGCGTAGCCAAGCAGGTGTTTCCGATCGCGCTCCGAGGCCGAGCGTGGATCGACACCGATACCTATCAGGTCGTCACTCTGGAGACCGACCTCGTCGCGCCCGTTCCACAAATTCGGCTTCAGGCCGAACATATTTCCATCGATTACGCGCCCGTCAAGTTCCGAAAGAACAATGAAGAGTTGTGGTTGCCGCAAAGCGCCGAATTATTTTTCGACCTGGGCGGCCGCAGGATTCACCGGCGCCATCATTTCAGCAATTACATGCTGTTTTCGGTAGACGAGAATCAGAAGATTGCCGCTCCCACAGTGGACGCAGAGTCGGAAACGTCGCCCGTTTCTCAGCCGAATTTCTAGCACCGCCGGCCATCGACATCCTCGTCAAACTTGAGTTCCGTGCTTTCGCGCAGATCGCGCCGCCGATTGAATTTCCCAATCATTGCAACGCATAGTTTGACTTTGACTTGAACCGCCATCCGGCGCAGCATTCCCCAACTTCGGCAAGGTTGCCAGCAGGTCGCATTGCACTCCTCCCAGACGAGGGCGTGGATATACAGGCCATCGGGTGTGGCTGCTCGTTTTCCAGAGCCTCGGTTCCAGTCATTTCGACCGTGAGTTGCCTTCGGGGCAACGCTGCATCGTCATTTGGTTCTTAACCATGCCGCCCAGGGGCGGCGTCGGGCGCTCCATTTCGAAATTTCGATTGTGAGGGAGAATGATGCGAAGACTTATTTTAGCGGTGTTGTTCGTACTTTCCGTTGGGCTGCCTGCGATGGCACAGACGTTTCGCGGAGCCATCAATGGCACGGTGACCGATCCTTCCGGAGCCGTCGTGCCCAACGCGCAGGTCAAAGCCATCAACAAAGCAACAGCCATTGAGCATGCCACGCTCTCCACCAGCGATGGTCAGTTCGCTTTCCAGGATCTTCCCGTTGGCGCGTACAAAGTAGTCGTTACTGCGCAGGGATTTCCCGTACTCACCGTGGACAACGTGTTGGTTGAACAGGGCGCCATCTACACTCTTCCGGCGATGCTGACGATATCGCAGCAGGCAACTACGGTTGAAGTATCGGCCGCCGCTCTTACGCTGGATACGACCTCGGAAACCCAGACCACTGTACTTACCGGCGGTGATTTGCAAACATTGCCCCTCAACGGACGCGATTTCACCCAATTGATTAGCGTCGCTCCCGGATTCGGAGGCTATTCCGCCGGAGGATTCGGCTCCTTGAACGGCACCCGCGCCAACCAGGTCAATTGGCAGATCGACGGCGTCGATAACAATGACCTGTGGCATAACGTGCCCGCGGTAAATCAGGGCGGTGTGTCCGGAATCGCGGGAATCATCCTCCCGATCGATTCGGTCGATCAGTTTTCGGTGCAAACTCAGGCGGCACCCGAGTCGGGCCGCAACCCCGGCGGCACCGTGGATTTGGCCCTCAAATCGGGCGGTAACACCATCCATGGATCGGCCTACTATTACGTCCGGAATGAAGCGTTCGCGGCTGCGTCGCCTTTCGTTGATTCGAAGAAGGAAAATCGAAATTACAATTACGGGTTCTCGGTGGGCGGACCGTTCATCAAGGATCGCCTCTTCTATTTCGCGACCTTTGAGAAACAAAGGTTCACGATCGGCCTCCCGGGCCTGGGAACAGAACCTTCCGCGGCATATCAGACCGAAGCGCTCGCCGAATTGGCAAAATTCGGTGTTGCAGTAAATCCAGTCAGCGCCAACCTGCTCGGCAATCTCTGGCCCAGCTACGCGCTTACCGGGCCTGCCTCGCCAAACAACTATTCCAGCCCTGACCCAGAATACGGCTATAGCTACAACGGATTAGCCAAAGTCGACTTCAAAATCAACGATAAGAACACCCTCTCCTTTCACTACTTCATCGGTCAGGGTAATCAGGTCGCCCCGGTCGGCGGGTCCGCGCTGGCTGAGGCCGCCTCCGAGCTGAAGTACTATTATGAGGTCGCCCCCATCCACGTATCGAACTACGCGCTCGCTTGGAACTCCACCTTTTCTCCGAAAGTATCGAATCAGTTGCTGGCCGGCGTGAACTACTTCCGCCAGATCTTCAGCGACTTCAATACAAACTTCGATCTGTCGAGCTATGGGCTCAATCTTTACGACGGTTTCAACCTCCCGGGCGCGCCGAACATTCAGATTACCGGGTTTGACGGCGTTGGGTTGACTCCTCCGGAAGGCCGCGAAGACATCACCGGACATCTCACCGACGTCGTCTCTTACACGGTAGGCAAACATCAGTTTCGTTTCGGTGGTGAGTTCCGAAGAGCTCAACTAGAAGAGTTTTATCATCGGCATGCGCTCGGGAACTTTGTTTTTGACGGTTCTCAGGGCCCCTGGACAACCGACACCACCGTCTCTAGCAACGTCCTGGCTCTCGCCGACTTTCTCGCCGGCGACGTGAGCCGCTCCAGCATCGCGGTGGGAGACCCCACCCGCTTGGTCTTCGTCAAAACCTTTTCCCTCTTCGCGCAAGACGCTTGGCAGTTTAACCAGAAACTGACCTTTAACTACGGCTTGCGATGGGACTATGAAGGCCCGCTGGGAAACGGCGACAAAGACTTGTCCGTGTTTGATCCCAGTAAAGGTGGCCTTGTATTTCAGGGCGCCGGAATCAGCAGCGTCTATCCCAAGGACTTTCGGAATTTCTCACCCCGCGTCGGCTTCGCCTATAAGGTGGGCCAGAAGGGCGATCTCGTGGTCCGTGGCGGTTTCGGCGTGTACTTCGACACGCCGAACTTGAATCCATTCCTGGACAACCGTCCCGCAAACGGTGCTCCCAATGGTTTGGAAGGAAATCCCGCGGGGCCCTCGCCCGTTCAAACAATTCCCGCCAACGAATTCACACTGGCCTCGGGAGTGCCTGTCTTTATTCCGGCGACCACGCCATGCGTTACGGGCAACGGCTGCGGACAGGTTTTCAACATCTTCTCCGTCAGCCAGAACTTCCGCACCCCCTACAACTACAACTACAACCTGCAAATCGAGAAGGCTTTGGGTAAGGCTCTACTCTGGCAGATTGGCTATGTTGGCAGCGCAGGACATCGCTTGCTCACCACCCAGGACATCAACCAACCGCCTCCGGGGATTTATGCCACCGCTGCGGCGCAGCAGGCCGCGCGGCCTTACTTCGCGACCTTTCCGGACTTCGGCGTGATCAACCAGATTGAAACCAACGGCAACTCCAATTACAACTCCCTTCAGACCGTCCTGAAAGTTCGCGAATGGCATCGCTTCACCAGCCAGTTCACCTACACCTGGGCTCACGGTCTGGACGATATGACCCAGTATCGCGGAACACTTCCGCAAGACAGCTTCAACCTCAAAGGCGATTACGGCAACATGGACTATGACACGCGGCAAAATTTCACGGCCGTGATGAACTACGATCTGCCTAACGCATCGCGGTGGAAGCCTTTGCTCAACGGATGGGCACTCAGCAGTTTGGTGTCGCTCCATACCGGGCAGCCCTTCACTGTGTTTTCGTCAGCGGACACCACTGGCACCGATGAAGGCGAACAGCGCGCGAACCAAATCGGCGATCCATTCGCAGGCGTTTCGCACGCCTTCAATAAAAGCGGTGTGACCTGGATCAATCAAGCAGCCTTCGTTAATCCTGCTCCCGGAACTTTTGGGACCAGCCCGCGCAACGGCTACTATGGACCAGGCTATGCCTCGACTGATTTCTCCGTTATCAAGAACACGAAGATCACCGAGCGCATCGGCACCCAATTCCGCATCGAAATGTACAACCTCTTCAACCGCGTCAACCTGGCACCGCCAAGCAGCACTGTTGGCAGCGGACTCGGCATCGCCGCCGACACCATCGGCGACTACAACGGCGCTCCGGGCATCGGCCCTGGAGAAGCGTTCAACCTGCAGCTCGCGTTGAAAATTATCTTCTAACCTCTACCCCTTGCAGGTGGGCGATGCAGAACTACTGTGTCGCCCACTTCGCGAAAGCCACCTGGAGTGCGGCGGCTAGCCGACGCCTTTAACATCTAATCTCGAAGCAAAACCTGGCATCAAGCTCGATCGCAAATCGCAAGAGCCCCCGAATACCTTCCCATTAGTCTTCACGGAGTAGGTCCAATGACGACACGCCGCACCTTCCTAACCCAAATCGGCCGAGCTGGCGGCTTCGGCGCAACCTACATCCTGATGCAGTCGTTGGGACTTCTCGCTATCCCGGCCGCCAGGGCAAGCTCCGTTGCGCTGCCAGAAAACTCCGGCAAAGGTAAGAGCGTCGTCATCCTCGGCGCAGGGATCGCCGGAATGGTAGCCGCGTGGGAACTCCAGAAGGCCGGCTACAGCTGCACGATCCTCGAAGCGCGACAACGCGCCGGTGGCCGCAACTGGACCATTCGCAACGGCACACGAATTGAAATGACCGACGGCACCACGGAAACCTGCAAATTCGCCGAAGGCCACTATTTCAATGCCGGTCCGGCCCGCTTGCCATCGCAGCATCAGACTATCCTCGGCTATTGTCGCGAATTTGGCGTACCCCTCGAAGTGGAAGTCAACAGTTCCCGCAGCTCCCTCTTGCAATGCGACTCCCTCAACGGCGGCAAGCCGGTCGAGCAGCGCCAGGTGATGAATGATACCCGCGGCCACATCGCGGAGCTTCTCGCCAAATCGTTGAACAAACAAGCGCTCGACGAAGATCTCACCAAAGAAGACAAGGAGCGCATGCTCGAATTTCTCCGCAAGTACGGCGATCTCGCTCCTGACAATTTTTACAAGGGCTCGGCGCGATCGGGCTACAAAACACATCCTGGGGCGGCGGACCAGGTGGGCGTTCCGCGCGATCCGCTCGACATGCACTCGTTGCTCAACGCCAGTCTCTGGGAAGGCATGCTTTTCGAGGAGATGTACGACATGCAGGCCACCATGTTCCAACCCGTCGGCGGCATGGACCAGATCGCCGCAGCCTTCGAGTCCCGCCTCGGGAATGTCATTCGCTTCGAGACCGCCGTGGAGCAGATTCGCAAAACGTCCATAGGAGTGCGCATCGGCTATGGCGATCGCAAAACCGGAGCTGCGGGAAACATCGAGGCTAACTGTTGTATTTGTGCGATGCCTCTCTCCATTCTCAAGACCATCGACGCTGATTTCTCTCCCGACTTCAAGAACGCTATTGACGGCGCCAAGTATGATTCCGCCTACAAAATCGCCTGGGAATCACGCCGTTTCTGGGAACAGGACTACGGGATCTACGGCGGTATCTCGTTTCCAAAGCAAACCGTCAGCGTAGTTTGGTATCCCAGTGCGAAACTTTTCTCGGAAAGAGGTGTGCTCATCGCAGGCTATGGCGTAGAAAACGACACCCCGTTCGGCAAACTGGATTTTGATGGAAAACTCGCCGCTTCCAGGCGAGCAATTGAACATCTACACCCCGGCTGCTCGGAGGAACTCACGAACCCCGTATACATCTCGTGGGGTCACATTCCCTACAATCTCGGGTCATGGATCACGCACTTCGGACAGAAACAAGGCCTGCCCGGCTACGCTCGCCTGCTCGAACCCGACGGTCCGATGTACATGGCCGGCGATCACGTAACGCATCTGGTCGGATGGCAAGAAGGCGCCGCGCTCTCAGCCCACCGCGCCGTCACCAAGATCGATCAAGCTTTCGGCAGCAAACCAAGCCAACCTGCGATGAGCGCGAGCGCCGTCTGGGCGTAGGTTGGCCCTCGATGTCGCAACTTGCGCTAGACTCATGCCGCAGCCAACGCCTAAATGTGGCACAGCCATTCCTGGCTGTGCTCCGACGGGAGAACACGGCTTCACCGTGCCGCTCGTCAGCCTCCTGTCCCCTGTAGGGGCGGGGCTTGCCCCGCCCGGCGTCAACCCAATCACACTCTGCAAATCGGAGTAGAGACCGCACTCTGCATTTTCCGCAGCGTCATCAAGCGCGTACCGTAAGCACCGACTACAAGCCTATAGCCGCAAAGGTTCTTAGATTGAAATCTCCAACGCCCTACTTCTGATCTATCGATTCGATCTTACCCGCAAGGTGCGATAAGCTCGCGCCGCACAAAATTCCAGAAAGGATTCACAATGACCATCAAACATGCCGTTCGGGTAGCAATTGCGGCCGCCTGCTTCATCCTCGTGCTGTACGCAGTAAAAGCGCAAAGTCCGGCAGCCAGCAAAATTCAGCGCATCCCCATCCCCAATTCCGATTTCCCGATTTCCCTCGGCGTCTGGGTTCCCGCAGGCTCCGACACGCTCTATCTCAGCGGCAACGTTCCTCCAGTTGCCAATCCATCTGCGCCAAAAGGCAGCGTCGAATCCTACGGAGGCAACACCGAAGCCCAAACGGTAGCGACATTGCAGCGCATCCAGCAAGCGCTGCAAACGCAAAAATTGGAGCTATCCGATGTAGTGATGATGCACGTCTACCTGGTGGGCGATCCAGCGAAGGACAACAAGATGGACTTCTCAGGCTTCATGGCCGGCTACACAAAATATTTCGGCACAAAAGATCAACCCAACAAACCAGCCCGCAGCGCCCTGCAAGTAGCCGCCCTGGCTGCTCCCGGTGTCCTGGTCGAAATCGAAGTAATCGCCGTTCGCCCACACTAAATGCACCACACCTCCGACGAGGGTACAAGCTAAGCTCGCCAGAAAGCAGAGCCCGATGGCAATGGCTTCACCCTGCAGGTAACCGAACGCACGTTCAATCAATCTACTTAAAGGCGATGAGCACAATTCTGGTTACTGGCGGGTCGGGCTTCATCGGCAGCCATTGCATCCTGCAGCTGCTGGCCGCGGGTCATCAGGTGCGCACCACAGTACGCAGCTTGAAGCGCGAGGAAAACGTACGCGCAATGCTGAAAGTGGGTGGCGCTGAGCCAGGCGATCGCTTGTCGTTCTTCGCCGCCGATCTAGAAAGCGATGCGGGCTGGCAACGCGCGATAGCCGGTTGCGAGTACGTGCAGCACGTGGCCTCGCCCCTTCCCCCAAGTGTACCCAAGCACGAAGACGAGCTGATCGTGCCCGCGCGCGAAGGGACGCTTCCCGTACTGCGCGCCTCACGCGATGCCCGCGTCAAGCGCGTGGTGCTCACCTCCTCGTTTGCAGCGATTGGCTACGGCCACAAACAACAGCAAGCGCCCTTCAACGAAACCAATTGGACCGACCCCAGCGGTGGCGACGTGGCGCCCTATACGAAATCCAAAACCTTGGCGGAACGCGCGGCTTGGGACTTCATCGCCAAGGAAGGCAGCAGCCTCGAGCATTCCGTCATCAATCCGGTGGGCGTGTTCGGCCCGGTCCTGGGGCCGGACTATTCGGCCTCGATCCTGATCGTACAGCGGCTGATGGACGGCACGCTGCCCGGCTGCCCGAAGCTCTACTTCGGCGTCGTCGATGTGCGCGACGTCGTCGACTTGCACATCCGCGCCATGACTCATCCCCTCGCCAAGGGCGAACGCTTTCTTGCGGTTGCCGGCGATTTCATGACCATGCAGGGCATCGCCAAGGTGCTGAAGAATCGCATGCGCTTGGGCCAAAAGAGTGCCAACCCGGGAGTTGCCCAATTGGCTAGTGCGCCTCGCCGCGCTGCGCGATCCGGCGGTGAAGTTGATCGTGCCCGAGCTTGGCAAACCAAAGAACGCCACCAACGAAAAAGCTAAGCGCCTGCTGGGCTGGGCGCCGCGCTCGAACGAAGAGGCCCTCGTCGCCACCGCCGAAAGCCTGGTGGGGCTCGGACTTCTAAAAGACAGCCCGAAAAAAACATAGAAGCAGCGAATTAATCCCGCCACACTGGCTACATCACGTGGTGCTCTCGCGTACAGGCTTCCAAGAGTTGTCTTACGAGGCGCAACTGTGACCACGCAGTTCGCAATGCTCGGAACGAACATTCGCCCGATCATTCGCCAAAAGCCGGTGAACGCCCAAAAAGCCGCGAACGATTGGAGTACAATCGTGGCGCGGATGCCAGCCACTTGGGCGGGCATTCCCCCGTCTCCGCAAGGGGCCCATGGTCTGGTTTTCTCCAACGCGATCCAAAGCGGATTTCCGTCGTATGTTCCTTGCATTGTGGGCGCTTTGCGTATTTTCCGGGTCTGCAGTGGACGCGCAGCAAGCCCAGCTCCCGTGCACCATGACCGTCAGCGTCCGCAATCCCGATGGATCGCCATCCGACATCCAGGCGACAGTCACCTTGTACAACTTTTCGAGCGGGTCTCCCCTCCGCATCGCCTCGCCCAGAGCCGGGCAAGTCATCTTCACGAACCTGCAGCCCGCACACTATTCCGTTGAAGTCACTGCCCCCGGCTATCAGACGGTAACGCAGCCCGTCGATCTTCAACTGGCTGGTTTGAGTGAACAAGTCTGGATCACCCTGACGCCTCAATCCACCACTCATACTTCGTCCACTTCCTCGGTGCCGGTTCTCGCTCCCGGCGCCGTGAAGGAACTCGGAAAGGTCCTGGAAGACCTACAGAGCGGCAACAACGCCGATGCCAAAAAACGTCTTGAGAAAGTTTCGCGGACCGCGCCGTCCCATCCGGATGTGAACTATCTTTGGGGCGCGTATTACGCGCAAATCCAGGACCAGGCCCACGCCCAGGAATATTGGCAAAAAACCTTGCAAGAGGATCCCCGCTATGTTTTCGCTCTTGCCGCTCTCGCTCAGATCGCGAGTAATGATGGAGATCTCGCCACCGCAATCGGTTACCTCGAGCGCGCTGTGGACGCCCAACCCTCGTCTTGGTCTTACCAGCAGCGGCTCGCAGCGGCTTACATGCAACATCACGACATGGACAAGGCCGAGAAATGCGCGATCCGTGCCACCGAGCTTGGCAAAGATCGCGCCGCCGACTCGCAATTGATTCTCGCCCAGATTTCCGCCAAACGAAACGATCGCGAGCACGCCATCGCCGCGCTCGAAGCTTATCTCGCTGCTGCCCCAACATCGCCTAAGGCCCCGCAAGTTCGCCAATGGATCGCCAAATTGCGTGAACCGGCTCCAGCTACCGCCGCAGCGGGCGCTTTGCCAGCCGATGTCCCGGTCGTAAACCTTCCGCTGACAACTGGAAACACGAACTTGCGCGCCGCGGATCTTGTGCCGCCGCCCAAATGGCTCCCCGTCGACGTCGACGACAATATGCCTCCCGTAGAGCTTGGCGTCCCGTGTCCCTTGGATAAGATTCGCCAGGAAACCGGCGAACGTGTCCGCGAATTTGTCAGCTCCGTCAATCGAGTCAGTGCCACCGAATACCTCGACAACGAAGTGATCGGCGACTCCGGACTTCCGAAACGCCGTGACTCGCGCCGCTACAACTACATCGTTACCGTCTCGCGAAAAACACCGCAGTCCGTCAACTTCGAAGAATATAGAAACGGATCGACGGCGCTCGACGATTTTCCCGAGCATATTGCTTCCGTGGGATTGCCCGCGATGGTGCTGGTCTTCGATCCTGCTTTCCGCGATGACTACGACATCTCGTGCGAGGGAGTAAGCCGCAGCCACGCCGGACCCAGTGGACGCACGTGGCAGATCCATTTTCGGCAAAGACCCGACAGGCCCTCACGCATCCGCGGCTATGAGGTTGCCGGCGTGTTCTATCCGCTCCCCCTTCGCGGTCGCGCGTGGGTTGCTACCGACTCGTTTCAAGTCGCGGGCCTCGAGACCGACATCGTCGACCCCATACCAGCCATACGCCTCAAACTCGAGCACACCTTCATCGAGTACGCACCAGTAAAATTCAGCAAGAACAACCAGGAGCTATGGCTGCCCGACAGTGCCGAGGTCTTCTTCGATTTTAACGGCCATCGGATGCATCGCCGCCACTACTTCCGCAACTACATGCTGTTCTCCGTTGACGAAACCCAGAAAATTTCCGAGCCAAAAGCCGCGCTCGAATCGAACACCCCCGACTCCCCGCCGCAGCCCTGATCCAGCGTTCTCCACCCAATGTAGGCGCCGGACTTCAGCTCGGCGTCCCAAAAACGAAAAGGCCGCTCTGATTGCTCAAAGCGGCCCTTTCTAATTTAATCCCGGCGACGACCTACGTTCCCACACAGTTACCCATGCAGTATCATCGGCCCTGCGAGGCTTAACTTCCGTGTTCGGGATGGGAACGGGTGTGACCCTCGCGGTTTGATCACCGGAAACTTGTTAGCTCGCGCGACTTTTGGGCGGTCCATTCACTTTATCTAGGTGAATCGGTCGACTCATCGCGCGCGAGCGCGACAACAGAAATTGGCTGGCATTACAAGTTCGACTCGTTTGTCGAACGCACTGTGCCTTAAACAAAGGCATTTGGTATTTGTTTCTAGCTCTTCCCCAAAGACGGTTTGGGAAAGTTTTATGATTAAGCCGAACGGGCGATTAGTACTGGTCAGCTTCACGCATTACTGCGCTTCTACCTCCAGCCTATCAAAGTCGTAGTCTTCGACTGCCCTTCTTAGGTCTTAAACCTTGGGAG
>Ga0210383_10000753_pt1 | contig 29409 bp, 22 predicted proteins | sample IncBWC14OmetaG_FD_160072 | JGI IMG/M metagenome (GOLD analysis project Ga0210383, IMG submission 160072) | Forest soil microbial communities from Barre Woods Harvard Forest LTER site, Petersham, Massachusetts, United States - Inc-BW-C-14-O ... | reverse complement strand
CCCTAAAACACCCTCGCCTGAACTCTATCGTCCGCGGAACAAGTAATAGTCATCCTTCGACTGCGCGGGAGATTCGCTTCGCGAATTTCCCACTCCGCTCAGGATGACAACCAAGATCAAATCGCCGCCGGTACTAATTTCTCATTCCTCGGCTTCTTCCCGCGGGCCGGTTCAGGTTCGTCGGACTTCTCAGCAGCTGCAGACTCGCTCTTCTGCTGATCCACCCACGCCTTCGCGATCCCTACGGCCAGCGCCCGCACGCGCGCAATCACTGCAACGCGTTCGGTCACCGAAATCGCACCCCGCGCATCCAGAATGTTGAACAGGTGCGAGCACTTCAGGCAAAGATCGTACGCTGCCAGGATAGGGCATCGCAGTACCTTCGCCATGGCCGCCTGCCCGCCATCAGCCATTGCAACGGCCGGCGAAACAGTTCCGTCACCCGCTTTCGCCGAATCCAGATTGGCACGAATTTCCTCCAGCAGTCCCTTGCACTCCGCCTCGTATAGACGGAAATGCTCCCAACTTTTCTCGACATCCGCGAGTTCGAAGTTGTACACAGAAAACTGCAACTCGTCGGCCAGGCGCACGTCACCATACTTCACGACCGCGCCCGTTTCTGGATCGCGCGCCCACACGATGTCGTAAATCGAATCCACGTCTTGCAGAAACGCGCCAATCCGCTCCAGGCCATACGTCAGCTCGGCTGAAATCGGAAACAGGTCGACGCCGCCGCACTGCTGGAAGTAAGTGAACTGCGTGATCTCCAGGCCGTCGAGCATGACTTGCCAGCCCACGCCCCACGCGCTCAGTGTCGGCGCTTCCCAGTTGTCCTCTTCAAATTTGATGTCGTGTTGACGCAGATCAATGCCGATCGCACTCAGCGATTCCAGGTACAACTCCTGCACATTTTCTGGCGGAGGCTTCAGAATCACCTGCAGCTGCATGTGCTTAAACAGCCGATTCGGATTTTCGCCATAACGTCCGTCGGTCGGACGCCGTGAGGGCTGCACGTACGCGACTTTATAAGGCTTCGGCCCCAGTACGCGCAGAAAGGTCTCCGGAGCCATGGTGCCCGCCCCGACTTCCACGTCGTAGGGTTGCTGCAGCACGCATCCGCGCTCGGCCCAAAAGGTTTGCAGGCGCAGGATGAGTTCCTGGAACGTGAGCGGGTTGGGAGAGGAAGTCACGGCTCTTTGCTCTTTGCTTTGGCTCTTGGCTTAAACCTCAGGATGCGAGTAGTGACGCGAACTCCTACAGCGCAGCCGGAGACCAGCAGGTTAATCCACGATTGTAATGGAAGCGAGCGGCAGCCGTCAGCATTGCACGCGAGCTATTTAGAAGCTTCCCTTTTCCAGCATCCCCACCGTGACCAACTTCTTCTCTAGTTGCCGCTGCAGGATTTGCATTAGGAACTTCCGCAGGTCAGCCGCTTGTGCCTTGGGCCACGAAATCTCTGCGAAACTTTCCACAGGGGCGCGAAACATCTGCGCAGCCAGCACGCGCGATTCGGCTGAAATCTCAGACGACGCCAGGCGCTTGTCGTCGGAGCACATCAGGCCATCTGCCAGCGCGTGAAAATAAGCGCGACTGCCGTTCAGGCTGCGGCCACAAACCGTACACTCGGTCAATTCGGGCAGGAAGCCGACCAGGCGCGTCAACCACAATTCGAAATAGGTGACGGGCATCCACACTTCCGGCCCGGTCAGAACGTGCAGCACCGACAGCGTGAGGCGGAAAATGGCGTCGTTGGCCTCGCGGTCGGGGAGAAGTTCGTCGAGCAATTCTGCGATGTGGCCCAGAGCAACCGCCCTTGCGTAGCTGACCTCCGAGGCCATGGGCGATTCCAGCACTTCGCAGGAATCGAGCCGCGCCAAGTCCTGTCGCTCGCGCACGTCGTAGAAGGCACGGACATAGGTCAGCGGCTCGAGCGCCCCACCGAAGCGGCGCTTGGATTTCTTGGCCGAGCGCGCCACTCCTCGAACTTTGCCCTCTGCCCGGGTAAAGAACGTGACCAGCAGATCGGCCTCCCGAAAGGGATAGCTGCGCAGCACGATCGCTTCCGATTCTCTGAGGGCCATGGCAGTTCGAGGGTGAAGGCTTGATTCTAGTGGATGCTGCTTTCAGCCGTCAGCCGTCGGCGGTCGGCTGTCAGCTGTCAGACCGCCATGATCCAACTGGAAGGACACATCCCCACTTCTCGCGCAAAGAGCGCGCGAGAAATGGGGCACCCGAATGGGCGGGCTGTCTCAAAGACGCGAAGGTAGGGCAACCGACCGGGGCTTTCGCGCTTCTCATCTTTCGATATACTTTCTGAATCATGAGAAGAATCCTTGCCGTTCTTTTTTTGATTGTCGCGGTCGCTTCGCTGGGCTCCGCGGAAGAGACGTCGTTCCGGCACGTGCGCATGCTCAACCTCAAGGGCAAGCGCGTCAAGGCCGTGCTCACCTTCAGCGACAACGACAAAGCGGCGGAAGTTCAACCCGACAAGGGCACCGCCGTGAGCGTGCCTTTCAGCCAGATTGACAAGGCCTCTTACGAGTTCACCGAGGGCGTCGGCGGCAAAACTCACTGGCTGCAGATTTATTATCACGAGCAGGACTCCCACAAACTGCTGGTCCTGGTCATGGAAAAACGTGACTACCTGCACATTCTGGACGCATTCAAAGCCCACACGGGCATCGACGCAGAAATCCTGGGCAACGCCGACAAGGTTCAGCATGCCGATCGCCGCCAGCGATAGCTGGCCCGGCGACAGCTCGACTTGAAATCGTTCGACGGCCTCGAGAAAAATAAAGCGCGCCCCGAAAAAAGGGCGCGCGTTTCGTGTCCTATCAATTCTTTCGAGCAAACCTACCGGCACCAGCCAACAGCTATTAGGTAAGAGCCAAATACCGCCCTACCGCCCGAAGTACTTGGCGTTACGCTCGGTGAAGGCGTTCCATTTCTCCGGCAGATCGTCGAGGGCGAAGATGGCCGAAACCGGGCACACCGGAACACAGGCACCGCAGTCGATGCATTCTACCGGATCGATATACAACAATTCTTCGGTCGCGTACGCGGGCTCATCTTTCTTGGGATGAATGCAATCCACCGGACACGCATCCACGCATGCGGTGTCTTTGGTGCCAATGCACGGCTCAGCAATCACATAGGTCATAAAGGGTCAGTCTCCTGGGAATCTCTGCTTTTATTTTACTACCGCGGCGGTTTGGTGACCGGACATTCTAGCAAGAATGCGGGCAGCGGGTACAGGGGCGGCATCCGCCCGCCGAGGCTTATGCCCCGGCCTCTGCCCGGCCTCCCTGGGAAATGTGCACAGGCTCATGACGGAAGTAATCTGTCGCGCCCGACATAAGGTGCGTTTAATAAACGCAGAAGTGCGGTGTCATCTCCGGTGCGGACTCCGGTGAAATGTGCGGCTCGATGAACAAACTCAAAGTTCTGGTTTCCCTAATTACAGAAGATAACGATTACCAGCTCGAACAAGCGGCATCGGCCCAGGCGGCCGCTGCCAAACTTGACGCCAGCGTTCAGGTCATCTATTCCGGCAACGACGCCGTGCAGCAGACCCAGCAGATTCTGAGCTTCATCCAGGATCCCGCCAAGCGCCCCGATGCCATTCTCGCCGAACCCGTAGGCACAGGCATGGCGCAAATCGCGAGGGCTGCGGTAGGCGCCGGCATCGCATGGGCAATCATTAACTCCGAAGTTGATTACGTTGGACAGCTGCGACAACACGCCCTGGTTCCAGTTTTCGTTATGCTTTCCGACCACGAGGCTATTGGAAAAATTCAGGGCCAGCAGATTGGCGCGCTTCTGGGTGAGCAGGGATGCGTGCTTTATATCGAGGGCCCCTCGGTCCGCGACGTGGCGAAAATCCGCACCAAGGGGATGCTCGCCACCAAGCCGCGCGGCGTCGAAGTAAAAAGTCTTCGCGGCGACTGGACCCAGAACAGCGGCTATCACGCTGTCAGGTCGTGGTTGTCGCTGAGTACATCGAAGCAGCTCAAAGTCGGCATGATCGCCTGCCAGAATGATGACATGGCTATCGGGGCGCGCCGCGCCTTCGAGGAGCTGACAGATTTGCGTGATCGCGATGCCTGGCTCCGGCTCCCCATCACCGGATGCGACGGTGTTCCGCGCTCGGGCCAGGAATGGGTTCGCCAGGGCCGGCTTGCCGCGACAATCGTCTCGCCCCCGCTCTTCGGAGATGCGATCCAGTTGCTGGCCACTGCGCTTGCTGCTGGTTCACAACCGCCGGAACGCACGGTGGTCGCCCCCCACTCCTTCCCCGAATTGAAGGAACTACAGAAGGTAAAGGGACTGGCAGCGCGAACTTCGTAACACACCCCACCCCACATTCCCGACCCAGACAAAGGGCAGCAAGAAATGCATTACTAAGCATTACTAGAGAAGGAACGGGCAAAAGAAAAAGGCTGGCAGCGGAATGCTGCCAGCCTTTTTTCTACGCGTTCAAGACGTTACCGATGTCCGCCGTGTCCGCCGCCATGACCGCCGCCACCGTGGAAGCCTCCGCCACCGTGGACCGCTCCGCCGTGAAATCCGCCGCCGTGGACCGCACCACCACGGACCGCACCACCGTGAAATCCCCGACCGGCGTAGCCGCGCGCGTATCCACCTCGGGCATAGCCGCCGCGGTAGCCCCAGCCTCCGCGACCGTAGTATCCGCCGCGATAGCCCCAAGCGCGACCCCAGCCAGGGTTTCCGAACCACGGGCGTCCGTACCATCCATTAGCCCGACCCCAGCCCCCCAGCCACCCAGGACCATGGAACCACGGGCCAGCTCCGACGAAAATGCCACCCGCAAACCAGTCAGCGCCGTAGTAGCCGTAAGGCGCACAGGCGTAAGGGTAGTACCCGTAGTATCCATACTCACAGACCGGCGCCGCTCCAACATCTACTCCTACCGGACCGACTCCGACTCCCACGCTCACCTGCGCTTGCGAATAAGCAAGCGGCATTACCATCATCACCGCCACCACCGCCAAATATTTCATGTACCGCATACCCACCTCCTGGTCTTTGGATCCTCTGAACTTCGACTTCCCGGATCCGAAGACCCTTTCCAATCTCTCTAGGTATTTGAACGCGGTAGGGCGAGAAAAGTTGCGGGAATCGGGGTGGCTGATTTCAGCCATCCCGGCCAAATTCAACCACTTACAGGGGGCACCTCCCCTCGCGGTGGAAGCTTAAAGGCCACTCTTATGGGTAATAAATCCAGGCCTGGCTGGTGGCTTGATCGCTGTTCGGATAGCCGCCCGCCAGCAACACGCTGCCATCGCGCAATTTCGTCTCCGACAGGTAGTGCCACTTGTCGCTCATCTCGCCAGCAGCCGGGATGAATTTCCCACTGGCCGGATCGAACACTTCTGCCTCTTTGCTGCCGCCAGCGATCAGCAGCCTTCCCGAAGCCAACTGCACGGCCTCGTCCGGCAGTTTAAAGCGGCTATCGTTCAGCGGCGACGCAGCCGTGAACTTGCCGGTATGGGGATCGTAGATCTCGGCGCTGTTCAGATTCCCGTTCCAGCCGCGCGAATCGGAACCGCCCGCAATCAGCACCGTCCCATTCGGCAATAACCCCGCGGTCTGCTTGCAGCGCGCGACCCCCATGCTGCCGGTTGCGGTGAAGGTGCCGCTGCCCGGGTCATACAGTTCCGCGCTCGAGGCCACCCCGTCCCCGTAGCCACCCGCGATGAGAACGCGGCCATCCTTAAGCAGAGTCGCTGTGTGGGAAATGCGCGCGTGATGCATCGCACCCGTGGCCTCGAACGAAAGCGTCTTGAGGCGGAAAATCTCGGCGCTAGCCAGCGACTCGTTATCGCGCCTTTCGCCACCCGCGATCAGCACGTCGCCGTTGGGCATAAGCGTGGCACTGGGCCGCCCGCGCGGGGTAGTCATTTTCGCCGCGATCGGCGTGAACTTGCCAGTCGCCGGCTCATACAATTCGGCCGAATCGGTACCTCCCATGCCCACCCAACCGCCCGCGATCAATACCTTTCCCGAGCGCAGCAGCACGGCAATGTGGCCAACCCGCCGCTGATTCATCTCACCCGTCGGCTGAAATTTTCCCGTAGCCGGATCGTACAATTCGGCCGACTTGTAGAAATCCTGATTACGCCGCATCCCGCCGGCCATCAGAACCCTGCCGTCGGGCAACAGCGTCGCGCTGTGCCCGGAACGTGGCTCAAGCATCGAGGTCGCGGGACGCAGCGACCCGGCGGCGAAAGCTGTCGAGGTAGAACTCACCGGCGAGTTGGCTCGGAACGCCGCAGCGGCAAGAACGAAAGTGATCGTGATGGAAGCAACGAGAAACAGACGGGAGCGGTTCATGAAGTCCTCCTGCAGAGGTCAGACTCTCCGGAGACGCTGTGGTAAGCAAGGAGGTTCGCGAATAGTCCTACGCCCTGACCAACTCCTTCTTCTCGCTGGGTTCGAACTCTACGATGTAGCCGGCCACCGCGCTCGCGGCGACCGTAAAGGGCGAAGCCAGATACATCTGTCCCGGCCCGCTGCGCCCGGGAAAATTGCGGTTCTGCGCGCTGATCACAACCTGATCGGGACGCGTCGAAACTCCCGGCCCGGCATTGATGCAGGCTCCGCAGCTGGGCTCGATCACCTCCGCCCCAGCTTTGCGAAACACGTCCAGATATCCCTTGCGCAAGCAATAATCGCGCGTCTCCTGCGATCCGAACTGGATATAGAACTTCACCGAATCGGCCACGTGCTTGCCCTGCTTAAGCGCGTCGGCGAGCACGGCGGCATACATGTCCATATCTTCGTTCTTGCCCGCCGTACAAGTGCCGCCATAGGCGATCTCGACCGGCACGGGCGTGTTCAACTCGCGCACATATTTTCCGTTGCCGGGATCGCCCGGCGTTGCGACCATCGGTGTAATCTCTGCGGCGTCGAGTTCGATCACGTGCGCATACTGCGCGCCGCGATCGCTGTGTAGGCCGGCGATCATCGATTCGGCCTTCGCACGATCCATGCCGCGCCGCTCGACCAGAAAATCGACAGCTTTCTTATCTGGCGCGACAATGCCAGTGAATCCGCCAATCTCCGCGGCCATGTTGGTCATGGTGGCGCGCTCATCGACACTCAACTCCTCGATCGCTTCGCCCGCATACTCCATCACTTTCGCCAGCGCCTTGCCGCTGCGCACGTAATCCAGACTCAGAATTTTCAGGATGAAATCTTTCGCAGTCACGTTAGCGTGCTTCTTGCTGCGAATCACGATTCGCACCGACTCCGGCACTTTCACCCGCACATCTTTCGTGATCCACGAATTGAAAACGTCCGTCGTGCCGATGCCGAAAGCCACGCAGCCGATCGCGCCCACGTGCGGCGTGTGCGAGTCAGAACCAATATTCAACTGCCCCGGCAGCGCGTAGCTTTCGAGCACGATCGAGTGGCAGATTCCCTCCGAACCTTTGCGGTCGGTCAATTCGCCGTGCAAACGAATACCCTGCTTCGCGGCGAAGTCCTGCTGCTTGAGTTTCAGTTGCGTCGCCAGATCGAGCAGGCCCAGCTTCTTCTTTTCTTCCGAAATCACTTCGTCGAGAAACGTCAGGTGGTCGCGAAAGAACAGGATGCTCGCAGGATCGTTGACCTTCGCATCCTTGCCCACGTACCGCTCAAAAAAAATCGCCGCCATGGGCGTAACGTATTCGTGGCTGAATCGCAGATCGGCACGCGCAAAGCCAGTGTCACCCGGCTTAACCGATGGCACCCCGACTTCACCGTTCTCATTAATCATGTGCCGCGCGAAGATCTTCTCGGCCAGCGTCATCGCCCGCGTAGGCAAGGCTCGTGTGGCCGCGGGCGATTCGCCCGCGCTCTTAATCGCCGGCAAGAAAACCTTCCCCTGCATCCTCGCCACGTTGAACGGAAACAGCCCACCGTACTCAATCACCTGCCGCGTAATTTCATCTTCACCGGCCGTGAACTCGCTCAGCGCAATCTGTCCCCCGCGGCGAATGCGGTCAATCAGCGAAAAATTGGTCGAAGTCAGCAGCCCCAGGTTCTGGCAATTCTGCTTATAGATGCGCTCAATGTTTTCCGCAATCACCACGCGAATGCCCGCGCACATCTCCGCATAAGGAGACTGCTCGCGGCTCGACCCCTTGCCGCGACGCTTCCCGCTGACCGCGCACACGAACCCGCCGCGCTTCACGTCGCCGCGGCCAATGGGCGTCCCGCTGCCGCATTTCAGTCCGAGATAAGGAATCTCGCCCAGCGTCTCGTCAAAGTAAAAGCAATAATGCGCCGGGGTGATCTCGTCGGTCGAAATATCGTCGCGCAGCTTCGGATTGTTGGCGGGATTCGCCGAATCCCAAGGCAGGTCTTCGCCCGCCAGTTGCCGCCGGATGAGTTCCGGATCTTCGGTGAGAAACAGAATGCGTCCCTGTAGCGGGACCTGATCTGGGCGTTTTTCAATCTTTCGTTCGAGGAGAGAATCGATCACGTTGACCCTGCGGAAATCGGAAATAGGGAACTACCGCTGAACATCCTGGCGGGTCCCCAGTTATTGTACGCCCCGCTCACGACACGGCAGAGATGGCTAAAACTTGAGCCATAGGGGGCACTGGGAAACACGGAGGGGACCTAACGCGAATATTCACTCGCCGCGGGCAAAGGATCGAGCCCGCGCCCCGCAAAGATTTCATGAAATTCATTCACCAGCGCGTCGTGCACCAGGCCATTCGACGCCAGCGTCTCGCTGCTGTCGATCCGGAACGCAGATCCGTCGAAGCGGCTGACCTTCCCCCCGGCTTCTTCCACGATCAGCACGCCCGCAGCCGTGTCCCACGGATTGAGATTGAATTCCCAGAACCCGTCGAAGCGCCCGCTGGCCACGTTGCACAAATCGAGCGCCGCCGACCCCGCACGCCGCACGCCGTGGGTGCGCAGCGTGATCTGGTGGTAAAAATGAATATTTGGATTCTTGTGCCGTTTGTGGCTGGGAAAGCCCGTCGCCACCAGACATTCTCTCAACTGCGTGGCCTTCGACACGTAGATCGGCTTCCCATTCAGCTGCGCGCCGCTTCCCTGCTCAGCAGAAAATAATTCGTCGCGCGTAGGGTCATAGACCACCGCGGCAACGCGCTTGGCCACAGACCCCGAGCGGTGCTCTAAACCCATCGACACGCAGAACACCGGATACCCGTGGGCAAAATTCGTGGTGCCGTCGAGCGGATCGACGTACCAGCGGTAGTCGCTGCCCTGATCGTTCAGTCCTTGCTCTTCGCCCAGCACGTCATGCCCGGGAAACTGCGCGCTGATGCGTTCGCGGATCAGCTTTTCCGAAGCGCGGTCGGCCGCCGTCACCAGATCGGCGTCGCCCTTGTACTCAATCTTGAGTCCCTGATGAAAATAGGTCATCAGCAACGCGCCGGCCTCGCGCGCAATCGCCGACATGGTGGGAAGAAAGCTATCGCTGGATATGTTGGGCACAGGCTTCAAGTCTTATCGGCACGGGCAGCAACAGTGAATGTGTCCGGCGCCGCTCTTTACACGCTAGCATCGTAGCAGACAAGCTCCACCGGGTTTCCCTCGGGATCGGTCACATAGAGAGAACGCCAATGCACCCACGCGTGCTCGGCCGTTTCCACCTGCAGTCCCCAACTCTTCAACCGGCTCAGTTCGCTTGCAAAGTCGGACAGCGCTATCTCGAAGGCGATGTGGTCAATTGTGGAAGTCGCCGGGTCCGTCCCGCGGTAGCCTGGGCTCTGCGAGCGGTCGAATAAAGCAAGCACCTGAGTGTGACCGTCATAGCCCTCGGCAATCTTGAAAAAGGCCCAGCTGGAGGTTCGGGTCATCAGCGGTAGGCCGATGACCTCCTGGTAGAACTTCTGCATAGCATCCAGATTCTTGACGCGGAGTGCAATCTCACCAAGGCCGCGCACCGATGTGCGCTTCTGGTCTGCAACCGATGCCGTCACGATCGCCCCCACCACTCAGAAACTCTATTCCCCGGCGCCAAACACCCATGCACGATTGACTATTTTCTTTTTCCGCCATCTTCCGCGATGTACATGATCTCGTGCTTGAAGATGAAGAGATTGGGCGCGCCCTCGCGCGTCAGGCGCACCATATTCTTATCGTAATACTCAATCCATCCGGTAACGGTCTGGCCGTCCATCAGCTTCAGCGAAACGATTTTCTGCTTCTCGCCAAGCGCCTTCAGGTAGGCCGGCTCCTCGAAAGTATCTTCCGGAGGAGGCGTTCGGCTGTGTTTGACGACTTTAGGATTCCCTTGCGGAGCGCGCAGCGGCATGCAGACATTGTACACAAAGCGCTCAGGACCGGAGCTCGGCGGTTCGACCCGCCTAGTCGAATTTCTCCAGAAAGGAAAAAGCCGTGGAGATTTTCGCCCACGGCTTCCGCAAGACTGTATCGCCCAGAACCGATCAGAACTCGATGCGCAGTCCAAACTCGAACTGACGCGGAGCCCCGAGAGCAAAGGTTCCAGACTGGAAGCTGTTGCGGAACGGAGTGAGGCTCGATCCAGTCACACCCCCCACCGCATTAGGTCCTAAAGTTCCATTCAGGCCGCCCGGCAGCAGCGAAGCGGTCGGAAGGTTCCCGGGCAGAAACGAGTTGGCAAAGTTGAATACATTGAAGACGTTGGCGCTGGGCTCCACTGTAATCGACTGATCCTTCAGTTTGAGCTTGATGGGCCAAGCGGCGCGCACGTCCACCGACTTCAGCCAGGGAAAGTTCACGGCGTTGAAAGGCGGGGCTGCCACCTGCGGCATAACCCATCCCAGCGCATTCATGTCGCTCTGCGTCAACACCGGGATGGTACCCGAACCCGGACACGATTGGCTTCCCACCAGGCACTGCCCGGCCGGCGTCAACTGCCCAGCGAAGTGTACGTTGTAGTTGCTGATGACAGTGTGCAGGTCGCTGTTGTCGGTGGCCCGCATGAACTGGCCAATCTGGGTTCCCGGCAAGGGCTCAGGAGCCGCCCCCGAACCGAGTCCGGAGCCCAGCCAGTCGCTGGCAAAAATCTCTCCGCCGTTGGTGAGTTCCGGAAGTTCCAGGTTCTGCGGCAGCGGGCTGTAGAAGTGCCCGAACATGCTCACCCGCGTAAACCACGGCAGCTCAAAGGTTCCTCCGAAGGAAACCTGGTGCTTGCGATCGAGCGCGTTCGGTCCGGTAAATTGCAGCGGCTTGTCATTGTTGGTGGCGAGATTGATGGAGTCCTGGTCCTGCGCCTGGCTGATAAATTTCGACAACGAATACGAAACCTGTAAGTGGGCCGCTCTCACCAGCGGCCACGGATTTACCAGGTTCTCCACTAACTTGAACTGATAGCCGGTATACAACGAGCGGCCAACGGGTTCCAGCGTGTCGAGCGTTCCCAGCGAACCATTTCCCGAGCCGTTGCCGGTGTTGTTGATCCCCTCCGGAGTAATGCCCGGGAAAGCGCACGTCGGGCACGGCCTTCCTCCGGTAACGGCGTTGTTCGAGTCAAGGCCCGCCGAAGAATACGCAGACTGCGCTCCTGCCTGGCCCAGGTTGTTGACCATGCAGGAGGCCTGGTTGAACCCAACCGGGCAGCCATTGGCCGTCTGGGCAGCGTCACGATCAGCCTGAGCATTGGCCAGATTGAAAGAGCGCGCGGCCCCACTGTGATTGCGGTCCACCGCAAGCAGGTAATGCTCTCCGATGCTGCGGATGTAGTTCGCGCTGAACACAACCCCGGGCCGCAACTCCTGCTCGAAGCCCACATTCACTTGCCAGGAGCGAGGCGTGCGATAGTTCTGATCGAACACGTCGAACCCGTTGACGTTCGCGGCGCTGAGTGTAGTGCCGACATAGTTTCCGTTCGGCTGTCCCGTACCGTTCGTGGCAGCAGCTGCCTGGAAAGCGCTGCTCAGCGCCAGAACGTCGCTGGCCACCGACGAAATAGTACCGCCGCAGAAAGTTGGCTGAACCAGATTCGTCCCCGCCACCACGATTCCCGCCCCGCCCGCCACGGGAGATCCCACAACTCCCGGATTGGTCGGCCAATTGAAAGCGTTCGGGTTGCCGAAGTTGCAGACTTCCGGCGCGTACGACAAGTTCCCCGTCTTGAGACGCGCCGGACTATCGAGCAACGCACTGTTCCAGAGCGCATTCTCGTAATACAGCCCGCCCCCGGCTCGGATGACCGTCTTGCCAGCACCATTCACGTCCCAGGCGAATCCCGCTACAGGAGAGAAGTCGGTGTTTGGAGTTCGCACCTGGTCTCCCAGGCCCGGCGCCCACAAGCTCAGCGACGGCGTTTGACCCAGGTTGCTGTCGAAGAGGCCAGTGTCGCGCAGGTAGTGCAACCCATAATTCACCGTGAAATTTCTCGTGGCCTTCCAGCGATCTCCTAAATAGCCTTCGAAACGGTTGTCCGGCCCGAGTCCGCCACCGGAAGCACCGAAAGCAGACTGCGCCGTTGAGAAACCAACCCCGTTGCCCAACTGCACAAACTCCGCGGGATACGCCGTGGGGTCGGCACTGGTAAGGCAACCGATTAACGTCGATTGCGGCAAGCAGCCACTGCTCGTTCCAACCTGCGGATAAGTCGCAGATGCAGCCGAAACCGCACCTTGAATATGGTTCAGGGTCGCACCGAAGTGGATGACGTGGTTTCCGAAAACTCGGCTGCCGTCATACTTGACTTCATAGTCGGACTGCGACAACGTTTCCGGCGCTACGACGCTGGGTCCGCCGCAGTAAGCTCCTCCTCCGCTGAGCCGGCAACTCCCTGCAACTGGCGCTCCGATATTGATCCCTAGGCCAGGAATCGGGTTGTCGACGCCCGCCGGAATTGTATAAGTGCTGTCCGCCACTCCACTGCGCGATCTCAAATATTCGAAACGCAGGCTGTGCATGTACGGGCCGGTGATGAAGTCGTAGCCTAGCGTTACAGAGGGAGCGTGGTTCGTATTCTTGAATTCCTGTGTAGAACTGGCCGATCCGAAGGGGCGGATGTCGCTGTTCTGGTCGAAATTGAAACGCAGAAACGCGTGCGCGTCGTCGTGGACCTGCCAATCGAACTTGGCGTCGGCCTGCAATTCACGGAAAGGTTCTGCCAGCGTGGCGTTCAACGTATTGAAGGGGGCGCTGAAAGGTTCAGCCGCTGTCAGATCCTGTTTGCTGCGCTCGGCATCGAGGAACCAAAACACTTTGTCTTTGATCAAATATCCGCCCAGCCGTGCGCCAAACTGTTCCCGCTGAAATGATGAAGGAGCAATACCGGGCAGGTTGGCCGCACCCTGGTTCCCACGGAAAATTCCAAACACGCCGCCATGCAGGTCGTTATTGCCCGAGCGCGTTGTCACGTTCACGGCTCCGGAAGTGGTCGGCTCCGTCGAAATATCAAGCGATGATTGCGAAACATTGAACTGCTGGATCGCGCTCGCCGGAAGATTCTGCGTGCTGGTTCCCACAATCTCATCGGAGATGTCCACGCCATCCACTTCCAGGCGCTCGGCGCGTCCAAACCGCCCTTGCAACGAAAGCGACGTGACCCCATTCTTGGTCGCGTCGAGCACGCCGCCATCCTGGATCTGCACTCCCGGTTCGAGTTGAGCCAATTCGATAAAATTGCGCCCGTTGACGGGAAGATCGTTGACCTTACTGGCAGGAATCACGGTCTGCACTGTACCCTGCACTGTGTTCATTTCTACGCGAACTGCTGGAACAACTTTGCCCTCCTCCCCAGGCTGCATCCGCACATTGCCGCCGAAAACCACGCTGACCTGCACGCTCGCGGAAAACTCAGCCGTGTTGAACCCCTTGGCTTCCACGCGCACGGTGTACTCTCCTGGCTGCATTGGGCCTGAGAAATATGCACCCGTAGTGGAGGTGGCTCGATGGGTGACGCTGGACATGGCCTTGTCGGTAATCGTGACCTTGGCGCCGGGGAGCACGACCCCGTTCTGATCGCTCACCACTCCCAGAATGCTGCCTGTTCCAACGTTGGATTGCGCCGTCACCGACGCGGAAGACAGTATGAGAATAAAAACCGTAATCATAAAAATCGGGAGCAATCCCAGCCGTCTGCGCCACTTGTAGAGCGCGGGGGACTTCAAGTTCAGCATCGTCGACATTCCTTTGTTTTCCTTCTCACCGCCGCTGGCGGTTAGGTTCGTCCCGGCTAACTTCGCAGCAAACTGGTGCCAGGCAATAGATGAATTCTCTAGACTACAGCAATTCGCGCGCCAGCCGAGTATCGCGGCTGGATAATTGTGCCATCTTTATCAAAACTCAGATTTTACGGTGTAGTAGCCTGCCCGGTGGCGCACTCGATATCCGGCGGCCTCGGGCGCGCCCGCCACCTTCACCTGGATGCGGCGAAACTCCGAGAACGATGTACGCTGCGAAGGATAATAAGCCAGCAGATACTGCGTGCGCAGTTCGTCGCTGATTTTGCGGAAGGCGTCGTCGAGCTGCGCCGCTGAGGTCGCGTAATAATATTTCCCGCCCGTATCTTCCGAGAGCTGGATCAGGGCATGCTCTCCGCCTGTCTCACGCCCGGCGCTGCTCTCGATGGGCACGACAATGATTGAGTAAACGATCGCTTCCGCTTCCTCCGCCGCGCGCACCGCATCCTGGTAGCTGATCTTGCTCCAGGTGTCGCCACCATCGGTAATGAGCACGATGACTTTCCGTCCCTTGCGGCGGTCGAGCGCTCGCGAGACCAGATAAATCGCGTCAAACAGTGCCGTGGCAGCGCCAGGTCGAATGTGATCGATGCTCTCGTCGATACGCTTCAGATCGGAGATATACCCGTGAGTAAATTCGTGCACGTCTTCGTTAAAACCATAAACCGAAAGTCCGTCGATCGGCCGAACGATGGCATGCGCAAAGCGCTTGGCCGAAGCTTGTTCGAGCGGCAAATCGTGATGCGTGGTTAGGCTCGTATCGATCGCCAGCCCAATCGAAAGCGGCAGCGCCGATTCCTTGTCGAAGACCGAAATTTTCTGTGGCTGCTCATCTTCCATGAGAACAAAATTCTCTTTCGTCAGCCCGCCGATCGGAGCGCCATGCGCGTCGGTTACGGTCACGAACACGTTCACCAGATTCACGTCAACCCGCAGTGTGGTGGTCGGCTCGGACTGCCGGTCGGTGTGAACCGGATTTTGTTGCGCCGAATCTTTCGGCGTCGAAGTCGGCGGGGTGGATGTCTGGGACGTTGTGGTCTGCTGTGTAGACGACTGCGGAGTCGAGGTCGTCGGAATCGGGCTGGTCGGAGCCGACGTCTGCTGCGCCCATAGGCTGCAAGAGGAGAAGAGAACGAGCAGGCTGATCGCGAGCAGACTCGTGGCGGGTTTTCTCATCGAGTGCTCAAATTATACCTTTGAGAGGTTCGCATGCCTGTTCCCCGCGCGGGTTCGCTGACCATACTGGTGGCCACGATGCTTGATCTCGGAACGCTCGATCTCAGATGCTCGATCCAAGGATGTTGGATCTCCACGCTCGCAGAAGTCGCCCCAGAGTCAGCGGATAGGCAGGCGTCGTTGACTTAGATGCCGTCTCCCGGGCAGGGCTGCCTCGGGTTCAGGAATTTGCGCGTGGAATTTCCGCCGGGAAAGGTTCTCCATCGGCCCAAACCGCCCCATCCTCGAAGTACTCTTTCTTCCAGATGGGCACCGTGCGCTTGAGAGTATCGATCAGCCAGCGGCAGGCGTCAAAAGCCGCGCCGCGGTGCGCCGACAAAACTGCGATCAGTACGCTGGTCTCGCCAATTTCGAGGCGCCCCAGCCGGTGGACGATCGCCACGTCGCGAATCTGGAATCGCCGCAGGGCCTCGTCAGCCAGCAATTCCAACTGCTCCAGCGCCATTTCTTCGTAAGCTTCGTAGTCGAGATAGAGCGTCGTTCGCCCCCGCGTCTGATTGCGTACCACCCCCTCAAACACGAGCACCGCCCCGTCTTCCCCGCGCTTAAGGCCGCAGATAATTCGCTCAGTCTGAATCTCATCGCGCACGATCAGTGCGTAGCGCCGCCGTCCCGCCGGCACCCCGCCCGCTGCGTCAGGAGCACCCCCGCTGACGGGTGGCAACAAGGCCAGTTCGTCGCCGTCCTTCAACGTTGCATCCGGCCCGGCATACTTCTGGTTCACGGCCAAGGCCAGCGACGGCAGAGATTCTTTCAGCCGTGGAATCTGTGCCTCAAACTGTGTAAGCACATCGCGTGCCGACGCTCCGTCGGGAAGTTCGAGCGAGTCGCTGGCCTTGCCCGAGAAATCCTTCAACACGCCGAAAAAAAGAACGCGCACTCGCATGGGCGTTTAAGTTTACCGCGAGTCGACTGCCCAGATCGTGGGCAAGTTTATCGCCGCCCTTCCGTGGCAAGAAAAATGGCCAGCCTCATGCGAGACTGGCCATTGAGCTTCGAAGCGATTCAGGCCTGCGCCAGCACCTTATCGTGCGCCACATCTTTCCCCGGAGTCGATAGCAGGGCCGAGCCATCCTCCACCTGAGGCAACGAGAATCGCAGCGCCTCGTCGATCGTTTTCACATAGTGAACCCTGAAGTTATCCAGCTGTTCGGGCGTCAGATCCTCCTCGACGTTCATTTTGTTTTCCGCCGGCAGAATCACGTCAGTCACGCCCGCACGTTTCGCGGCGAGAACTTTCTCTTTAATCCCGCCCACCGGAAGAACGTTCCCACTCAGCGTGATCTCACCAGTCATGGCCATCAGCGGCGTGATCCGCCGCTTGGTCAGCAGCGAAACCAGAGCCGTAGCCATGGTCACGCCCGCCGAAGGCCCATCCTTAGGAATCGCTCCCGCTGGCACGTGAATGTGGATGTCGTGGTTCGCGAAGAAGTCCTCCGCCACCCCGAGCCGGTCCGCATTGGATCGTACCCAGGTCAGCGCCGCCTGCATCGATTCCTGCATGACCTGGCCAATCTGCCCGGTCATCGTGAACCCGCCCTTGCCCTTCATGGCGTTGGCTTCGACGAACAGCACGTCGCCGCCCGATGGAGTCCACGCCAGGCCGACAGCCACTCCCGGCCGTTCCGTCCTCTCAGCGATTTCACCTTCGCTGCGAATCTTGATGCCGCCAAGAAATTCCTGAATCACTTCCTTGGTGACAATCAGCTTGTCAGTCTTGCCCTCGGCCAATCGCCGCGCCTGCTTGCGGCAGATCGTGCCGATGGTCCGTTCCAGGCTGCGCACACCGGCCTCCCGCGTGTAGTGCCGAATGGTGTAGCGCACGCCCTCTTCCGGAAACGCAATCTGCTCCGGCGTGATCCCGTTCTCTTCAATCTGCCGCGGAATCAGATAGCGGAACGCGATGTGAACTTTTTCTTCCTCGCTGTAGCCCTGCAGTTCGATGATCTCCATGCGGTCGCGCAACGGCTCGGCAATCGGATCGAGCATGTTCGCGGTCGTGATGAAGAGCACCTTCGACAGGTCGAACGTCACGTCGAGATAGTTGTCGCGGAACGTCGAGTTCTGCTCTGGATCGAGCGCTTCCAAGAGCGCCGAAGCCGGATCGCCGCGGAAGTCGCGCCCAACTTTATCGATTTCATCGAGCATGAAGACAGGATCTTTCGTCTCAGCGCGCCGAATACCCTGAATAATCTGCCCCGGCAAAGCGCCAATATAAGTCCGGCGATGCCCGCGAATCTCCGCTTCATCGTGCACGCCGCCCAGCGACAGCCGCACGAATTTGCGGCCCAGCGCGCGCGCAATCGACTTGCCCAGCGAAGTCTTGCCCACGCCCGGAGGTCCTACGAAGCACAGGATCGGTCCCTTCATATTCGGCTTCAATCGCCGGACAGAAAGGTAGTCGAGAATGCGGTCTTTCACCTTCTCGAGGTCGTAGTGATCCGTGTCCAAAATTTCTTTCGCCTTCGGAATCTCGATTTCCTGTCCCGAAGTCTTGTTCCACGGCAGCACGGCCAGCCACTCGACGTAGTTGCGGGTGAGTGAATAATCGGCGGCCATGGGTGACATACGCGAGAGCCGCCCCAATTCCTTAAGAGCTTCCTTCTTAACCTCGTCGGGCATTCCGGCTTCGTCTATTTTTTTCTTCAGATCTTCGACGTCGCGCTGCCCTTCGTCCTGCTCGCCCAGTTCTTTCTGGATAGCCTTCATCTGCTCGCGCAGGTAATACTCGCGCTGCGTCTGCTGCACGCGGTCCTGCACTTCGCTCTGAATCTTGTTGCGAAGTTGCTGGACCTCGAGTTCCTTGGCGAGATGCTGGTTAATTTTTTCGAGGCGCACGTGGATGTCCAGCGTCTCCAGCGTGTCCTGCTTGTCGGGCGTCGAAAGCGACGGCAGCGACGACGCAATGAAATCCACCAGCCGTCCCGGCTCGTCGATGTTCATTGCCACGGTCGAAAGTTCATCCGACAGCGTAGGAGAACCGGCAACGATCTGCTGGAACAATGTCAGCACATTGCGCTGCAGCGCTTCGATCTCCGAAGTCGCGACCGGCGTTGTGCCCTCAGGCAAAGTCGAATAGTGCGCCGTCATGAACGGCGCCAACTGCGTGAACTCTCCCAACTTGATTCGCTCCAGGCCTTCGGCAAACACAAACAGGCTCTGGTTGGGCATCTTGACGACTTTATGCACGACGGCGGAGGTTCCCACCGTATACAGATCACTGGGTTGGGGAGAGTCGACCCGCGCCTCGCGCTGGGCGACCACGATGATGGTCTTGTCTTCCCCAAGGGAATTGATTAGTTGAACCGAGCTCTCCCGGCCCACGGTGAGGGGCAAAACAGCATGAGGGAACAACACGGTGTCCCGAACGGGCAGCACGGGAAGCGCCTTCGGCTCGCTCGTTTCCTTTGTTTCCTTTGTTTCCTTATGCTTAGGAGTGCGCTCGACTGGCGTCTGCTGACTCATTGTGTCTCCTTGAGTGTAACTCGCTCAAGTTTAGATGATACTCCTGCGGGAAAGGTTTCAGGAGCCCCCGGAAGGATTCCCGCAAGAGCTTGAATTCTATTCTCTTATCGGCTGTCAGGAACGTGTCTAAGGTGCAGAGGCTAACGCCGACGACCCATTCTTGCCAAGCCCTATATTGGGACACCGGGTCTCACGCCGCCGGATAAACTCCCAGCACCTTCACAAACTCCGCCACTTCCCCCAGATGCCGCAGAGCGTTGCGCGCGGGTTCGTCGTCCCCGCGCAGGAAGTCCACGTAAAACACATACTCCCAAGGTCGTCCTCGCATGGGCCGCGACTCAATCTTGCTTAAGCTGATATCGCGCAGAGCGAACACGCTGAGAGACTTGAACAGCGCGCCCGGCACGTTCTGCACCTTAAAGACGATGGAGGTCTTGTTCGCGCCGCGCGGAATCAGCCCGTGGTAGTCCGCGCTTCCCTGCTTCTTTCTAGTAGATCGGCCCGCGCCCCGGCGCCGCGTCTCGCCCAGTTTGCGAATCAGAAAGAAGCGCGTGAAATTACTCTTATCGTCTTCCACACTCGCCTGAACAATCTTCCCGGAATATTCGCGGGCGGCCTGCTTCCCGGCGATTCCCGCCGCATCCTGCAGTTTTTCAGCCATGACGTGCTTCACGCTGCCGGCCGTATCGTAGAACGGCACCGCCTCAATTTTAGGATGGCTTCGAAAAAAATCGCGACACTGGTCGAGCGCCACCGGATGCGACAGCACCCGCCGCAACGCCCCCAGGCGCACTCCCGGCATGGCAATTACATTGTGCACAATGCGCAGCAGGTACTCGCCCTGAATAAAAACGTCGCGGCTCAGCATCAGATCGGCGTGTTCCGCCACGGTTCCAGCCAGCGTGTTCTCGATCGGGATGACCGCCGCGTCCACCGCTTCCCGCTGCACCCGATCGAATACCTCCACTGATCGCGCGCACGGCACCACCGTGCACCGCTGGAGCATCTTCTCCGCCGCCTCGTGACTGAAGGATCCGAGTTCCCCCTGAATGGCAACTTTCATAAAGTGTTTTTCTGAGGTCAATCTATCGAACATCATTTATCGAATATCGCAAGGTATCTGGCGAAGGCACCTGAACGCAAATCCATCTTTGCGGCCAGTCAGGTCAGTTCCTTCTTCAGCACCAGCGCGTCCACGCCGTTCGAATAGTAGCGCGGCCAGGTGCGAACCACGCCATAGCCGTGCCGCTTATAGAACAACAAGGCAGCCAGATTGTCCACTGCAGTTTCCAGGCCCACGGAGTGGGATCCGGCGGATCGTAGGCGTTCCTCCGCAGCCCGTAGCAGCAACGACCCCACCCCCAAACGGCGCGCCGCCGCGATTACGTCAATGGTGACCACGTGTCCCGTGGAGCCGCTGTGCACGACAATAAAGCCAGCAGCTTTTCCCGCCTTCCCTGGTTCCTCTTCTGCGACCAGCGTAAACGCCCGCCGGTCCTGAATGTAGGCCTTCAGTTCCTGCTTCGAATACGCGATTCCCGGCGCGAAACATTCCTGATCCATACGCCATAGCGTCTGGAAATCTTCCGGCTGGAAGTCGCGGATGACCATGGCCACGCCGACATTGTAACGGGCGAAACCGGCCGGGCTCGCCGAAAAGCCTCGCAGGGCCCAGACCCGCTGCGCACGCCGGTTTTTCCACAGCCCGCCGAATCATTTCCGGAAAAAAAACTTGTCCGGCGATCATTGTCCCCTTGCCCGGACCGCAACTTCGGACGTACCATCAGCATCAGAAACACAGAGGAAGACGGGGTGGGACGCCTTCTAGTCATCGACGTCGTCGGAGCGGTTGTGGTGCTGGGGGTCTGGTACTTCCTGTTCTCCGCCTATAACCGCCGCAAAGGAACCGAGGCACTGAGTTGGGTCCAGTCTGCCTGCGCAGGCAAAGGACGCATCCTCGACTCGCGCTGGCTCAACAGCTACCGACTGAACGCGCGCCTCCAATTCCCTTCCCGCAGCTTCGAAAATGCCCATGTGACCATGAAGTTCCGCCCCCGCGCCACCCCCATCCAGTGGCTGCTGAGCTGCTATCACAAGCAGAAAGAAACGCTGACGTTTGAGGCCGACTTGGGAGGTTCGCCCAGCTTCCATCTCGAGGTCGTGCGCCATCGCTGGTGCGCTCACAGCCGCGGGGTCACCAACCGCCGCCGCGACGAGCGCGAATGGGACGTCTACGAACCCGGCCCGGTCATCCTCACCACCCGTACCCACTGGAAAAACGACTCCACTCCAGAACTCAACACCCTGATGACCGTCCGCCAGCAGGACGTGTTGCAAGTCAGCTTCCGCCCCGAATCTCCGCAGTTCTCGGCCACAATCGCCCTCGACGCCCTCTACGATCCCCGCACCGCGGCCGGCTTCCTCACCACCCTGCGCGAGCTAGCCGCAGGCGCGTCCGCCCACCGCCAATAATTGCTTTTTCTGCCCATTTCCTTCTAACTCCCGGTCAGTTTTCTGTGGTATCGTTCCGGGCCATGACGGACTTCAATAATCCCACTCCGCAATTCGGCACCGCTGAATACGTAGAGTCTCCAGGCGTGGACCGAGCCGAATTGGCTAAGGACACGCACGCAGCGTATGTACGTGCCATTGTGTTCGGGATAGGTGCCGCTATTCTGGGCATGATCCTCTATGCCACCTTCGAGATTCAAACCGGCATCGTGATCGGCTACGCCGCACTGGCCGTCGGATGGCTCGTCGGCAAGGCCATGATCACAGGATCGAATGGCGTGGGCGGAAGACGTTATCAGATCGCGGCAGTCCTGCTCACCTACGCCGCAGTTTCAACGGCCGCTATTCCCGTTTGGATTCACTATGCCGGCGAACATCGGCACAGTCAGCAGAAGCAATCCGTGAAACCTGCGCAAGACTCGACATCTGGTCAGCAAGATGACCTCGACGGACCGTCGCCCCCGCGGCATTCCAGGTTAGCGGCGCTGGGAACATTGGCATTGTTAGGATTGGCTTCCCCGTTCCTTGAGTTCTCGGGCAGTCCGCTGGGTGCGCTGATCGGCCTCGTGATCCTTTTCGTCGGCATGCAATTCGCCTGGAAGATGACTGCAGCCAAGCCGTAGCAAATTTTCGGACCATTCGAGACTTCCCCGCCAAAGCCGCATTGATCTACCAGCCACGCCGGAGCAAACCGACTCGCTCTCGCGTAGAATTGGCCAGTCTGCTGCCGATCGTGTCGATAACTACACCCGAACTGATTCGCAACTGCCGGCGCTGCTCCCATGAGCTTGCGCCTGGAGCGCTGGTGTGCGACGAGTGTCATGCCCTTGTGCACTCCGAGCAACTCGACAAGCTGGCTGCGGAAGCCAAAGAACTCGAAGCCAAAGGCGACCCGCGCCAGGCCGGCGAGCGCTGGCTGATGGGCCTGCCGCTGCTGCCTCCAAATTCCCGCCAGGCCGAGTGGATTGTGGATCACGCCCGCTCCCTCGACGCCCTCGCCGATCGCATTCAGCCCGCCCCTCCCCCGCCCAGCGAGAATAAATGGGCGCAGCGCCTCGGGCCCGTCGGTCCGCTCGCGATCCTATTGGCGAAGGGCAAATTCCTTCTCACCGCGATCTTCAAGCTGAAATTTCTGCTCAGCTTTTTTGCCTTCTTCGGAGTCTACTGGGCGCTGTTCGGCGCGAAATTCGGCATCGGCTTCGCAGTCCTGATTCTGCTTCACGAGATGGGCCATTACATTGACGTCAGACGCCGCGGCCTGCCCGCCGATATGCCGGTATTTCTGCCCGGCCTCGGGGCTTATGTCCGCTGGCAGGCGCTGGGTGTGTCACTGGAAACGCGCGCCGCCGTCAGCCTAGCCGGACCGTTCGCCGGATTTCTCGCCGCTGTGGCGTGCGCAATCCTCTGGTGGCATACTGGACTTCCCCTGTGGGCCGCGTTGGCGCGCGCCGGCGCCGTTCTCAACATTCTTAACCTCACACCGGTCTGGGTACTCGATGGCGGTCAAGCCGCGCTGGCTCTCAGCAAGACCGAGCGCATTATCCTGCTCTGCGCATGTCTGGCTCTGTGGCTGGTACTGGGCCAGGGTGTCTTCTTCGTTGTCGCAGCCGGCGCCGCCTATGCGGCATTTTTCGCCCGAGATCTCCCGGCGCATCCCAGCCGCGCGATCATCATCTACTTCCTCGCCGTGTTGGCTGCCCTTGGCGTGATCCTACGCTTCATTCCCGGGCAGGGCTTCGGAGTGAACTGATTTCCTTCCCCTCAAATTGTTTCTCTTGAAATCCGGACCCCACTAAAGTCCGCCTCCCCGCCCGCCGATAAGGCTATGAGAAGCCCCATGGCCAACACAGCCCCAGCCCCAGCCGTTGCCCCTGAAAAGCCCGGAGCCTGTATCGCCCGGCAGCCGATTCTAACCTCCGAGGAAGCCGTAATCGGCTACGAACTGTTCTTCCGCGAAGACCGGGAGCAACGGCGTTTTGCCGCCGACCGCGAGAACGCTACCTCGGCCACCATCGATATGTTGAATTTCGTCGGCCTCGGCGTCTTATGCGACGGTCGGCTGGCTTTCATCAATTGCAGTCACCACATGTTGTTATCGGACTACTTCGCACTCCTGCCTCCAAACGAAGTCGTCATCGAAATTCAGGAAACTGTCCCGGTCGACAAAGACGTCCTCGCCGCCTGCGAAAAATTGCAGAAGGCGGGCTATTCCATCGCTCTCGACAATTTCGTTCCCGACGACAAACGCGAAGCTCTCATGCCCTATACCCGCTTCATCAAGGTCGACGTCACTCGCGTGCAGACTGAGGCGTGCGCGGCCCTGGTCCACCGCTATGGCCGCGAACAATGTCGCATGGTGGCGCAAAGGGTGGAAACCCGCGAGCAGTTCCTGATGGCGAGGAAAGACGGCTTTACGCGGTTTCAGGGATATTTCTTTCGTCACCCAGAGAACATGCAGGCCCGCCGCATTCCCGCCAACCAGATGACCAACGTCAACCTGCTGGCCGCGGTCTCCAAACCCAAAGTAGATTTTGCCGAGATCGAAGCTCTTATCAAGCACGAGCCCTCGCTGTGCTATCAGTTACTGCGCTATTTGAACTCTCCCCTCCTCGGTTTGTCCCAGCCCGTCGTGTCGGTGCGAAATGCTTTAACCCTGCTGGGTGAACGCGAAACCGTCCGCTGGATTCGCATGGCAACCACGCTGGTCATGGGCCAGGAGAAGGCTTCCGACCTGGTTCTGTCGTCCCTGGTGCGCGCCCGTTTCTGCGAGCTGATCTCTCCCAAAGTAGAGCACGGCAATTCCGATCTTTTCCTGATGGGAATGCTCTCTCTCATCGATGCCATCCTCGCTGTCCCTCTCGGCATGATCGTGGACGAACTCGCGCTCGATCAAAACCTTAAGGCCCAGTTGATGGCCGCAAAGACCGGCAAGAAGACTCCCCTCTCCCCCATTTACGAACTCATGGTGGCGCGCGAAGTCGGCGATTGGGGACTGGTCACGCGCCTCGGTAAGCAGCTCAATGTCTCCCTGTCATTCGTCGCCGATGCCTCGAACCAGGCCATGAAATGGGCGCATGAGATGACCAGTAGCGCGCGACCCACACCGCCGAAATAATTGCCAACGCGCAACCCTCCGCCGAACCCAGGCGGGCAGAGCGGCAGTCTGCAAGACTCATTTCACTTTGCGCTCGAATAAATCTCTTTTATGCCGCGCATCAGCTTTTTCGATTGGCGACCGTCCGGCTCACGCGCTATTCTTCCCCGTTACAAGTCGCTGTCACAAGCCGGCGTTCCAATGCAAGGTGTTGAAACTAGCCATTTCAACTTTCCCGTATCCGTGTTGCGGTTTGCCCAAATCATAGCTTCTACGTCGAAGGAGACTGAACGACATCCATGCCCACCGAACTGCGCAATTTCCTGGCACTCTCATACGATGAACTGGAAGAACTGAACCTCGCAGCCAAAGAGCAGCGCAGGAAGCGCGTCGCCGCTCACCAGGTGCAGGAGGAGCGGCTCAAGTACCTGACCGACGAGAAGCGGATCAAGGCCGTCACCGTGCTCTTCAGCGATCTCGAAGGCCGCCTGCACATGCTCGACTACGACAAAAAGTTCCTACTCAAGAGCTACGACAACCTCACGTTCGACGGCTCCTCGATCCGCGGCTTCACCGCGCAGCGCGAAAGCGATCTGCGCCTCGGCATCGATTGGGGCGCGTTCTACTGGGCGCCGGCCGACGTTTTCGGCTCCGGCAAGGTGCTGGTCTTCGGCGAAGTCATCGACAAGGGAGGAACGCCCTACGCTGGCGATATTCGCGGCGTGCTTAAGAGCTACGCCGACGAACTCCACAAAAAGAAGGGCTACACGCTCAACGCCGCCAACGAAATTGAAGGCTTCCTGTTCAAAGGTCCTGACGCCGAGCGTCACTATCACGAAGCCGGCGGCAAATTCGAGTACGTCAACACCGGCGGCTACTATCACTCCCTGCCCGGCGACCCGCTGCGCACCTTCATCGACACGAGCGCAGAAGTGCAGCGGTCGATGGGCTTCCAGAACGAAAAAGACCATCCTGAAGTCGCGCCGTCGCAGTTTGAAATCAACTACGGCTACGGCGAAGTGGTCGCGGCCGCCGATCAGATCCAGCTCTACAAGCTGATCTGCCGCCAGGTCGCCACCCACATGGGATTGACAGCGTCCTTCCTGCCCAAACCGGTCGTGGGCGTAAACGGCAGCGGCATGCACACCAACGTTTCGATCAGCGAAAACGGCAAAAACCTATTCTGGGACGCGAAAGGCGAAGAGAAGCTCAGCAAAATGGGCTGGGCGTTCGTCGACCGCATCCTCACTCACGGCAACGACATCTGCCTGCTGCTCAACGCCAGCGTGAATGCCTATCGCCGTCTCGACCCGCACTTCGAAGCCCCCAACCAGATCAAGGCATCGGCGGTCGACCGCGGATCGATGATTCGCATTCCCATCGGCAACGAGAAAAGCATGCGCGTCGAAGTCCGCTCCGTCGCTCCCGACGCGAATCCTTATCTCGTCATGCATTCCATCTTCAAAACCGGCCTCGACGGCGAAACCTCGAGGATCAAGAACCTGCGCCAAGCCGAGCGCTACCTGCCCGACAACATCTACGACGCGCTCTCGAACTTCCGCAAAGCCGAGTGGACCACCACCCTGCTCGGCGAGGACGTAAAAGGCCGCTACGCCGACCTGAAACAAGCCGCGGCCGACCGTTGCGCCCGCGCTCTGGGAACTTTCGTCAAAGCACCGGAAGTCCAGTTCCACCACGAGGTCTACAACCAGTTCCTGTGGAACTTGTTTTAGAACGCGGCCAGTTTCTAATGCAGAACGCTCCGGCGAAAGCCGGGGCGTTTTCTGTTTGGCTAGCGCCTGTGAACCTGGCTGCGCATTCTCGGGATGACAAGAATGTAATCCCGCCGTCATGGTGGCGTCGGCCGTGCGCCGCCAATATGGAATCCCCTGGGGTAGAACCAGGAGGAGGAGAATAATGTCCCGACAATCTAGCGATAAGTCTTGGATGAGGCGTCTGCCTCTGTTCGTCGGTCTGGGAGCGGCTCTGAGCGCTTCGGCGCTCGCGCAGTCCGTCCCATTCCCGACCTACCAGGTTGGACAAAACGCGAACGGGTCGCAGGGCCCGGACTACCCGTCAACCTTCACCACTCCGTGGGTCGTCAGTAGTGGCCAGATCATCACGCCCGCCGGCACCCAGGTCTACCTCGGCACCACAACCCGCGCCAAGGCCATCGCGCTGAACCCGAACACTGCCACGCACTCCGCCGCCGTACTTCAGATGGGCGCACCCCAAGCCGTTACCGTTTTCAACACGCAGACCGGGGCTGTCCTGCAGACCTACAAACCGTTCGGCAGCACCAGCGGCAGCTCCACGGGCATTACCTATTCGGCGGATGGCTCGCACCTGGTGTTTAGCCAGGACGGCGGTTTCGGGCCAGCCTTTGTTGCCATCGCCAGCGTGGACCCGGTGACCGGCTTACTCACAGACCAGGCCCATGTCGGCGTTTCGCTGGACGTCAACGACGGCGGCTATCTGACCACCGTTACCTGCTACCCGTACAATCCTGCGGCGACGCCACCCTCGGGCAGCCCTTCGGGGACCACTGGCAGCATTGAGATTCCCTGTGGCCAGACCGTCTCGGTTGTCTCAGACGGCGCATACACGGCCTATCCCACCGGCGTCGCTATCACGGCCGATGGCAAGACCGCTTACGTCGTGCTGGACAACAACGACACACTGACTAAGATCGACCTGACCCAGGCATCGCCGAAGGAGGGTCCAGAGCTCCGCGTCGGCAACGTTCCGCACAGCGTTGTGATCTCGCCGGACGGTACCACCGCTTACGTCTCCAACGAGGGCGGACGAATTGCTACCGCGAAAGATTTCCAGGGATACTCGAACGGCACTCCGGTTGTCGCCGAGAATCCCACGGGCGCCACGTTGACCGGCACGGTTTCCGTGGTGAACCTGGCTACGTTCAAGGTCATCAAGAACATCACGACCGGTCTGCACCCGACGGGCATGGCGTTTTATGGAACCCAACTCCTGGTCGCCGATGCCTATAGCGACAGCATCACGGTGATCGACTCGACCTCCAACTCAGTGTTGTCGACCATCAAACTTACGCTGCCCGTCAAACTGCCCGATGGAAACCTGGTTGGTGCGGGGCCGAACTCAATCGCCGTCGATGCGGTGAACGGCATCGCCTACGTCGCGCTCTACAATGCCAATGCGATCGCGGTAGTGAACATCAACTTCGCAACGGTCGAGGGTCTGATCCCGGTCGGCTATGCGCCGAGCTCGGTCGCTTTTGACGCGGCGGATGGTGAACTGCTTGTGGCCAACGACAAGGGCATCGGCACTGCGGGATTCGGTGTGGCAGCGCCTCCCACGAATACGGCTGAAAATTCGTACGCAAAAGAATTCGGCGTGTCCGACTTCAACACCCACCAAGACCTCGGCACCGTGAGCATCGTACCCATTCCGAACAGCTTGGCCCTGGCGGTGATGACCACGCAGGTTTACGACAACAACCATTGGGACCTGGCAGAGAATATTGAGTCTGCTTCCGGTGGCAAACCAACTGCCACGCCCCTCGCAATCCCGGCGAAGATCGGCAGTCCGTCGCTGATCAAACATGTCTTTGTGATCATCCGTGAAAACCGCACCTACGATCAGATTCTGGGCGACGTGGTTGGCGGCAACGGCGACCCTACCCTGGCAACCTTCGGCGACGGCACCGCAGCCTCGACCTTCGGCATCGGGCCGGATACGACAAATGCGCACGCGCTGGTACAACGGTTCCCGCTTCTCGACAACTTCTACGACCCGAGCCGGCAGTCGGCCGACGGTCACAACTGGATCACGCAGGCCATGGCTCCTTACTCCGACGACATCCAGTCGCCGGACTGGCTCCGCGACTATCCCTCCAACGGCGGCGAGGCCCTGGCCTACCAAAAGGCCGGCCACCTATGGGACTCGGCTGCCAAGGCCGGCGTCTCATTTAAGAACTACGGTGAGTACATCGAGTACAACACGTTCCTGACTCCAACCGGATCGACCACTGAACCACTGTGGATCGATTTCTTCAACGACATAACCGCTTACGAGTGCGGCGCCGAGGCCCAACTCTACAACGTAAGCACCGTCGCCTCGCACTCTCCACTGCCGAATCTGATTAACCACACCTTCCAGACGTATCCGCAATTCGATCTGGGAATCCCTGACCAGTTCCGCTTCGATATCTGGAATCAGGACTTCCAGAACGACGTCACCAACGGCACGGTGCCCCAGTTGGAATTCATGTGGATCAGCTCCGACCACACCGGCGGCCCGCCGCCGGCGCAAGTCATGCAGGCCGACAATGACCTGGCGCTTGGCCGCTTTATCGACGCTATCAGCCATAGCCCCATCTGGTCCTCTTCCGCGATCTTCATCGAAGAAGACGACGCGCAGACCGGCGTCGATCACGTGGACGGTCACCGCAGCCCGGGCTACGTTGTCAGCCCGTACGTGAAGCAGCAGGTGAACCCCGATGGCACCGGCGCTGGGGTCACCGAAGACAGCACCTTCTACACGCAGGTCAACATGACCCGCACCATCGAGCAGATTCTCGGTCTAAAGCCTATGAACCAGTTCGACCTGGTGGCTTCGCCGATGCAGACGCTCTTCATCAATAACCCCCCGGCGAATAACTTCCTGCCGTGGACTCACGTGGCGCCCGGCTTCCCGCTGAACACGGGCGTTACCCAGACTCCGACTCAGACCAGCATCCCCTCGTGCCCTGCGCCCGCTGCGACCCCCGCGGTCAAAGCCAAATCCGTCCGCACCGAGAGCCCCGCGGTTAAGGCTCTCAGGGCTGGATGGATGGCGAAGAAGGCCGAGGTCTTCGCTGGCAAATATCACTCGCCAGACTCCGAAGACTCCGACACCGTCAACCACTTAAACTGGTATGAATCCACCGGATTTATGCGGCCGTTCCCGGGAGAG
>Ga0210383_10000752_pt1 | contig 29412 bp, 22 predicted proteins | sample IncBWC14OmetaG_FD_160072 | JGI IMG/M metagenome (GOLD analysis project Ga0210383, IMG submission 160072) | Forest soil microbial communities from Barre Woods Harvard Forest LTER site, Petersham, Massachusetts, United States - Inc-BW-C-14-O ... | reverse complement strand
TTCGCAAGCCGGAGCGCTGCCCGAATTCGTCGACATCGACGAGCAGACGTTCAACATGGATCCCACAAAACTCGGAGAGTATCTGGAAACGCAGTGCATCGTCGACCATGCTGGCACATTGCTGAGCCGCCGCAGTGGCCGCCCGGTTACGGCGGTAGTTCCGGTCCATCTTTACGGGCAGATGGCTGACATGGATGCCATTCTCGAACTCGCGGATCGCTACCGCCTGGTCGTGATCGAAGACGCTTGCCAGGCCCACGGTGCGGAGTATTTCTCGCGCAAGCACAACCGCTGGATGAAGGCTGGATCGATGGGACGAGCTGCGGCCTTCAGCTTTTATCCCGGGAAAAATCTTGGCGCATGCGGCGAAGCAGGCGCAGCCAACACCAACGATGCCGGCATCGCGAAGACCATGAAGATGCTTCGCGATCACGGCCAGGCCACAAAGTACTATCACGACATCGAAGGCTACAACGGTCGGCTGGATGCGATTCAGGCTGGATTATTGCATGTGAAGCTGAAGCATCTGGCGAAGTGGAACGCGCAGCGTCGTGAGCGGGCAGCAGAGTATGGCCGATTGCTGGTTTCGGCAGAATCTGTGGCGATCCCGCATGAGCCGTCGTGGTCCCGCGCCGTCTACCACCTCTATGTGATTTGCGTCGATGATCGCGAAGGTCTGATGGAGCATCTGAAATCGGCGGGCATCGCGACGGGCATTCACTATCCGATCCCGCTCCATCTGCAGAAAGCTTACACGGCGCTGAATTACCTTAAGGGAGATTTCCCGGTCGCCGAGAAAGCAGCTGCAGAAATTGTCTCCTTGCCAATGTTCCCGCAGTTGGCCGCGAAGCAGCAGGTTCGCGTAGTAGAGGAAATCATCAACTTCGTCTCAATGACCGGCCGGAAGGGCGTCGAGACCGAAGCCATTTCCCTGGCTGCGGAGACTCGCAGAGCATAAGCCGGATCTTAATCCCAGGTTTTACACTCAAAGGACATCTCAACATGAAACTCTCAGTCATTGGCGCGGGTTATGTAGGTCTGACCACAGCCGCTTGCCTGGCACAGGTCGGCCACGATGTTTTCTGCAGTGAAAGCGACGTCGAAAAACTTGCCAAACTGCAGGATGGCGTCATGCCCTTGTTCGAGCCACATCTTGAGGACGTGATCAAGAACGTCCGAAAGGCTGGCCGGCTGTGCTTCGGGTCCACCGAAGAAGCAATTGCCTGGGGCGACGCAATCTTCATCTGTGTGGGTACGCCGCCGCTCCCGAACGGAGATGCCGACCTTTCCGCCATCGAAGGTGTCGCGCGATCCATCGCCAAGGGTGCGTCGGGCTATCGCCTGGTTATCGAAAAGAGTACCGTACCTGTCCAGACGGGCGGACAGCTGCTGCGGCATCTTTCTGTCCACAGCAGAAACGGTTTGAGCTATGACGTTGCCTCAAATCCAGAATTTCTGCGAGAGGGTTCTTCGGTCGAGGATTTCCTTCATCCCGACCGGATCGTGATTGGCGTCGACTCGCCTCGAGCCGAAAAGCTCTTGCGACAAATCTATGAGCCTATTATCAAGCAGAAGTTCGCTTGCCCGATCCATGCGGATTGCCCGAAGCGCAAAGAACCAGTCTTTCTGGCTACCGATACCAATTCCGCTGAGCTCATCAAGCACGCCTCCAACTCTTTCCTGGCGATGAAAATCTCTTTCATCAATATGGTCGCGAATCTGTGCGAAGTAGTTGGCGCTGACGTGACCAGAGTTGCCGAGGGGATGGGGCTCGATCCCCGCATTGGTCCTGCTTTCTTGAGCCCGGGAATTGGGTTTGGAGGTTTTTGTTTTCCGAAGGACGTGCAAGCGTTCATCAGAATCGCAGAGAAATCGGGTTGCGATTTCTCGTTATTGAGAGAAGTCGAGAAGATCAATCAAAGTCGTGTGGATCATTTCATCGAGAGAATCCGCAAAGAACTGTGGGTTGTGCGTGGCAAGAAGATCGCTGTGTGGGGGCTGGCATTCAAGCCCAACACCGACGATGTGCGCTTCGCACCGTCCATCGCGCTCGTGAAAGCCCTCCAGGCCGAAGGTGCTGTCATTCGTGCCTATGACCCCGAGGCCATCGAAAAGGCGAGGGCTGTTCTTCCCGAAATCACATATTGCGCCGACGCTTACCAGGCAGCCGAAGGAGCCGATGCCGTTGTGCTTCTTACCGAATGGGAAGAGTTCCGGACGATCGATTGGAGTCGGCTCGCGACGCTGGTCGAGAGACCGCTGATCATCGATGGGCGAAATGCGCTGAACCGGCAAGAGGTCGCATCCCACGGATTCCACTACATTGGAATTGGTGGAGTCTCAGCTGCTCCGCAAGTGGCGCCGTCTATGATTAACGCCTAAGACTTTCCTCGGCCGGCCACTTGCCAAACGCAATTACGCCTACGAAATTCCGGCTTCTCTATTTGGAGTTGGCACGCTGGATTCTTCTCGACGCTCTTGGCACGCGACCGAACAAATTTTGACAACCGTGATTAGCACCCACAATATCGCTGAAGAAAAGAGCCTGCCGCAGATCGCTACCGCTCCGGAGTCAAACAGCCGCTTAGCGGATGGCATAGAGGTTGGATTGCTTACGGGCTGCCAGGACCGACCTTACGCCTGTGGCCTGGCGATGGCCCTTGCTGCGAAAGGGTTACAGTTGGAGGTGGTAGGCAGCGATGAAGTTGACAGCCCTGAGCTGCACGTAACCTCGAATCTGCGTTTTGTAAATCTCAGGGGCCGACTAAGCCAGTATGACCCCATCGCAACGAAATTGTCGAAGCTGGCTGTCTACTATCTGCGTCTGGTTAGATACGTAGCGGCTTCCAACTCGAAGATATTGCATATTTTGTGGAACAACAAGTTCGAATCCTTCGATCGAACTTTCTTAATGCTATATTACAAGTTATGCGGCAAGAAGATTTCTCTCACAGCGCATAACGTAAATCAAGCCAAGAGGGACTCGAAAGACTCATTTCTCAATCGATTCACTCTCAGAATCCAATATCGCCTTTCTGATCACATCTTTGTGCATACCCGAAGGATGAAGACTGAGCTCTGTCAGGATTTTGGTGTTGCCGACAAAGCGGTAACTGTAATCCGTCATCCGATCAACAATGCATTTCCCGATACGGATCTCACTCCCAATGACGCTAAGAAGCTTCTGGGCCTCAGGAACGATGAGCGGACGATCTTATTTCTGGGAAGACTCAGGCCGTATAAAGGAATCGAGCATCTCGTTGCTGCCTTCCAGCAGCTTCTAACCGGTCAACGTAATTGTCGACTAGTCGTAGCTGGTGCGCCGAACAAAGGAGACGAAAGTTACCTCGACGAGTTGCAGAGAATGGCCAATCGCGAGCTTAGCCAGGGGCAGGTTCTTCTGCGAGCCGAGTTTATCCCGGATAATGAGATGGAAGTGTATTTGAAAGCGGCAGATGTCTTAGTGCTCCCTTATAAGGACATCTTCCAAAGCGGGGTACTCTTCTTAGCGTATAGCTTTGGTTTACCCGTAGTTGCTACAGATGTTGGGTCATTTAGAGAAGAGATCATCGAAGGCAAAACTGGATTCATCTGCAGGCCAGACGACCCGACGGACTTGGCGGCGACGCTCAAGAAATATTTTTCAAGCGACCTATATAAGAATTTGTGCACGCGACGAGGAGAGATAAAGGACTACGCCAACAGCGTACATTCCTGGAGCGCGGTAGCCGAGTTGACCCGGAATGCCTATGTGGAAATGATGGGGAAGGCGCTGTCGTGAACCTGATTCGAAATAGAGATTCCAGGGACAGTGAGGAGGCACCTTTTGGTATCGAGTGACAAGGCGGAACAGGAAGTAATGGACGACGGGGCGACCCTGCCCACGTACGTCCTGATCACGCCCGCTCGGAACGAAGCGGCCTTCATTGAGAAGACGATCCAGTCGATGATCCACCAAACAGTGCTGCCATTGAAATGGGTGATAGTGGATGACGGCTCAAGCGATGATACAGCGGAAATCGTGAATAGATACATTCCCATCTACCCGTGGATGGAACTGGTTCGGCGGCAGCGACAAGATATAAGGAATTTTGCGGGGAAGGTGGAGTCGTTCAACCTAGGCTTGGCTCGAATTCAAAATGTTCGATGGGAAATTGTCGGAAACTTGGATGCGGACATTTCTTTTGGCCCGGATCATTTTGAGTTTCTCCTTCGTCGGTGCTCTACGGATCCACAACTAGGTGTGGTGGGGACGACGTTTCGTGAGGAAGGCTTCAGCCTGGACAAAGATGTGTTTGACTGGGAATCTCACGTGGGCGGGCAGTGTCAATTGTTTCGCAAGCAATGCTTTGACGAAATCGGGGGTTATGTACCGGCTCCCGTTGGCGGTGTTGACTGGGTGGCCGTCATAACTGCCCGGATGAAAGGGTGGAAGACGCGGTCGTTTGCCGAACGTGAGTTCTACCATTACCGTCCAATGGGGACCGCAGGGCGGGGCCGTATCGGTTCCGCGTTCGCTTACGGCAAAAAGGATTACAGCGTTGGTAGCCACCCGGTGTGGGAGATCGCCCGGGTTGTGCGTCGCCTGGGGCGCAAGCCGTATCTGCTTTCGGGGGTCGCATTGGGAGCCGGTTACGTTTGGGGTTGGATGGATCGAACGCCTCGCGCCGCGTCGAAAGAGGTGATGCGCTTTCATCGTAGCGAGCAGATGAGGAAGTTGAAGGCGTTTCTTACCGGACGTCCCCCTGCCCAGCCGTGAAAATTCTGGGTTTGCCGCAGTTGACATCTTTTGGAGGATAAATGACTAAGACTTTGGAGACCGAAATGACGAAGACTTTGGAAGTGCAAGAGCCAGAGATACAGCGTTTCTGGGAGGCGAACCCATGCGGTGATTGGCAGGTGGGCGGGCTCGAGGGACGCTTCGGCGGCGACTATAACCGGTTCTTTACCGAATACGACACCTTCCGCTATCGCCACGAAAATCACATCCCAGGATGCCTGGATGGGATCGATTTCTCCGGCAAGAAAGTGCTCGAAATCGGCCTGGGACAGGGGACCGAGTCAGAGCAGATCATTCGCCGTGGCGGCCACTGGTCAGGACTCGATTTGACACAGGCCGCGGCAACACGAGTAAAGGAGCGGATGCGCCTGCGCAATCTTGCTTACGACGATCTTAAGGTCGGCTCTGTGTTGCAAATACCATACCCGGACAATTCGTTCAATATGGTGTTCAGCCATGGCGTTCTGCTTTGCGTGCCGGAGATTCACCAAGCGCAGTCAGAAATTGCGCGCGTGCTGAAGCCGGGTGGCGAGCTAGTCATGATGGTCTATGCCAAGTGGTCAATGAACTACTTGCTCGCCATCGGAGTTCTACGCCGACTAGGTTTGGTGGCGATGATGGGTCTTGGCATCGAAGGCAAGGGCATCTACGCGGCGCACGTGCAGAACGCACGAAAGGCAGGATTGTTTAACTACTTGCGGATGAAAAATTTCATTCATCGCAGCACCGACGGCCCTGACAACCCATATTCCAAAGTGTACGGGATGCGCGAGGTCCGAGAAGATTTTCCCGACTTTGTCGCGACGCGGTCGTACAAGCGGTTCATGCACGCGCCGCCGCTGCCGGTCAAATGGATGCCGTTGCAGCGAGCTCTCGGCTGGCATCTCTGGGTGCACCTGAGGTCCAAAAAAGCGGGCAAGGCAAGCGCATAGGTTTCCCAGGATACCGAATGACTTCTCAGACACAACACGAAGTGATCAGCGGCGAAGAAAGCATCTCCGAGTTCTGGCAGACGAACCCATGCGGCGACTGGCAGGTCGGCGGTCTCGACGGACGCTTCGCCGGCGACTATAACCGGTTCTTCACCGAGTACGATGCGTTCCGCTATCGGCGCGAGGGCCACATCTTAGGATGCCTGAATGATATTGACTTTACAGGCAAGAAAGTCCTGGAGATCGGTCTGGGGCAGGGAGCGGAGTCAGAGCAGATCATTCGGCGTGGGGGCCGCTGGTCAGGACTCGATCTGACGCAAGCGTCGGTAACGCGAGTGAAGGAGCGCATGCGGCTGCGCAATTTTTCTTACGACGATTTGAAAGTCGGCTCGGTGCTCGAAATCCCTTATCCTGACAATTCCTTCGACATGGTGTTCAGCCACGGCGTTTTGCATCATGTGCCAGAAATTGCCAAGGCGCAGGCGGAGATTGCGCGCGTGCTGAAGCCGGGTGGCGAATTGGTGATGATGGTGTATGCCAAGTGGTCGCTGAATTACCTGCTCGCGATCGGCATTCTGCGCCGCGCCGGCCTGGCGGCGATGATGGCGTTCGGGATGAAAGGCAAGGGCATCTACGCTGCCCACATCAGGAATGCACACGAAGAAGGGCTGTTGAACTACTTGCGGATGAAAAACTTCATTCATCGCAGCACCGACGGTCCCGACAACCCGTATGCCAAGGTCTATGGACTGGCCGAGGCGCAGAAAGACTTCCCAAACTTTGTCGTCAGCCGTTCCTACAAGCGGTTCATGCATGCGCCGCCTCTTCCGGTGAGATGGATGCCGTTGCAGCGCATGCTCGGCTGGCATCTTTGGGTGCACTTAACGACAACAAAAAGCGGCATGGCTCTAGGTAAATAGACAGCACGGCAACCGCGGGGCGGCAGTACCCTAAAGATACCGCGGCAAGGTGAGGGGAATGGATGGGCGTGGCAACTGAAATCGGCGTGGGTAGTGTTGTGGAGCAGGAACGCTCGGCAGTTGTCTCGGTCGTCGTTGACCGGTTTTGTGGCTGGCTGGAAAACTTCGGCGAGACTTCTCTTGATTTCCAGACGGTCTACGCTAGCCCGCTGGGGCGGGCGGCTAAGGCGTTGTATTACCGTCGGCGGATTTTGGGAACGATGGCAGTTGCGCCGATGGTTTTCTGCGAGACTTTCGCGCCTCGTGCGCGACGGCTATTTTGGAAGCCGCAGCGGTTTCCGATCGCCGACGCTCATTACGCCATGGCTTTCGCCTTTCTCGCAACCGCCCGCGGCGAAGAGAAATGGCTGGACCGGGCGCGACATTTCTTGTCGGTGCTCGAAGCCACCCGATGCCCTGGCATGAAAGAATACGGATGGGGATATCCATTCGATTGGGAGACGATGTACGGAACAATTCCGGCTGGCACGCCGCTGATTACCACGACGCCCTACGTCTACGAGGCTTTTTCGCAGGTATATAGCTTAGACCACGATCCCCGTTGGTTGGCAATCATGGAATCCATTGCCCACCACGCCTTTACCGATTATCGAGATCTAGAAACCGGGTTCGAGGCTGCAAGCTGCAGCTACACGCCATCGCCGAGTGATCCATGCCTAGTCGTCAACGCCAGTGCTTATCGGGGGTTTCTCTTGGCCAAGGCGGGAATCGAACTGTCGCAGCCAAAGTATGTGGAGGCAGCGAAGCGCAACATCCGCTTCGTAACAAGCGCGCAGAATGCGGATGGATCATGGCCTTACGCGGTGGATGGCAGGCGCGGATTCGTGGATCACTACCATACCTGCTTCGTGCTGAAGTCGCTAACGAAAGCTGCGCGATTGATCGATTCTCCGGAAGCAGAACGCGCCATCGAGCGGGGCGTGCAATATTACCTTGGCCACCTGTTTGATGGCACGGGGCTGCCTCGACCGTTCGCCCACCGTCCGCGACTGATCACTTATCGGCGCGAGCTCTATGACTATGCGGAGTGTGTCAATCTATCAGTGTTGTTGCGTGAGCAGTTCCCGGCCTTGGACCAGACTTTGGTCCGGGTCGTGGCGGATTTGATCGAGCGATGGCAGAGACCGGATGGCTCGTTCCGGTCGCGGCAGTTATTGCTGGGGTGGGATCAGGTACCGATGCACAGATGGGCACAGGCGCAGTTGTTCCGAAGCCTGTGCTTCCTGCTTAAGAGCGGCACGCTGTCGCAGGAGACGAAGCGGCGGTAGGAGTGAAACGGCATGTGTGGAATCTGCGGACAGTTTAATTTCGGCACTGGCGCTCCGGTGGCACGGCGCGATATCGAGCGCATGGCCACCGCAATTGCCCATCGTGGGCCTGACGACGAGGGCTTTTACGTTTCGGGATCGTTGGGGCTGGGTTTTCGTAGGCTTTCGATTATCGATCTCGCCGGAGGCCATCAGCCAATGTCGGACCGCGAGGGGTCGGTCTGGGTGGTGTTCAACGGGGAGATCTATAACTTCAAGGAGTTGCGCAGCGAACTGGAAGGTCATGGACACATCTTTCGCACACAATGCGACACTGAAGTGATCGTCCACGGATACAAGCAATGGGGCGATGAGGTGTTGAACCGGCTGAATGGGATGTTTGGCTTGGCTGTGTGGGACGTGGGCCAACGACGCCTGATGCTGGCACGGGATGCTTTCGGCATCAAGCTGATCTACTACCGCTTAGACCAGGGGTCGCTTTCGTTTGGCTCCGAAATGCGGGCCGTGCGCGCGATAATGCGCGAAGGCGAAACCGAAGTGGACCCGGCGGCCCTGAGCCTTTTCCTGCGCTATCGCTACACGCCTTCGCCGCACACGATGTTGCGAGGTGTTCACAAGCTCGCACCGGGCACCAAGCTCGTGGCACAGAACGGCGCGTGCGAGACGAGTCGTTGGTACGGGTACGCACCGACACCCTTTGCACCTCCCAAAACCGTCGGCGAAGCCGGCGAGGAGCTGTTAGCCCTATACCGGAAGGCGGTGCGCCGGCAACTAGTCAGCGATGTACCGCTGGGTTTGCTTTTGAGTGGGGGGATTGATTCCGGTTTGCTATTGGCACTGATGAACGAAAACGGGGTCGACTGGCCCACCTATTCAGTGGGCTACGGGTCCAGCTACGTGCACGACGAATTAGTGGATGCGGAAGAGACAGCGCGAATTTTGAAATCGCGACACACGGGCGTCAGGATCACTCGGGCGATATTCGAGCGAGAGCTAAAAAACATTGTCAGTTCCCTTGAGGAGCCGATCGCCGCCTCTTCAATCGTCCCCATGTACTTCGTCTGCAGACGGGCTCGCGAGGACGTAAAGGTCGCTTTAGTAGGACAAGGCCCAGACGAATTATTCGGTGGCTACCGGCGGCACCTCGCTGCGCGTTATGGTGCCGCTTGGGCGACCTTACCCGCATGGGCCCGTGTGCCGCTCGAACGAGTTGCCGCGGCGTTGCCACGGAACGAAACATTGAAGCGTGGGCTCTACTCTTTGAACAGCGGCAGTAGACAGCAGCACTACGAACGCATCTTGTCGCTGTTACCGCGGGAACAAGTCGACGAGCTATTTTGGCCTGGCTTGCTGAAAGGTGATTCGAGCGAGAGCTTGCTCGAATGCTGGAACGATCTGACTAACTTGATGGGGGGTACCGACGAACTGGGTGGACTCCAGTTCCTAGAGGTTCGATCTACGCTACCCGACGAACTGCTAATGTACGCCGACAAACTGTCGATGGTGCATGGCCTGGAATTGCGAGTTCCGTTTCTCGACAAGGAGATCGTCGAATACGGCGAGAAGTTGCCGGCCAATCTGAAGGTTCGTAACGGCGTCGGGAAATGGCTTCATCGGCAGGTATGCAAGAAGTTCCTGCCCAGTTCCATAATGCGCCGACCAAAGCGGGGCTTCGCGGTGAACGTCGTGGATAGTTGGTTCCGCGATGCGCTCGGGGGAAGAATGTCGAGCATATTCGCTGACGATGGTTCCGCCATATACCGATATCTGCGGCCGGCAGCGGTGAAGCAACTATATGCTGAACATGCGGATGGCCGACGGGACAATCACAAGATCCTGTTTAGCCTGATTGTGTTCGAGGAATGGCTTCGAGGCCTCCTGGTGACATCTGGGGATGAACCTGAGCACGCCACGCAGGTCTGCGATGTGAACCCTTGTTCGGCTCAGCTCTGACTCTACCTATGCAGTTAGGGTTTTTTCGGTCGAATTCGCGGATGAAAAACTGAATTGGTCGCTAGAACTACGGAGAGGTCGCCGTTGGGTAAGGCAGCGGCCGGCTTGCTGGCTGCGGTGGGTAAGACCATCCGAGGGTTCGAATCCCTTCCCTCTCCGCCATTTTTTCGCTTCCTTGAACGGACTTGCCGCGTCGCGCGTCGATTCGTAGCTTGGGCGAAAGGGCCGAGTTTTTTCTGTCTTCACTTTCAACACAGAGGTTCTTTTATTTATGACGTCGGCGTTAATGGTTTGTGGAAGAGATATTAACATTCGCGGGCGCCTCCTTCGCGTCGCTACGATCGACGGGGATAGCTATCTCTTCTTGGACAATCCCCGGCCCATTATTGAAAGCTTGCTGGATTCCGGTACACGGATCGACCTCTTCACTTTCATGCAGCATCTGCCGGAGACTACCCCGAAATATAGTTATCCTATGGAATGGGACAACTTTGCTGCGCTCCCGATCACTACATTCGATCAATGGTGGACGAAGGTACTGGGATTTAAGGGACGCAACAAAGCCAAACAAGCCGAGAAAAAAGGTGTAAAAGTGCGCGAGATTCCCTTCGATGAAGGCCTCATCCAGGGAATCTGGAAAATCTACAACGAATGTCCGATTCGACAAGGCAAACGCTTTCCTCACTATGGAATGCGTCTTCAGAACGTACGCCCGTACGCCAGCAGCTTTCTTGACCGCAGTATTTTTATCGGAGCCTTTTTCGAGGATGCTCTAATTGGATTTGCCAAATTGACGATCGACGAAACCGGAACCCAGGCGGGACTGATGCACATCGTCTCGTTGATTCAACATCGAGACAAAGCTCCCACCAATGCGCTCATCGCGCAGGCGGTAAGGTCTTGCGCTGACCGACACATCGCTTATTTGGTGTACTCCAATTTCGCCTACGGCAATAAGCAACGGGATAGCTTGAGCGACTTTAAAGAACGCAACGGATTTCAGCGGATCGATGTACCACGTTATTACGTTCCTCTGACGCGGATTGGCCGCCTGGCCTTCCGCATGGGAATGCATCACAAGCTCATCGAACGTCTCCCTGAACCGCTTATCGAGAAGCTTCGTAATTACCGAGCGGACTGGTACAACCACAAATTACAATTGTCGCAGGACAAGTAGGCTGGATGTTCTTCCGATCGGATTCGTGCTAATTCTCCAATGCCTGGAATTGTTGGTCTAATAACCAAGATGCCTCGTGCATGGGCCGAGCCGCAGCTGTTGCGGATGCTCGGAGTTCTCCATCATGAGTCTTTCTATGTGACGGGAACCTGGGTCGATGAGCAGTCTGGCATTTACGTTGGGTGGACGGCGCGCGAGAATTCTTTCTCCGACGGAATGCCTGTTCAAAATGAGCGAGGCGACGTCGCTCTCGTGTTTTCTGGAGAGGAATACGCGGAACCGGAAACCGTTCGGCGCCTCAAGGAGCGCGGTCATGAGTTTAGTGCGGAGGGACCTTCGTATCTGGTTCATCTCTATGAAGACGATCCTTCCTTCCCGAAGGGCTTGAATGGACGATTTCAAGGGCTCCTGACGGACCGTACTCGTGGGGTAGCCACGCTCTTCAATGACCGCTTCGGGATGCATCGGCTCTACTATCACGAGTCGAAAGAGGTGTTCTACTTCGCGATGGAGGCCAAGGCTATATTGGCAGTCTGTCCCGAGCTTCGGCGACTGGATCCCCGGAGCACGGGAGAATTCATTGCCTGCGGGTGTGTATTGGAGAATCGGACGTTGTTTGACGGCATCCACGTGCTGCCGCCTGGGTCAGCCTGGAGCTTTCGAGCCGGTTCGGTCGAGAAGAAGAAGGCATATTTCGAGCCGCGGGAGTGGGAAGAACAAGAGCCTCTAGATCCAGAATCCTACCACCAGGAAATCCGGGAGATCTTTTCGCGCCGCTTTCCGCGCTACCTCAACGGCCGCGAACGGATTGGGGTATCTCTGACAGGAGGGCTGGACACCCGGCTGGTAATGGCTTGGCAGAGGTTCCCACCAAAATCGCTTCCTTGCTATACCTACGGGGGTGAAGATCGCGAATGCCGCGATGTGGTAGTAGCGCGCCAAATCGCCCAGGCGTGCCAACAGTCCCACCAAGTGATTACCCTTGGGAACGAGTTCTTCGCGCGTTTTGCCCATTATGCAGAACGTAGCGTGTACTTGACTGATGCTTGCGTCGAGGTGACTCGAGCCCCCGACTTGTACCTCAGCGAGAAGGCTCGCGAGATCGCCCCGGTAAGGATGACCGGGCTGTATGGGGACGAGATACAACGCCCCCAGATTCGAGCTTTCAAGCCAGTGGACCCCGCCCCAGGGTTGTTTGATCCGAGCTTCCTCTCTCATATCAGTGCAGCACGCCAGACCTATTTGGGGCTTACCAAGGGCCATCCCACCACCTTTTCGGCGTTTCGGCAGGCGCCATGGCACCATTACGGTATCTTGTCGCTGGAACAGACTCAACTGGCGGTGCGAACGCCGTTCCTCGACAACGACTTCGTCAGAACTGCGTTTCGTGCGCCCCAGTCGGTAACCGCGAACAACGATGTGCGCATACGCCTCATTGGCGATGGCAACACGGCCCTGCAACGGATTCGGACAGACCGCGGTTTCGGCGGGAACCCAGGTTTTGGTGGTTGGGTCGCGCGGAATTTCCAGGAATTCACTTTCAAGGCTGAGTACGCCTACGACTGCGGGATGCCACAGTGGCTAGCCGGGATCGATCATCTCCTTTCGCCCCTACGCTTGGAACGTCTCTTCCTGGGCAGACACAAGGTATACCACTACCGGGTCTGGTACCGCGGCATCCTGGCAAAATACGTCCAAGAGATGTTGCTTGATTCGCGTACGCTGGGGCGTCCGTATCTCGAGCGGAACGGTGTGGAAGCGATCGTCCGTGGCCATCTTAAGGGCAATCGCAATTTCACGGACGAGATTCACCGGCTTCTCTCTCTGGAACTGATCCACCGGCTTTTCTTGGACGCCAGAAATTAGCTCGTCACAAAATGGCGCAACCTCACTCGGTAAAAATGCCTACTGAAATCGAATCTGAGGCAAATCACTCTTCCGTGCCGAGGCTCGAGGCGCAAGCAACTGCATCTTCGCCAAAAGGCCAACGTATTCCCGCGCTCGACTTCACGAAAGGCGCGCTGGTTCTGACAATGGTGCTCTATCATTGGATGAACTATTTCACAAATCTTACCTGGACTCATTACCGGTATCTACACTTCTTGACTCCCTCTTTCATTTTCATTACTGGATTCATGATTTCCAACGTTTATCTGTCGAAGTATACAGCCGCCGACCCACGCCTTTCGAAAAGGCTATTCACGAGAGGGCTTAAGCTTTTCGCAATATTCATGGTCCTAAATCTGGCTCGAACCTTTGTTGTCCCCCGACTGGGCACTGGCGTCCTCGCGCGGAACGCGCTCGCTCCAAGGAGCATCTTCACGGTTTTTGTATCAGGGAATCTCCCGGTCAGCGGCGCTAAACTAGTCGTCTTTTCTATTCTGGTGCCTATCAGCTATTTGCTCATGTTATCGGCGGTACTGATGCTCCCATACAGGCTTTATCGCTACACTTTTCATGTCGTGTGCGCGCTCCTCTTGTTGTCCGTCTTGATATTAGGGTTGACTGGCGCGCAGAGCTACAACCTTGAATTCGTTACAATCGGATTACTGGGCGTGCTGACAGGATTCATGCCTATTGCAGCGATTAACGATTTCGTCCGACATCCATACGCCCTTGCATTTGCGTACCTGTGTTATACGATTGCGATAACGATTTGGAGCGTCCCATTTCCGCTCCTACTCGTCGGAGTGTCCCTAAGCCTGATGGTCATTTATCTGGTAGGCGCCAGCGGGAGCGAATCTAGCAGATTAAGAGGTGAGGCTATTCTGCTTGGGAAATACTCATTGCTCGGGTATATATCCCAAATTGTGATCCTTCAGATCCTCAGCGCGAGCTTCCGCCACCTCAATCTCGGAATTGTAACGTTAGGGATATCGTTCCTCGCAGCCTTTGCCCTAACGATAATGAGTGTCGAATTTGTGGATCGCGCAAGAGCAAGAACGGCGAGCATCGACAGATTGTACAGAATAGTCTTTTCTTAAAAGAGACGGCGATTGCAAAAAGTATGCAAGAACTCAAACATGAGGTGCTGAATAGTCTCCTCTGCATCGGGGCGAATTGGACCCTGTCGGAGCCCAAGCGCTTGTGCGGGGAGATCGAATGATATTTTGGCTCGCCTTCCTAATTTGTAGCGCTGGAATCGCAGGACTTTTTTTCCTTGACCGGGATAAATCGGTTCGAAACTCCAAAGCTCTGTGGCTGCCCGTCATCTGGCTTTGGTTAATAGGGTCGAGACCAGTCTCCGTATGGTTGGGGACAGGAAACAGTTCCGTGGGTGCTCTCGCCTCAACACTCGACGGGAATCCCATGGACGCGGCTATTTATGCGACACTTCTGGGTATTGGTGTCGTGGTTTTGCTTCGTCGAAAGAAGAGAACAAACGCCTTCCTCGCGGCAAACGGTCCGATAATCGTCTATTTTCTATACTGTCTTATAAGCGTAGTGTGGTCGCCGTTCCCTGGCCCCGCATGCAAACGTTGGATTAAAGCCCTCGGCGATCTGGTGATGGTGCTCATCCTTCTGACCGATGGTCAGCCTGTCGCCGCGCTCCGGCGAGTCTACTCCCGGGTCGGTTTTATTCTATTGCCTTTTTCCGTCGTATTGATTCGGTACAGCGATCTGGGCCGCGGATACGACATCGACGGGAATCCCATGATCACAGGGGTAACAACAAACAAGAATTCGCTCGGCCTCATCGTGTACCTCATTTCGCTAGGTGCGTTATGGAGCGTCCGCGCGCTGCTCAAAGACAAGAAAGCTCCCAATCGAACTCGGCGCCTGGTGGCCCAGGGTACCCTACTTATCTTTGGCATTGAGCTTCTGCAGATGGCCCACAGTGCCACCTCTATCGCCTGCTTCATTCTCGGCGGCGGACTCATGCTTGCAACCGGTCTACGAGCGATCAGGAAGCGGCCCGCCAGGGTGCATGCGCTCTGCCTGGGAATCGCTCTTGTGGGGGGGCTAGCCATGCTCTTCGGGGGCGGGTCGGCCCTCTCGAGTGCGCTGGGCAGGGGGAGTGGCTTGAGTGGGCGCACCGATATCTGGAAGTGCTCGATTGCCGCGGCTGATAGCCCGGTATTAGGGACAGGCTTCGAAAGTTTCTGGAACGCGAACGCGCACAAAGTCGCGCAGTGCCTCACCCGCCTAGGATTCTTGGACATGAGCAATCTCGTCTCGGCGCATAATGGATATCTCGAAGTCTATTTGGATATAGGGTTGGTAGGCCTGTGCCTGATGGCGCTTATTCTAATCAGTGGCTATCGCCATGCAGGGGAGGCTTTTCGGCGCGATAGCGAACTTGGCGGTCTGATTCTAGCCTACCTGGTGACTGGCGTCTTCTACAGCGTAACTGAGGCAGGCTTCAGGCTAATGTCTCCGTCTTGGATCTTTCTGTTGTTAGCTTTGGTCAGTGCGAATTGCGTCGCCAGCGGTCTGTTCGGTGGTAAAGAGCGCAAGACCTCTGCTTCAGTAGCTAGTGCAGCGAGCAGCATGCCTGTCACTGATGCATTCATCCCTGTCAGAGAGTCGGTTTACCCCTCGCGGCGTCGATTAAACTCAATTGAGATAGCTCGCGGGGAAAATCTGTGCCAATCGTTCCAACATCGCTAAAGAGATCATCATTGAGACCCTTTCAGCCCGACGGCACATTCCACCCGATAGCCACAAGCAAGGGACTTCGCCGAACAGCAGTCCGTGGCGCCGGAGCGGCGATTGCTGGTTCGGCGGGAAACTTCGCTATGGGGATCGGGTCAGTAGTCATCCTGGCACGGCTGCTTACTCCGTCTGATTTCGGGATCGTCACCATGGTTACTACCTTTAGCCTCCTGCTTCGCAGCTTCGGTCTGAATGGATTCACGGAATTGATCATGCAGCGCGAGGAAATCACAGAGTCGCTCGCGAGCAATCTTTTTTGGATTAATCTTGGCATCGGGACCATTCTCACTCTCGCGTTTGCTGGTTCTGGTCGGTTGCTGGCGCTTTTCTACCACAACTCGGCCGTAGTTCAGGTAACTGAGGGCATGTCGCTGACAATTGTGATTGGCTGCGTGGGGTATATTCACTTAGGGCTGTTGCAGCGTGCCATGCAGTTCCGGACTACCGCAATCATCAGTTTCTCCGCGCAGGTGCTCCAGTTTATTGTCTCTGTCGTCCTGGCGATGGCCGGCTGGCACTACTGGGCGCTGGTTTGGGGCAGTGTGGCGCAGACGGCAGCCGTCGCGACGGGTGTTTGGGTGACGTGCCGATGGATGCCGAGTCTGCCAAGTCGCGCCGCGGGCACGGGGTCAGGGTTGAAGTTCGCGGCGAATGTCTATTCGCATTTTGCTTTCGGCTACTTAACTCGCAACACGGACAATCTCCTGGTTGGCTGGCGGTTTGGCGCTCGCGCCCTCGGATTTTACAAGAGGGCGTACGACTTGTTCGTGATGCCAGAAACGCAGTTGTTGGCGCCGCTATCAGCGGTCGTCGTGAGTACACTCAGCCGCGTCAGCCAGGACCGCGAACAATTCCGACGCTATTTCTTGCGGACGATATCCGTTTTGGCTCTCGTAGGGATGGGGATCGGAGCGGATTTTGCTTTAGTAGGACAGGACCTCTTTCGTTTTCTTCTGGGGCCTGGCTGGGAGGAGGCTGGTCGAATCTTCGCCTTATTCGGCCCAGGAATCGGAGTCATGTTGCTGTATAACACGCACGGGTGGATTCATCTTTCGATCGGCCGCCCCGAGAGATGGTTTCGCTGGGGTTTGATGGAGTTTGGGTGTACCGTGACTCTGTTCTTGCTGACTTTACCCTGGGGCCCTTCCGGAATCGCTTTCGCTTGGACCGCTTCTTATTTCCTCCTGATGTTTCCCGGCTTCTGGTATGCCGGAAAGCCGATCGGGCTGGGCATTGGGCCGATTTTCGCCGTCATCTGGAAGTTTTTTGCAGCATCGGTTGGGGCTGGCTTCGGGACTGCGCTCATCATCAGGACGATGCCGTATTTTGCGACGGCGTTTGGGGCCGCGGGCGCTTTCGAGAGGATGGTCGTAGTTTCTTTGGTATTTTTCGGGCTCTATCTCGTCGGAGTGATTGCGCTCCACCGGGGGCTTCAACCCCTCAGCGAGACCGTTGACTTGCTTCGCGACCTGCTGCCGGAGCGCACGGTGATTCATGTCAAAGAAATCGAAGTGTATGACTCGATAGCATAGCTCTCTGCGGCATCATTAGAGCCTGGGTACATTCCCCGCCAGACGGTTGCTTCAACCATATGTGTGATTGCCGCTCGGGTCTTCTACTAAAAAATGGTTTGGAATGAAGGACTTTTGCGCTGTAGTTGATTCACGTACTGGCGAAAGGAGAAGCGACTGTAGCTAATCCACTCTCCAATCCAACCTTGAAAATGATGTTTCACAAGGAGACTATTAGGTGAGTCGGTTGAGGATCTTGCTGTTAGCGCCCGATGCCAACCCAGAATCGATCAGCGTTGCTTTAGTTTGTTATCGCCACGCTGAAGCCCTCGCCCAACTCCATTCTGTGACGCTGGTGGGTCGTTCAAACAACGAGGCGGCTCTGCGGCGAGCGCAAGCGCCTTTTCATGCCGTTGAGGTGATCAGCATGCCGTGGCTTGATCGCATCGTGGCCTGGAGCTTACGTTGGATCTTCAAAAATAATTTTCACAACCGCGCCCTGACGGCCTTCCTCTACCCGTTTTCAATTGCTTTTGAATGGCATGCGTGGCGGCGAATGCGAACACGAATAATCGCAGGGGAGTTCGATATTGTTTTACGCCTTTCGCCGGTAATCTCGGTCATACCCAGTGCCTTCCCATTTTTTTTGCGTGGCTGTTCCATACCTTTCATAATCGGCCCGATCAATGGTGGTTTACCCTGGCCGAAGGGCTTCAGCCAGGCTGATAACCAAAAAGGGTGGATCGACAATCTGAGGAAGATGCACCGCTTTGTGCCTTTTGCCCGATCTACCTATCGCAGAGCGGCTGCGATTATTGCAGGCTCATCGCAGACCTACGCAGAATTCGCAGGCTATCGCGAGAAGCTTTTCTTTGTCCCTGAGAACGGCCTCAGCCCTTCTCTTTGTTCCGGCACACAGCGCCGTAATGATGGCGGCAGCAAGGTCGAGTTGATTTTCCTCGGTGCGCTGGTTCCCTATAAGGCTTGTGATCTCGCGTTGCGTGCCGCGGCTCCCTTCTTGCGACTCGACTTGGCTCACTTTACGGTCGCTGGCGACGGCCCGGAGCGGGACCGCCTTGAGCAACTCGCGAAATCTCTGGGAATCGAGGAAGCTGTTTCGTTCTGCGGAATGCTCTCTCACACTGAAGCCATGAACCGGTTGCGGTTGGCGGACGTGCTGGTGTTTCCATCCGTTCGCGAATTCGGTGGAGGCGTGGTCTTTGAGGCTCTGGCTGTAGGTGCAGTACCTCTTGTGGCGGACTTTGGCGGACCTGGTGATATTGTTCATCCTGAGGTTGGGCGTAAGGTGTCTCTTACCAACGAAGGCGATGTGGTGTCGCAGATGGAAAAGATACTGGGCGAGCTCATACACAATCGAAGCCTTCTTGGCCGGTTGCGAGAGCAAGGCATGTCCTACGCGAGAGAATGCCTAACATGGGATGCGAAGGCGCAGGATACTACTAGAGTTCTGCATTGGGTTTTGCGGCGAGGTCCGAAGCCCGATCTCTTACCGCCAAAAGCGTTAGCTCCCAGATTTGACTCCTCCAAATGAAATAGCTGGCGGTACTTCTGGCGCCGTATGTTCGGGATAGATCGTTAGTTTTAGGGAGCGTAATCATGGGACCGCAACTCGCAAAATGTGATCAGTCGACAGGTGTTTGAGGTTCAGGAACAGCGCAACCCACTCATGGCATGCTGTCGCCGAGTTAACCTGTAACTTGTACGCAAAATGTCGGGAGAGAAATTCGTCATGAAACCCTTGGTATCGATTCTCATTCCTGCGTACAACGCAGAGGCATGGATCTCTGACACTCTTCGTTGTGCGATCGCGCAGACGTGGGAGCCGAAGGAAATCATCGTTGTGGATGATGGTTCAACCGACCGGACGCTGGCGGTGGCGCGGCAATTTGAATCCGACCAACTCCGCGTTGTGACCCACAAGAACCAAGGTGCGTCTGCAACCCGGAACAAAGCCTACTCGTTGTGCAAGGGAGACTACATCCAGTTTCTGGACGCGGACGACCTCATGGGCCCGGACAAGATTGCCAGGCAAATGGAGGCATTGGGGCAATCCCCAAACAAACGGACGCTCCTGTCCGGAAGCTGGGGACACTTCATGTACCGCTATTATCGAACGAAATTCATACCCAGCGCGTTGTGGTGCGATTTGTCTCCCGTCGAATGGTTGATCCGCAAGATGCAATTGAACCTTTATATGCAGACCGCCTCGTGGCTTTTCAGCCGCGAGCTAGCAGAGGCGGCGGGTGCCTGGGATACCCGATTGCTGGGAGATGACGATGGCGAGTATTTCTGCCGCGTCCTGCTGGCCAGTGACGGGGTTCGATTCGTGCCGGAGGCCAAAGTCTACTATCGCACCTCGGGCACCAGCAGTTTGAGCTACATCGGCAATTCCGACAAAAAAATGGTCGCGCAGTTGGTCTCGATGGATCTCCACATCCGTTACCTCCGCTCTCTCGAGGACAGTCCAAGAGTGCGAGAAGCCTGCCTGACCTATCTGCAGAACTGGCTGGTCTTTTTTTATCCTGATCGGCCAGACCTGGTAAAGCAGGTCGAGGAAATGGCTGCGAGCCTTGGTGGGAAGGTGCAACCTCCGCCGCTCTCCTGGAAATATTCGTGGATCGCGGCCCTTTTTGGAAGGCAGCAAGCGAAGCGAGCCCAGGTCGTTCTGCCGCGCCTCAAGTGGTCCTTGATCCAACGCTGGGACAGGACTCTGTTCCGGCTTGAAGGCCGCAAGTTCGAGGAGAGTTTCCTGAGAGTCTGATTCGGCGTCGCAGACGGTTCTGGCGCAGCAGTTCCATTTTGGAACAAGATTGATCCGGGAGGGCATGTCCGGGAGGGCACCGGCCAGTCCCTTTCGGTGCCACGGGCTCTGGTACCTCTGTGTCTGGCACTTGATACTTTCCCTCGTTACACTCTGTTGATGACGCCAAACAGCGTCGGAGGCCAGAGGTAAATGAGACGCAACTGTACGCATCTTTTCCCCCTTATCTCGATATTGCTATTGGTTTCTTCATTTTCCTATGGGCAGGCCTGGTCCGGTGTGCTGGCCCCACCGCGAGCGACGGATTGGGCGCAAGCCGGACTGCCGGGAGATGTTCCGCCAGATTCTTCCTGGACGCAGAGCGGGTCGACAATCGCAGCTTGCGGTTCCAGTGGCTCTGCAGTCTCCCCCTCTACCTGCGGAATTACTGCAGCGCTGGCGGCTTGCGGGACCAATCACTATGTGCAGCTAGGCAACGGGGATTTCTACCTCACTGGAAGCATCAACATGCCTAGCAATTGCGTTCTTCGCGGCGGCGGAGCAAGTGTCACTCGACTTCACGCTGCGAGCAGTGGAAGCTACAACTGCAACGGGGTCTGGGGATTTGTCTGCATCATTGGCAGCAATACCTATGGCAACGGCAACTGCGGCGTATGGCCCTGTCCCGCGGGCACCAGCATTGGCGGTATCCAGAACACCGCCAACTGGACCGCAAACTATTCTCAAGGGTCTACCACGATCACGGTCGACAGCGTGACTGGTATAGTCGCGAACGTCACGCCAATCGTTCTTGACCAATGTGACGTGGGATTCAGTGGAAACACGAGTAATTTCGCGTGTGGCGCCCCCCTGACCGGGAACGCGGGCGCGGTCACGGCGGTAACAGTGGGGTCCGGGGGCTCGGGGTACAACGTCGGTGATACCGGAACCATCAATGCAGTGGGCCCTTTCTTTGGAATGAAGTTCGGTTCGGGTACGGCAGCGTACAAAGTGACCTCGGTGCTCGCTGGAGTGGTCACCGGAATTTCGATCACCAGCGGAGGGTTTGGGTATACCTATACCTATGTCGGATCGCCTGTGGCTACCGCGAAGACGAGTGGCAACGGATCAGGGCTGACGATTAACGTCACTGGCTTTGGCTCCTACGATAACGGTGGGCTGCTTATATGTGACGTGACCATGGCTTGTCTGGACCAATCTCCGTCCAACACAACTCTCCCCGCTCGTTCCCAGGAAGAGGTTTTCCTGGTTACCAATATAAGCGGAAGCGGACCTTATACCCTCACGCTGAATCGTGCAATCGCCCACAACAATTGGACAACTTCACAGGGGCCGAAAGCATGGTGGGGAAGTTCGACGACTACCAACGCAGGCGTCGAAGACATGGAACTCGATCAGAGTCCGTACGCTGGGAACTGCGGTCACGGTGGTTGCATGAGTGCAGTGGGGGTTAACACTGCCTCCAAATGGTGGCTGGTTGGAGTTTCAAGTAATGTGGCGAACTTTTTTCACGTCAATGCCTGGTTAACGAGCAACGGCCTTATCCGGGATAGTTACTTTTACGAAACCGCACAAAAGGGCACGCAGAGTTATGGCATCGGATGCACTTCGTATTGCGGCGGAATGCTGTTCGAAAACAACATCATCCAGGGGGTAGTTGACCCGGAGAATGTTGATGGTGCCTGTGCCGTCTGCGTATTCTCCTACAACTTCGCGCTGAATCAGGACGACACTTCAACCGCTTTTATGTTCGCGTCCAATCCGATGCACGCAATCTCCGACTACATTTTGGAGGAAGGAAACATTGGATCGGCCGCCAATCTCGACTCGATTCACGGGCCCCACTTCTTGAATACCTTTCTGCGAAACTACTTCAGCGGTTATGAGGCAAATGAGGGGATTTTAACCACTCAAGGTACGGTTCCAATCACGATCGCTGCATACTCCCGCTACAACAATCTTATCGCGAATGTGCTTGGTACATCTGGCTACCATATAACGTATGAATGCGTTCCGTCAGCGAGCCTGATGCATTATTGTCCCGGGGTGAGTGGCTTTGAGGCCCTTAGCATTTACAACATCGGCTTGTCTCATGGCGAGCAACTCGACTACAACAACAACCCGCCATTGCCGAACGATATGTTGGGTGCGCCAAGCACGATGCGCTGGGGCAACTACGATACCGTGAACAACGCTGTGCAGTGGAATGACTCCGAGGTACCTTCGAGCGACCCGAATTATCCGAACGCCGTTCCCTCGAACCAATCCATCCCGGTTTCTTTTTATAACGGGGCCTACACGGCGCAGGCAGCGTGTGGAACGGGACTGCCGTTCTGGAAGAACCCGACGACGGGAACTTGCCCGCCTTATCCTGCTATTGGTCCGGACGTGACCAGTGGCGACATCGGAATGTGTACGAGCGGAACCTATCACTGGTCACGCGCTCTTTCGAGTAGTCAGTGTGCCGGGGGGTCGTTCTCTGAGACGACCAACGGTGGGTACGGAAATTCCAATCCGGCCATGCGTTGCTACCTCAATCAAATGAGCGGACCGCCAGACGGCGCGGGAGGTTTTCTTAGCTTCAACCGTGCAAGTTGCTATGCAAAAGATTCGTCTTCGGATCCTCCTCCGGCTCCGCCGTCAGGTCTGTCCGCTCAAGTGAGTCCGTAATTACGCCTGTACTCGATGAAGTGCGGGTCACCGCAGCAGAAGGGCGGAGTGCGCCTTGGAGCGATACCGTACCCCGAGAGAGCGTCCCGCCCACGCGTGGGTAAGTGAAGCTGGAATCGAACAAGACGGCGCTAGTTACGGGCGCAACCGGATTCATCGGGTCACACCTCGTAGAGTTCCTTCAGGCCAAGGGATGGGATGTGGTCGGCACGGACCGTGGACGTGAGACCAATCCTCAGCCGATACCGAACCTGCGTTTCGTTCCCTGCGACCTGAGCGACGGCCGGAAAGTGAACCGGATTTTTCAGGGAATCGAATTTACACACCTCTTTCATTTGGGCGCACAAAGCTTACCTACGCTGTCACGGTTGGATCCCATTTCGACGTTCGAATCGAACGTTATGGGTTCGCTGTACCTGTTCGAGGCGATTCGTCATATGAAACGGCCTCCCGTGGTGATATCGGCCTGCTCGGGCGCTGAGTACGGGCACGTGCAGCCGTCGGCCATACCGGTGACAGAGGAGCATCCTCTTAGGCCCCTCCATCCTTATGGCATCAGCAAAGTGTGCCTGGACCTGCTGGCGCAGGGCTACTCTCGCGATTTCAACATTCCGACGGTTAACCTGCGGTTGTTTAACACTACTGGGCCAGGGAAGACGAATGACGCGCCGTCGGACTTTGTGCGGCAGTTGGTCCGCGTCAAGAAGGGTTTGCAGCCGCCCGTTATTGACGTCGGAAATCTGAAACCGCGTCGTGCGTTCCTAGATGTGAACGACACCGTGCGCGGGCTTTACCTCGCCGCGATGAAGGGAAAGCGAGGCGAGGCTTACAATTTGTGCGCCGACAAGCCTTATGAAATAAGGGAACTGCTTCGAACTGCTATCAGACTGGCGGGCGTGAAAGTTAGAATTGAACCCTGCAGTCACTTGATGCGGCCTTCAGACGAGAAGATCATCTTTGGCAGCACACGGAAGTTCCGCAGAGATACGGGCTGGAAACCGCGGAAGACGCTCGATCAGACTCTCGCCGCTATGTTCGATTACTGGGAGCGCGTAACGTTAACGTCATCAACAACCACGCGAGCCGGCAAGGTCGATCGCTCAATCAATTGAAAACCTCCGACACCAAAGCCGTTCTGCTTGTAGGCGGTCTGGGAACGCGCTTGCGCACAGTAGTTCCTTCAGCGCCGAAACCGTTAGCTCCGGTCGGAAATCGTCCGTTCCTCGAACTGCTCATTCGGCAATTGGGGAGTCAAGGAATACGAGGTCTGATCATGTGCACCGGGTATCTCGCCGATCAGATTGAGGGCGAGTTCGGCGACGGCAGCGGCCTTGGTGTCATCATCGAGTATTCCAAAGAACCAGAGGCGCGCGGCACTGCTGGTGCCGTCAAGTTCGCTGAAGGATTTCTCCAAGGAGTCCCAGATTTCCTGGTGATGAACGGCGATTCCTTCCTCGAGCTTGATTTGCGTCAGTTAATTCAACTTCACCGTACGCGCGGTGGCCTAGCTACAATGGCAGTTGTGTCCGTGGAGAATGCCGGGCGCTACGGGACGGTACACGTGGGCTCCGACAATAGGATCACGGCGTTCTGCGAAAAGACTGGCAGCGATTCCCCTGGTCTCATTAACGCCGGTGTGTATGTTTTCAGCCCTGCAATTCTTGAACACATCCCCGTTGGACCGGTCAGCCTGGAGAAAGACGTTTTTCCGAGGCTGCTTGATCAGGGGTTGTATGCGGCAAGGGAGCAAGGAGTGTTCATCGACATCGGCACTCCGGCAGACTACACGCGCGCACAAGAACTTTCTGACCGGCTGCGTCGTGCTACGGTCCAGGCAACGGGCTCTTAACGCATACGAGAGAAATATTTGGTCAGGTATTTGCCATAGCGATCACGGGAGAGTAGATGGAATCTGCAGGTCATTTCGAGAAACAAGTCAGGGAGTCGATCGAGGCTTCGATTGCGGTCAAAGAACGGCTGCTTGAGGACGCAAAGCTGATAGCGACGGTGAGCAGAGTTACAGAGATTATGATCGATGCCTTTCGAGCTGGAAACAAGGTGCTCCTGTTCGGCAACGGGGGCAGCGCGGCCGACGCGCAGCACATTGCTGCTGAATTCGTGGGGCGCTTTGCTTTTGATCGTCCAGCCTTGCCAGCACTGGCGCTGTCGGTGAACACTTCCTGCCTCACGGCGATTGGCAACGACTACGGTTTTGATCTTGTGTTCTCGCGGCAGATCGAGGCCCTGGCTCACCGCGGTGATGTGGCGATCGGGATCTCCACCAGCGGCCAGTCGCCGAACGTGCTGCGGGCGATGTCGACGGCGAGAAAAATGGGACTGCACACTGTTGGACTGACGGGTTCTGCGGGAAGCAAAATGGTGGACGCGGTTGAGCACTGCATTTGCGCTCCATCCAACGAAACGCCGCGTATTCAGGAATGTCACATCCTGATTGGGCATATCATTTCAGAATTAGTGGAGCAGACGATATTTCATGAAGAAGGCTGCCTTTCTCGATCGCGACGGAGTGCTCAACCGTAAAGCTCCCGAAGGCGAGTATGTCACGCGCTGGGAGGAGATGGAGTTTCTTCCCGGAGCGCGCGAGGCCGTTCGTCTGCTAAACCAGGCTGGGTACCTCGTTGTGGTAGTGAGCAACCAGCGTTGCGTTGCAAAGGGCTTTATCGCCACTTCCGAGCTCGATTCAATGCATGCACGCATGCGTCACGAGTTTGAAGCTGTCGGCGCGAGAATTGACGCGATTTACTATTGTCCTCATGACTCTCAGCCGCCGTGCAGTTGCCGGAAGCCGCAGCCCGGGATGCTGTTGGAGGCCGCCCGAGAGCACGAGCTCGATCTCGCTGAATCATGGATGATTGGGGATTCCGACCATGATGTGGAAGCTGGCAGGAGTGCGGGATGCTGGACTGTTCGCCTGATTGGGGACGGCGAATCTCCGATCAGCGAGGCGAATGTGGTCGCGTCGTCGTTGCTCAATGCGGTTCACAAAGTTTTGGAGCTCCAATCAGATCTCCCTGCGACCGGAGGCAGAGTTCCGCTGTCGCTTTAGTTGTATCCGCGCCCCGGCGGAACTGCCCGGCATCGCTCGTTGCGTTTTCAGGGAAGGCTAACAAAATGGTAATCACAAGTACTCCACTTCGCGTTTCGTTCTTCGGCGGGGGCACAGACTATCCCGTCTGGTACCGGGAACACGGAGGTTCAGTCCTCGCGACCACCATCGACAAATCCTGTTTTATTACGTGCCGTTGGTTGCCCCCGTTTTTCGAGTATCACAGCCGTATTTCCTACTCGAAGGTGGAGAATGTCAGCGTAAATTCCGCTATCGAGCATGCTTCGGTGCGCGGGTGTTTGCAGCACCTCGGGATCGCCGAAGGGGTGGAAGTGCATCACATCGCCGATCTTCCGGCTCGGACGGGATTGGGAACTAGCTCCGCCTTTACGGTCGGACTACTTCTAGGCCTCTATGCGCTTAGGAATCAGATGCGCGACAAGCATTCGCTTGCGCTGGAAGCGATAAAGGTGGAACAGGAAATTTTAAAGGAAGCCGTCGGAGCGCAAGATCAGGTCAGCGCCGCGTATGGGGGACTGAACCGCATCAATTTTGGTCGTGACGGCTCGATTGAGGTGAAGCAGATACTGACGTCGAGAGAAAGGTTGGCGGAACTCGAGCAGCACATGGCACTGTACTTCACGGGGTTTGCCCGGACGGCGTCGGAAATAGCTCAAGAACAGCTCAGGTTGACGCCTCAGCGGACACGTGAGTTGAATACGATGCTTGGCCTGGTCGACGAAGCCGAGGCAATCGTTACAAATCCGAACCGCCCGCTCAGTGAGTTTGGCCGTCTGCTGCACGAGAGCTGGAAGATTAAAAGGACCCTGACTCAAAAAATCACGAACCCAACGCTCGACGAAATCTATGAAGCCGGGCTGAGCGCGGGAGCATTGGGAGGCAAGCTCCTGGGAGCGGGTGGTGGTGGTTTTATGGCATTTTTCGTTCCGCCCGAGCGGCGTGAAACCCTGCGCACGCGCCTGAAGAAGTTATTGTGCATCCCGTTCGGATTCTCTACCAGAGGCAGCCATGTGGTGGTCTACGAGCCCGAAGATTTGTACGATCAGGCGCTGGCGCATGAGCGGAATGCAATCTACGGACACGATGCCAAGAGCAAACAGGCGAGCGAGGTTTCAACGTAGTGGGACTGCGACAAGTGGGTTTCCCGAGAATCTCCTCCGGAGCGTAGCCGGAGCCCGTGTGTTTCGCGACTCCGACAGTTGCAGACTACGACAGTTGCATTGACTTGCAGTTTGGAATGTGCGATACCTCGGTGTATCTCCCCCGGCGACTCTCCCCTAAGAAATTGCTAAGAAGCATAGGAGAAAGGCCCCGAATGTGGCTTCTGGCTCTGCCCTCTTTTCACGGCGGGACAGTCACGTCGAGATCCTGAAACAAGCAATTGATGAACGATTCTTTTCTCGAGTATTTCAAGTGTCCAGAGCGGTATGCCAGGTTTGGCGTGAGTGGACATCTTTCGGCAAACTGCCGGTACTTCCATTTAGGTCCAGAAGATGTCTGTTACGGACGACTGTGTCAGCCTCAGAACGGCAGTGATGCGGGGATGAAGCGTGACGCCCTTCAGGAAGTGAAGATCGATGGAGGTAGCGTCAGTCTGCCCTTCGATTTCAATGAGGTAGTTGACAACCTGCGACTCGAGTTATACCCATCGTCTGCGGGAAACGAACGATCGATGGTGAACTCGTTGCTTACGGCCGCGTATTACTATTTCCGGCCACTCATGCCCGTCAGCATCAGGAAGCACCTCCAAAGGGCACGACTACAGGGCTGGGACCGCATTCCTTTCCCGCACTGGCCTGTCGACCGTACCGTGAACGACCTCTTCGAACTGCTGATGGTTCTCACGCTCAAATCGCAGAAAGCAGAGAGAATACCATTCATTTGGTTCTGGCCAGACGGCGCCTCGAGTTCCGCAATCATGACCCATGATGTTGAGATGGCGCGGGGAAGAGACCTTTGCAGCATGCTAATGGATATCGATGACGCTTATGGGCTCAAGTCCTGCTTCGAAGTGGTGCCGGAACAGCGCTATGATGTGCCGCAAGCATTTCTAGATTTGATCACCAAACGCGGTTTCGAATTAGCCGTGCACGATCTGAACCATGATGGGCGTCTATATAAGACCCGCGAAAACTTTAAGGAACGCGTTGCCAAGATTAATTCCTACGGCCACAAATGGGGAGTGGACGGGTTTCGCGCCGCAGTTTTGTATCGCCGGCAAGAATGGTTTAGCGATTTGGAGTTTTCGTACGATATGTCGGTGCCCAACGTGGCGCACCTCGATCCACAGAGAGGAGGATGTTGTACGGTAATGCCGTATTTTGTCGGCAACCTGCTCGAACTTCCCGTGACTACGACGCAGGACTATACCCTGTTTCACATCCTCCAGGCCTACAACATCGACCTCTGGAAGACCCAAATTGAGCTCATTATGGAAAAGCATGGTCTTTTGAGCTTCATCGTCCATCCCGACTATGCCACCACTGGCCCGGAACGAAAAGTCTACGAAGCGCTGCTTTCGCATTTGGCCGCGTTGCGACAGGACCGGGGAGTGTGGATCGCGACTCCGGGCGAAGTGAACCGCTGGTGGCGGCAACGGGCGACCATGAGAATTGTCGAGGACCGTGAGGGAGTAAGGATCGAAGGGGAAGGCAGTGAACGAGCGCGGATAGCCTATGCAAGCGCTGTGGATGGTCGTTTTAGCGTTACCGTCGAGCAGGCGGTTGCGAACCGGCGAGTTTAAAACTCCAAACCTAGGGGCCGGAAATCGCAGGCGGTTGCAGCCCAGCAGAGGTCGCCTCACTCATCAGCAGATCACAATATCTAAGCCTGATAGCATAAGGGAAGGGTACGCATTTTGAGAATCAGCATTTTTGGATTGGGTTATGTCGGAACCGTTTCGGCGGGGTGTCTCGCTGATGACGGACATGAGGTCGTTGGAGTCGACCCGCTCCCGACCAAAGTCGACCTAATCAACCGTGGGCAGTCTCCCATTATTGAAACAGACATCGGGGAAATCATAGCTGCCACGGTCAAGGAGGGCCGGCTGCGCGCTACCAGCGATCCGGTCGAAGCGATCCGCGAGACGGCATTGTCCTTCGTTTGCGTCGGTACACCGAGTCAGGCGAACGGCAATCTCGACCTGCGATATATCCGACGGATTTGCGAACAGATCGGCGAGGCACTCAAGGGCAAGAGTGCGCGCCACACCGTGGTCATTCGCAGCACTATCTTGCCGGGTACCATGCACAAGATGGTGATTCCCACCTTAGAGGAGTTTTCAGGGAAGAAAGCCGGAGTCGATTTCGGGGTCTGCAACAACCCTGAATTTCTGCGGGAGGGCTCAGCGGTGAAAGACTTCCGCCAGCCACCTAAGACTGTGATTGGCGAGTCGGATCAAGCCAGCGGAGACATCCTGGCAGCGCTCTACAAAAAGCTTGATGCGCCACTCATCAGGACGAACTTAGAGACGGCTGAAATGGTCAAGTACGTCGACAACAGTTGGCATGCCCTCAAGATCGGTTTTGCCAATGAGATCGGCACCCTCGGTAAGTCTCTGGGCGTCGACGCGCACGAAGTCATGAATATCTTCTGTCAGGACCGAAAGCTCAACAT
>Ga0210383_10000751_pt1 | contig 29426 bp, 28 predicted proteins | sample IncBWC14OmetaG_FD_160072 | JGI IMG/M metagenome (GOLD analysis project Ga0210383, IMG submission 160072) | Forest soil microbial communities from Barre Woods Harvard Forest LTER site, Petersham, Massachusetts, United States - Inc-BW-C-14-O ... | reverse complement strand
CCGACGACAAAACATGGTACGGCATGTTGGTGTTGATTTCTCCCGCCAGTTCGATGAAGCGGGTACGAAAATCCCATTCCTTGGCTTTCCATGACAAATAGAACGGGTCCACGGGAATGCAGTGTCCCCCCAGTCCGGGGCCGGGATAAAAGGGATGAAAGCCGAAGGGCTTGGTGGAAGCGGCGCCGATGACTTCCCAGATGTCGATTCCCATGCGTAAACACAGCAGCTTGAGTTCGTTGACCAGCGCGATGTTTACGCAGCGGTAAATATTTTCGAGGAGCTTGGTCATCTCCGCGGCAGCGGGCGAGGAGACGGGAACGGTGCGGTTGAAAATGGCTCCGTAGAGCGCGCCGGCAAGTTCCGAAGCTCGCGGATTCAATCCGCCGATCACTTTGGGAATATCGCGGCGCGCCACGGTGGTGTTTCCTGGATCTTCACGTTCGGGGGAGAAAGCGACGAAGAATTCATTCGCACCGACTTCCGTTCCGCGCGCGGCTTTCAGGCCGCCTTTGTTCTCTTTTTCGAGAATCGGTACCATCACTTCTTCGGTGGTGCCGGGATAGGTCGTGCTCTCGAGAATGACCAACTGTCCGGCGCGCAGGTGAGGCGCGATGGAGTGTGTAGTATCGGTGATGAAGCTGAGATCGGGTTCGTGGTATTCGTTCAGCGGGGTGGGGACGCAGATGATGACGGCGTCCATCTCGGTGATCTGGGCATAGTCCGAGGTCGCGGTAAAGCCCTGAGCTTTCGCCGCCTGGATTTCGTCGGTGGTGATGCGATAAATGTAGGAACCGCCCTTGGCGAGGGTGTCGACCTTGCGCTGGTCAATGTCGAAGCCAGTAACCTGGAATTTCTGCTCGCTGTACAACAGCGCGAGCGGGAGCCCCACATAGCCCATCCCGATAATGCCAACCCGGGCTTTGCGTTGCTGAATCTTGCTTTTTAGTTGTTCCAGAGAGGTATCCGCGGCGGAAGTCGTCATTGTCGAATAGGCCGTCGTTTCTTTGAGATAGAGGGGGAAGGTCCTGAATGCGGCGGTCGAAAATTGGTCTTAACAAACCAAATTTTAACATGGCGCAGGTTGGCAAGCCCATTCTACCGCAGCCCAGCTTCTCGGAGAGGCACGAAGGCCATAACACGCACAGGAGATTGAAAACAAATGGGATTAGCAGGGAACCGTCGGATTTGGATGGTAGCCGGCCTGGTGTTGGTCGTGTTCGTGGGAGTCTTCGCGGCCAGGGCGGGGAGGTTTCTGGTGGTGGATGCGCCGCGTCCATCTGACGTAATTGTCGTGCTCGCCGGAGAAACCGACCGGCGCCCGGCTCGCGCCCTGGAACTTCTGCAACGAGGCTATGGAAAGCGGGTGCTCATCGACGTTCCGGCCGAGTCCAATATCTACACCTTCACGCAACTGGAACTTGCACAAAAATATGTGCAGAGTCTTCCCCAGGCTGCGGCCGTGAGCGTGTGTCCCATCGTGGCGCTTTCGACCAAAGGGGAGACCCAGGACGTGGAAAAATGCCTGACGCGAATGAACGCCGGCACAATTCTGATTGTGACCTCGGAGTTCCACACCCGCCGCGCGTTGAGTATTTTTCGGCGGGAGTTGCGAGGCAGAACGTTTTCCGTGGCTGCGGCTTACGACGGCGCGCAGTTCGGCACGCACTGGTGGACGCGTCGCCAGTGGGCGAAAACCGTTTTGGATGAATGGTTGCGTCTGCTGTGGTGGAGCGTGGTGGACCGTTGGGGTTGAGCAAGATGGCCTGCCCAGAGCGGGAATCGGCGGATGAGTTTTCCACTGGAAAACGGTTTGCCTAGCACAAAAGGCATTGACGGACAACAATCTAGGAGGGTACGATCATGAACAGTCACCTAGCTAGTTATTAACGAGGTGTGGGAATCGGCATGTCTGTTTTCCGCGGAATGGCAAGTTGTTTGCTAATGCCTTTCGGATTTCCATCACCCAACTTCATCTCCGAAGGATGGAAGTGCTTGCCATGATGAGGGCGTTGAACTTGAAGATCCTGAGCTGCATGATGGTAATGATTTTTGCGGCTGCCGTATTTGCAGCGGAACAACCTGCGGCCATGCTCTACAGCCATGGAGCTGCGTTGCTCAACGGCAACAGCATCGCAAGGTCGGCGGCTATTTTTTCCGGCGACTTGGTGCAGACTCAAGCGGACTCCGTCGCCAACATTAATGCGCCTGGTTCGAGCGTCCTGGTCCTGAATGAGTCTCTGGTTCAGTATGAGGGCAGCACTCTCAAGTTGGAGCACGGAGGCGTAACCATATCGACTTCAAAATTGCTGGCGACCCGCGCCGGCGATGTCACCGTTGCACCCTCCGCCAGTGTCTGGACTGAATTTGAAGTCAGAGATGTAGATGGCCGGGTCCAGATCGCGGCGCGAGAGGGCGACCTGACCATCAGCGATGCCACCGGCACGACCATACTGGCACAAGGTCAGCAAACCACTCGCGAAGCATCAGACTCGCAAGTGGACAATCACGACTCGCCCGACAATAAGAAAAAGAAGAAAAAGAAAGCAGCAGCTGGGGCCATTGCTCCCGCGGCAGGAGGGGTCCTGAACTCTCCCGTAGCAGTCGGAATTGGAGCGGGCGTTATTCTCGGTGTGACAGCTTGGGTGCTAATCCAGGGTGATGAACCGACGAGTCCAGCGAAGCCGTGAACTCCTAGAGGGTTTCGCGCGCGTCTTAACTGCGTTCAGGATTCCACCGATTCCAGGTGCAGTTTTCCATGAAGGAAAAATCCCTCTTTATCGGCCGGACTGCTGCCTGACCTAGGGTGCGAAGCTATATGCCCTTCAGCCTCGTGCGGTTGCGGAAGGGTCGAATATTCCCCGGCAGAATATAACGGTGTCCTCCGGAAGTTCGGGTAAACGCTTCCGTTCAGAAGTGCCAGACAATGCCGCCGGCGGCGAAAAGATTGTATTGGCGGTTCTTGCCCGTGTTCACATTCAGTTGCGGCATACCCGACCAGAGCTCTCGAGCTTCACCGCGCAGGCTGAAGCGCCTGGAGACCTTCACATCGAGCCCCAAACCAGCCTGCAATACACCGGTACTGGTTCCGGTTTTGCCCGGGTTTGCCCCCCCAAACTCGAGCGTGGAACTTTCGCTGAAATGGCCGAATCCACCACCAAAACTAATCCAAGGAGAAACTGCTGTATTGGGAAAGACATTCAACCGTGCTGAGGGAGTCACGAAGTAAGATGAGAATTGTTGGGGGATCTGGTTCTGTGCGGCGTGCAGATCCTCGTCGGGGTTCACTACAAATGGGACCTCCAGGGCGAGGGACCAGAGGTCTCCGCCCATGATCCGCCGGGCATAATTCACTTCGAAAGTTAATCCCTTGCCGAAGCGCAGGTCCGGATCATAAGAAGGGGCGCCTTGGATACCTTGATCGCTGATGAAGGTACGCCCAAGCATCCCCGACAATTCGTTCTTTTGCGCCGCGGCCTGTGCCACGAAGGTACAAACTGCTACCACAGCCCCGATGGTGAGGTGTTTCAGCGACATTTCTCCTCCTGCCCTGTGTTCGTTGCTAAGCACGTTTCGCATGAGGCTTTTCTGTCGCCTCTTCCCCAACGCCGGTTCGTCCGTTGGACTCGTCGAATACGCAGCCTCACTTTTACGTGGATGGGCGATGCAATTATACCGACCGCGCCAACGAGCTGCCATTGTCGGGCGGAGTGCGACGTCGTCCCCCACGTTCTTCATCCCTGGGGGGGCGAGACCGCCCGGTCTTGGATAACGTAGCCAAAGGGGAAGCGGCTAACCCGCAAAGCACATAGAACAGCGCAGCATTCGCCGGGATCTGCAAATTGAAATCCACAAAACTGTGCAGCAGAAGTCCCGTACACCCCAGCAAAGCGGCGAGGGAGACGGCCCCATCCCATTTGAATTCCCAGCGGCGAGAGGTCGGCAATCCGTATTGATACAGGCGCACGAGAAACCACACCATCAGTCCAAAGCCGAGCAGGCCCGTCTCCACTAGCAGCTGTGCATAGTCGTTATGCGCTTCATTTACAAATAGATTGGTATAGAAGCTGCGGTAACTAGGGTAGACGGTGGGAAAGGTTCCCAATCCCCACCCCCACACGGGCCGGTGAGCGAACATTCTCAAGCAGTCCTTGGTCATATTCAGACGGATGCCGGGGCCCAGGTTCCCGAGTCGGCCCAGAACTTGCCCTTTGCCCACAAAAACCAAGAACGCGAGGACCAAGGCACACACTGTGACCATGCCAACTGCGACCCGAGGGTTTCTCCTTTGTATGAGAGTCAGGGCGGCAAACACAACAATTTCGAGAACGAAAGAAAGCATCCCGCCACGCGAGCCGGAAAGGAAGATCGTACCGGCCATCAACACGGCGCAGAAGGCGACCAAGGCACGCTTCCCGCCTCTTAGAATATGACCCATACTCACGACCAAGGGAAACGGTACTAGCATCTCCATCAGGCCGGCATAGTGATCGTGGTTGACGTAGCTCCCGTAGATTGCGCCATTGAATCGTGCAGTATGGACCCAGAAGATCTTGCCATTAAAGGTCAGTTCCTGAGCCAACGCGAAAAAGGCGTAACTTGCTCCGAAAATAATCAGTGCCAGAGCAAATTTCTTCCGAGCCTCTTCTTCTCGAACGCATTCGGCTGCAATGAGCAGGACGATCCCGTACGAGACGTACTGAAGTACTTCATATTTGGTAACGTAACCGTAGGCTGATCTGCGCAGCGCAACCTGCGCGAGGATGAGCCCGAAAAAAAATAAGGCCGGCGGGTACAGAGGATTTCTCGACAGCTCCACCTGCCTGGAAACAGACTGCTTTCCCACCCAAACAAGGAATAGAGCTGCCGCACCGGCCTCTAAGGTGAAAGTCGACCACTCTTCGACCGCACCGAACGCCAACACCGCGAAAATTAGAAGGGCGCATAGGCCCAGAACAAGCGCCCATTGCAGGATCTCTGGCTCGCGAGCGTGCGGGCGCACCCGATGAATAGAATCGGTCGTATCGACAATCGCATACGACGATATTTTCAACATCATCGATCCTTCTTCTATTTCTCCACTAGCCTGAGATCGTCGATCCAAAGCTTGCCTCGGATCAGGGGGACGCTAGGCAGGCGGACAATTCTCAACAGTACTAGATTGGTATTCGGGCCGGTTTGGAATCGTGCATGTTGCTCATGCCAAGGATTGGTGTCTAGCAAATCATCGGTGAGAACGTAGGAAGCATTGGTGTAAGCGTCCACGATCGAAAACCGCGGACCGCTGGCACTCTGAATGTCCTCAGTCCTGGATTGGGCACTGAACTCGTACCCAGTGTTTGGCCTTACCACGACGAACTGAAGGATTCCCGCATCGGCTGGATTTAGCCCATCGAAGGTGACGGAAAGGGATCTTGTTCCATCGTAAAACTCACTCGTGTCTATGGCTAGTGCCGCATGGGCAATCGATTCGTACCACCAGTCAAAGCCGCCGTTTAGCACGTTCTCCTCAAATCCCCCATTTACGATGAGGTTCTCGCGAGAGGGAAGATAGGGCTGAAGGTCGTGATCGACGCCGGCCAGTTGTTGCCATGCCGTTTGCGCTGCTGCGACTTCCTGCTTCGCGATGAGAAGCCGAAAATAAGGAAATGCAAGCTTCGTCGAAAACTCCTGGTTCAATGCGATCAGATGGTTCCAGACATTTTCCGCGGCGGCCACTTCCTGTTTGTAGATAAGCAAACGCAGAAACGAAAGGTAGAGATCCGGTCGTCGCGGCAGCGCCTGATCAAGAATCCGATTCGCGTCTCCGGTTGCACGCCAGCAGAGCAGGAGAGCAGAGTCAACCGCTTCCGGATCGTTTGCGAAGACAATGCGAAAATAACGAAGTGCTTTTTCCTGATCACCCTGAACTAGAAAGAGGAGGCCAGCCTCCCAGGCGACATTCGGTGTCGTTGGATCAGCTTTGACCGCTTGTTCGACGCTCTGTTCCTGCTCGTTGATGCGGCCAGCCAATTGATAGACGCTCGCTAAATCCAACCAATACCGCGCGTCATAGGGGTTCAAATGCACTGCCATCCGATGGTTAGCAATGCCATCATCGAGATTTGTACCGGACAACGCCAGACTTCGCCCCAGTATTTCGCGATATTCAGCGTTCGATGGTTCCAGCCGAATGGCTTTGTTGAGATTCGATAAGACCGGAGTCGCTGCCAAGTGGGCTGCGAGGAACGCTCTCAGGGCGAATTGCAGGTACAGTGCTACAAGCACGAAGCAAGCGGCTGCAAAAGAAAATCTCCGAACTCGAGGTCGCAATTCAATCCGCATCTGAATCTACACCGATAAAGCCAACGGTACGTTCTGAGCCGGCGACTCGGCCGCACGCAAATTTCAGCGAGGCGTTTTAGGAAACTTTACTGGCCGCCGTTGGCTTATCTTCCGGCGACTCCTCATGGTAGTAGTGGTTCGAGTATCGACCGCCATAGCCATATTGGTAGTAGTATCCTTCGCCAGAATGGCGACTGAGCGCGTTAAGGACAATGCCCATAACCTTTGCGTTGACCTGGAGCAGCACGTCGCAAGCGCGCCGCAGGGCGGCCTTTGTCGTTTGTCCCGAACGCGCGACCAGAATGATCGTGTCTGCTTCAGGAGACAATAGCACTGCGTCAGTAACAGATAAGCATGGCGGCGTGTCAATAATGACGTGGTCGAAAACTGCACGCCACTGAAGGATGAGATCCTTCATAACGGTCGAGCTCAGCAGCTCGGCTGGTTGCGGCGGAATGGGGCCGGCTGGCAAAATCCACAAGTTCGGAACTTCGGGGCAAGGGAGTAGCACATCTTCGGCCTTGTCGGATCCAGTTATCAGGGTGCTGAGGCCTCCACGAGGCCTCATGCCAAATAGCTTTCCTACACTAGGGCGACGAAGGTCCGCATCGACAAGCAATACGCGGCTTCCGCGCTGCGCTAATACCAGAGCTGAATTTGCACTGATGGTGGTCTTTCCTTCCTGCGGCATAGCGCTGGTGACGAGAATCACTTTCGGCGGTGCGCTAAACGAGGAAAGAAGGATTGATGTCCGGAGCGCTCGGTATGCCTCCGCTGCTTCTGACTGCGGACGTGCATACGTGACCAGAGTAGGCGATTCAGAGTTCTTGGTCCCGGCCGACACCGTTTTCAGCCCTTTACGCAAGTAGCCGTTACTTGAAAGCTGTAGCGGTATGATCCCGAGCGCTGGCAGACTCGAAATCGCGCTAAGCTCTTCCGTATTCCTGATGCTGGTGTCCATACTCTCCAACACGAATACAAGTCCAATACCGCAGCCAAGGCCGAGTAGCAGGCCGAGCTCCAGGTTTCGGGGTACGTTCGGTTTGATGGGACTGGTCGGAGTCCGTGCGACATCTACGACGCGAATATTGCTCGATCTCAGGCCTGCGCTGACACCCGCCTCCTTGAGTCGCTGCAGAAGATCCTGATACAGCTGTCTGTTCGTCTCGGCATCGCGTTTTAGCACTGAGTACTCAATCGCGGCTTCATTAAGTTGGTTCGCCAGCTGCTTCTGCTGTTCGAATGCGGTCGTCAGCAAATTCTCGCGTTGAAGTGCAGCCAGATACTCATCGCGGGTCCCATTCTGCATTCTCGTTTCTTCGGCTACGATTTCCGCACGCACCTGTTTGAGCTGATTGTTTAGTTCAACGACCTTGGGGTATGCCGAACCGAATTGGGTTGCCGCCTGAGCGTATTGAATATTGATGTCGCCTTCCTTTTCACGCAGCTTGTCCAGCATGCTGCTCGCCCCTTCGCGGGACGTCCTGGTGTTGGTAATCGAGGCTGCGCCCCCAGCCGCAGCGAGCCGGTAATTGGACTCCTTCTCGATGCGATCGGTCTGGGCCTCGGTTAGCTCCTTGTTCAGTTCATCGAGTTTGGCCGTCACGATGTTCTGCTTCTCGTCCACCCCGAGCATGCCGCGCTCTTTCTGGTAACGGACGAGTTTCTCTTCGGATGTCTGGACTTTCAACTGAAGATCTGCCAGTTCCGTCGAAAGCCACTCTGAGGTTTGGGTGACAGACTCGTATTTTGTCTTGAAGTTCTCCTCGATGAACGTTTTTACCAACGCATTGACGATTTCGGTTGCTAGGCGAGGGTCTGGATGCGTATAGCTGATTTGTACGAGACGGGAACTTGGGATTATTTGGATGCTCAACCCTCCGCGAAAGGAGCTTAGCAAGCCCGCTGCTTTCGCAGGATCCGGTTCCATGCTCGAAACTCGAATGGAGTCTTCGGCTTGCGGGCGCGCCGCAAGCCCAAATTCTGGGCTTTGGTCAAGGTGCATGCCTTCGATCACCTTCATGGCCAAAAAATCGCTGCGAAGAATCGCAGCTTCGGTTTCCAGGGTAACTTCGTAGTCGTAGTCAGGAGAACTATTCTCGCCGTCCTTGAAGCCCAAGACATTCGGAGTTTCCGGAAAGATCGCAACCTTCGAGGTTGCTTGGTACAGCCGGGTCGTCTTGAGGGTCGCAAATACGGCGAGTGCAAAAATAATGGCCAGAGTGGCCACCAACGCCCATCGTCGCTTCTTTAGAATTCGCCAGTAGTGCAGTAGAGGGTTTACTTCTTCAGCAAGAAAGGGGTGCACGGAGCGGCGACCCTGAAAGACTGGTGGTTCGATCGGTTCTAGTGCGTCCGACACGCCTGAGTTGTTGCGTCCTGACTGCAATTCCATCAATTGACCCCAGAAATCCCGTCAGTGCGAACCGACGTTGTCTTGAGAATAACGAATCTTAACATCGTTCTCTCCGATTTTCATCGTACAACTTTGACACCACTGGCGGCCAGCAAATCTAAGCTCCAGCGCACCGCAAGCTGGTGAAGAAGGAGGGGGTTCTCGTGCGAGAGTCTCAGGAGTATGCCCCGCCCATTCCGATAGCGCCCACAGCCGAGGTTTCTCAGTTCTCAGACGATCTGGCCTGATACAGGGGCATGTTATATCGTTGCACGATATATTGTTGGGTAACAGAATTCCGGCTCGCTAACTTGGTTTCTGGAGTTCTGCACCTTGCTTGGGTGGGCGTGCCGAAAATTGATGGCTTCGTTCCGGCGAAACAGTCTCCGGAACTCCGGCTTGTCCTTCGTCGTTGGCGTATGGGCCTACTCGTTTAGTCGATCGCATACCTTCTAGTCGATCGCATACCTTCGCGACGCTCTTGCTGTCGCCGTTCGTACTTGCGCAGCAGGCTCCGGTTGACTCGGGCTCTGAAGACGGACTGGTTGCAGGACGCTTTTTCCGAGGCCAGTCTCTGAAAGGAAGTTACCGATATCAAATTCCCGTACTCTGCGACCAGGCATTGCGACCTCCGACAGACTTCCCGTATGTGATCGCCGGGGACCCACACAGGTATGGGGTAGTGCGTTGCGAAACCGGACCCCATAGAGGGAACGACTCCCCCTCCCCCGCGCTTCCCACGGCTCGCGACCGGAGGGAGGCGGAGAGCGGAAGGCGCGCGGGGCGGGGGAAGGTTACTCGGCCAAGTTCCCAGTGTCATGCGGCCTCGAACCGATTTGCGCGGTAACACCATTTCTTCGCTCACTGACTCGTGCCGAGTGCTGAGGGGGAGCCTGAGTCGCTCAGCGGCACATTTAGGATCGGACCCTTCGAGCGAATCACCGATCTCTCCATGAAGTTTTCCAGTTCCCTTACGTTCCCCGGCCACGCCCTGTTCACCAACGAGTCCATGGTTTCGGCGGGGATGATGTCGATCTGTTTGTTCACTATCCGCGCAGACTTTTGTACTAGGTAGCGCACAAGTAGCGGAATGTCCTCTTTCCTCTCCCGAAGGGCTGGCATGCGGATTGGAAACACACTTATGCGGTAGCAGAGATCACTTCGGAACTGCCCGTTGGCTACCGTTGGGAAGAACTTTCACCGGTGGTGCCTCGCCGAAATAGCGACGATCGGTGGGTGAGCGATGCGATTCGTCGGATTAGAAGAGCTCGATGGCTGCCGCATGGCCTGAAGCAGAAGCGAGTCGACCATCCCGTGTAACTAGTGCAGCTCCGAGTTTTTCGGCAAGCACAATGTAAGCAGCATCGTAGGCAGACAGATTGTGACGCAGTTGCCAAATTCGTGGCAGGAGCACGAGATGAGGATACCGAGTAATACGTAGATCCAGCAGATCGCGGACCGCCTCGTCAGCACGACGTACCGGGACCGCTCCTTGCAAAGCGAGACGCCTCAGCACCTGCGTGACCTCGAGATCTAAGAGGTGAGGCGAGTGTAGCGTTTCGTTACGCGAATAAATTCGTTTCTCGATGCTCTGCCCCGCAGATGTCTGAAGGAGCCAGTCAATTGCGGCGGATGCATCCAGGACGATCATCGCGCCTCGCGCTCTTCTCGCACCAGGCGAGCGGTATCGATCTGAGCTGAAACCGGCTTACGTTTGTGCATCCGCTCCCGCAATTCTGCGAGCGTTGGCCTCTCCGCGATTTCCTTGATCTCCGCTAACAGATAGTCCGAAAGCGACATACCTGCCATGGCAGCGCGAGCTTTCAGGCCACGATGTAGGGCATCGGGTACATTGCGAAGCTGAATCATCTTGGACATGTTGAAAGCATACTTTCATGTCATTAACATGTCAATATGGTTAGGAGCAGTTTCAAACTTCACCAAAGCCAGATGCCGGTCACCGAGAAAGCGATCGAAACGGCGGCTCTGATGCTGGGAAGCGATCGCTCTCGAGGCTACTGCCTGGAAATGATCTTTGCCGACTTCCTCGCCGGAGCCAACCTGGACAACGGGGATCCGGAGACCCTGCTGTTCTCGATGAAGAGATTCTTCAAGTTCCTACCCGGAGAGCAGCAACAGGCATTTCTTGAGGGCCTGAGCGAGAAGGCATCATGAGCTCGATTTGCCCGAAAGACCCGCGGCTGGATCCGATTTCGTACGAGAGTCTGCGGCGGCAGGTCCTGCGACGCGATGGCTGGCGATGTCAATCGTGTGGGACAATGTCGAACCTAGAGGTCCATCACCAACAGTTTCGCAGCCATGTGGGGGACGACTCAGAAGAGACCTGATCACAGTGTGTGTCGGGTGCCCGTGGACGGCTGCATTTCCCAAGGCGGGACGGCCACGTCTGAGTGCCGATCCTGAGCGCTCTATTCCGAGGGCACTAGGAATCTCCGTGGCAGCTTTGACGCTGTGAAGAACAAGTATTATATTCCTTGCAACGAGTTCTGGTCTCCCGACTTTGCCGAATGCCTCGAGTTGGCTTCAATTTCATAAATTAAACTCTTAGAGACCGCTAGACGACCGACCCAAAAAAACGCACGGGCGAGCTTTGCCAGAGGGGAAGGGAATAACGGCTGTCTTAGATGTAAAATACTTCGACAGGTTGGATTGGAACGGAGCGCTGGGCGGCACTGCGCTAGCACGTGTTAGGAGGTTGCGTGGAAGGGGCGGCCAAGGTTTGTTATCCTGACAATGTCGAACTGCCAGGCGAGGCCCCTCCTCAGCTCAATGCTGGTGCCGGTCGCTGGTATGCTTTGCACGTTCGATCGCGTCATGAAAAGGTTGTCGAAAAGGGCCTGAGAAGTAAGGGATACAGCGTTTTCTCGCCCTTTTATCGGACGAGGCGGAAGAGGGTTGACCGGATCGCCGAAATTGATGTGGCTCTGTTTCCTGGGTACGTCTTTTGCCAATTTGACTCGAACCACCGGCTGCCGATCCTAATGACACCGGGTATCGTGGGAGTTGTTGGGTCTGGGAGAAAGCCCGAACCAGTCGACGACAGCGAGATCGCCTCGGTCCGAACTATCACGATGTCAGGACTCCCTGTTCAACCGTGGCCTTTCTTGAGATCCGGCCAGCGGATCCGGCTGCACTCCGGTCCACTGATGGGTGCCGAAGGAATTTTCCTGCGGGTCAAGGATGAGTACCATATAGTCGTTTCTGTTACGTTGCTTCAGCGCGCCATCTCGGTGGTCATCGATACAGATGCAGTTGCGCCGTTGTTCTAAGGTTAGATGGCGACGAGCAGTTGTAAGCTAAGATCTGTTTACCCGATAAAGGGGGTAAGTGGTCGTTCCCAAAATCTGGGACTGTGCGCCACGGGGCGGTAGCCTGTCCGGGCACGGTTTTCGTGCCTCGGGCGCTTGTTTCCACCCGGCAGCGCTCTATGCCCCTCCTGCATTGAGGGGTCTCGTCGCAGAATCCCCGATCTCGCTTAAAGAGTAAAGGTGCCCTGCATTCGGGAATTGACACGATGAAGGTCGTCCCATGCGCATAGGAACAAAGTTGCGTCACCTATTCACGCGCAAGGATCTTGCTACGCTTATCTTGCTCACGTTTTTGATGGTATTCAGTGGGTTGCTCGAAGTATTCGGTATTGGAATGCTGTTCCCTTATGTCTCGATTCTGCAAGATCCCTCAACGATCTCGCATATGCGCTATGTCGGCGCAATCTACAGGGATTTGGGCTTCGAATCCCAGCGGAGTTTTTTGACCGCGATGAGCGTGTTCCTGTTGCTGACATTTTGTGCGAAGGGTTTTTTAGCTCTTTGGGTCGCGAATTTTCAATCGAGGTTTGCTCGATTGAAACTCGCGGACTTGGGGCGCACGCTGCTCGGCAGTTATCTTGATCGATCGTATGCGTTTTTCCTTTCCGCAAATACATCGGTACTCATTGGAAATCTCACTACTTCGCTCTCCCAGCTTTGCGTGGGAGTTATTCAATCGGCGCTTTCGCTCGCCTCCGAAGTCATCGTAGCGGTCGGTCTTGTTGCATTCCTCATTTTTCTGAATCCCGTCTTTTCGTTGTCTGCCTTGCTGTTCATAAGCGCGCTCTCGATCTTGCTTAAGCGGGTGATCAGGGAGCGGATCTCTCGTCACGCAAATGCAAATGAATTGCACTGGAAGGCGATGATTCGCACCGTAAACGAATCAGTAAGCTCCGCGAAAGAGGTAAAGGTGCTCGGATGCCAACAATACTTCGTTAATACATATTCTGCGGAAGTGGAGCAGTATAGCCGGGCTCAGCAACACTACAACGTTCTCGCGCAATTTCCACGCGTGGCCTTGGAAACAGGAGCCGTTGCCGGGATGGTAATATTCGCTCTGTTGGCGATGCTGGGCGGCACTTTCGGCCCGAATCTGTTCGCGGTTCTTGCCGTGTTTTCGATCGCGACGGTTCGCATCGTGCCGAGTGCTACAAGAATACTGCAGGCATGGAACGCAATAAGCTTTTATCGTCCGTCGATAGATGTCATTGTCGCTGGATTGTCCGAAGCAAGTGCAGAGGTCGCCGGTGTGGGGGTCAAGAAGCCTTCTCTTATTTCGAGTCTGCATCTTCGAGAGTCGCTCGACGTTTCAATCAAGTCTTTCGCCTACCCAACGAATCCGCATTTCGCTCTGGCTGATATCGATCTGACGATCCTCCGGGGACAGACCGTGGGGCTAATTGGGCAGTCCGGCTCCGGGAAGACTACGCTTGTCGATCTTATTCTTGGCCTCTTCCCTGAGTTTGACGGCAGCATCACGGTGGACGGTCACGACATTCGGGAGAATCTTGCCTTTTGGCGCAAGCAAATCGGCTACATTCCCCAAAGCATTTATCTGCGGGACGATACGATTGTGCGCAACGTGGCTTTCGGAGTTCCGGACAGTCAAATCGACATGCGAGCGGTAGAGCGTGCTATTCACCTTGCTGGCCTCGATCCTGTAATCCGCACGCAGCGCGACGGCGTGGAAACGCTGGTTGGCGATCGCGGTATACGTCTCTCGGGCGGCGAGCGCCAGAGAATCGGCATCGCGCGTGCGCTCTATCATGAGCCAGAACTCTTGATTCTTGACGAAGCTACGTCTGCTCTTGACAACGAAACAGAACGCCAAATTGTTGATTCAATCTTAGGCCTCGGTCTATCCAAGACGGTGATCGTTATTGCGCATCGGCTGAGCACGGTGGAGAATTGCGACATCGTTTATCTCATGCGCAGTGGAAGAATCGTTGACCACGGACCGTTTTCCATGATCATCGAACGCAGCCCAGCCTTGGTTAATCCATAACAACTGTCGGTAGCACTGAAAAGCATTAATCTGGCGGCCCGCCGTTTGATGCAAATGAGTATTTAGGACCCAACATTTTTGAAGGGTTCTCAGTTTCTCGGAATGCTATTGCCCTGGTTGCTCAAGGCGCAGGGACTTACTCATTTGTGACGAAGTCGATTGTCGTTTGAGCTAGTGCAGTGGATCTAGTCTGGTTAAGACGCAATATTACAGCCTCATGGCGCCATCGGGGCAGTTTGCTGGCTTTTTTTGTCCGTCTCTTGTTTGTCTATTCGTATCGGCTGCCTAAGTTCATCCGTCGGTCAGAAAGGGTAATTGCGTTCCATTATCCGGAGCCGATCGGCAGCTTACGCCTTGTTTTGAGGACCAATAAAGGGTCCGATGGTTTCATACATGGGGAGGTATTTGAGCACAGCTACTATCACTTTGAATTACCGAGTGCTCCGAATACCATCCTTGATTTGGGTGCGAATATAGGTATGACGGCAATCTACTTCCATCGTTGCTTTCCGAAAGCGCAGTTGGCTTGCGTTGAACCGATGCCCGGAAATCTACGGATACTACACGAAAACCTCCGACTCAACAGGGTGAAAGCAACAATAGTTTCCGGGGCAATTCATCCCAGCGACGGTCGTGTAGTGATGGAAGTTGCTCCAAAAGATTATGGACATCGAGTGGCTAAACCCGGCGAAACGTCTGGGGAATACATCGAGGTGCCGGCAGTTTCTGTTCCTACGTTACTTGGCGACCTGAAATGGGATCGGATCGGTTTGCTTAAAATCGACATTGAAGGGCATGAGAGAGTCCTTCTCTCACAAAACGCGAGTTGGCTTGGTTTGGTTGACTCGATCTGTATAGAGTGTCACAACGATTTCAGCTCGAACGACCTGCGATCGTTGACCGAGCGTTTTGGCTTCCTTCCGCCCGAACTGTTGCGAGGCATCTGGGTATTGCGACGTTCGACCGCGCCGACCGTTCTCCATCATCATCGAACATAGTCCGATCTTGTTAATCCATAACACCTCAATAAGCACTGACGATTTGTGACCTTTTATGCCTAAGCTTTTGGTTACGGGGTCCTCGGGGCTCGTAGGGTCGGAGGTAGTGGACTACTTCTGTCGTCTCGGCTGGGAAGCGCATGGCCTGGACAACAACATGCGAGCTGATTTCTTCGGGCCGGAAGGGGATACCCGTTGGAATCAAGCAAGACTCATATCGCTCCATCCGCGATTCAAGCACCATGAACTTGATGTTCGTAATCGACCAGAAGTGGCGAAACTAGTAGCAGAAGTTCGGCCGAACCTTCTCGTTCATACTGCGGCTCAGCCCAGTCACGATTTGGCAGCTTCGCGACCATTTGATGATTTCGATGTCAATGCTTGTGGAACCATGAACCTGCTCGAAAGTGTTCGAAATTATGCTAGCGATTGCACCTTTGTGCACATGAGCACGAACAAAGTTTATGGAGATCGCCCTAACACGGTTCGGCTCAAAGAATTACCAAGTCGCTGGGATTATGATGACCCGCAGTACGCCGATGGAATCCCAGAGAGCTTCTCTATCGACCAGAGCAAGCACAGTTTATTCGGCGCCTCGAAAGTGGCCGCCGACATCATGGTGCAAGAGTACGGTCGCTACTTCGGCTTAAAATCTTGCGTTCTCCGCGGCGGATGCCTCACTGGACCAAACCATAGCGGAGTAGAGCTCCATGGATTTCTCAGCTATCTGATTCGTTGCCATCTAAAAAGCCGCCTCTACAAGGTTTACGGATACAAGGGAAAGCAAGTGCGGGATAATATCCATTCGTTTGATGTCGCGCGATTCATTCATGCTTTTTCGGAAGCACCGCGCTCCGGCGAGGTCTACAACATCGGTGGTGGACGCGCGAATAGCATTTCCATACTTGAGGCTTTCGAGCGAATCAGTGCCTTGACTGGGCGGAGGATGGAGTATGAGTACTTGGATGAGCATCGCGAGGGCGATCACATCTGCTACATTAGCGATCTCCAAAAGATGCGGACCCATTACCCAGGGTGGAACATCAGTAAGAACCTCGATCACATTTTTGTGGAGATTCACGCAGCGAGTACTCAGAAGTCAACGCTTTAGTGGTTCCGAGTTTCTCTAGATGCGCATACTTCTCAGCTGTTTGCAAAGTCTCAAGAGGCATCCGATTCCCGCTTATGGTTTTTGGCGTAACTACTTCGTTCAGGGATTGCTTGAGGCGCGCCATGAGGTCGTCGAGGTACCGCATGTCGACTGGGTCGAAGGGATCATCTATCCTGCTGGCGACGCACTTGACTCGTGGCGTGCGCGAACGTGGGAGACGGTTGAGGCATTTGTGCGGCTGGAAACTGCACGAAAACCGATTGATCTATTAGTTGGCTATTTCTATCCCAAACAGGTGGAGGTGCCTGCAATCCTCGAATTGCAGCGGATGGGGATCCCGTGTGTGAATTTCTTTTGCGACAACGTGCGGGAGTTTGTCAAACCGCCCTGGGAGTACAAGCCGTTTGCTTTACATTGGGTGCCGGAGTTTGAAGCGTTACCGATGTACGCCGAGGCCGGCCTGCCGTATATTCACGCGCCGATGCCATGTTGGATTTCAACGGAGCTAAGAAATTCGCCCCGCCTCGAAACCGAGCCGGCAACGTTCCTCGGATCCGCGGACGTTCTGCGAAGAGACCTGCTTGGGCGTGCGCTGCAAGGCGGTGCGGATTTCGTGGTAAGGGGACCAGGATGGCTCGGGAATGGGGACACGGCGAACGGGTCACAGCAAGCCCGTTCAGTAGCGAGCGTTGTCAATAATCAAGTAGATCTAATGAGACAGCACGGTTTTGGCAGTCTGCTAAGGAAGCTAGAGTCCCGCGTGCGGCCCCTGTGCCCACCGTCGATCCGAGAATCACAAATTGGCGCAACCCTTTTCGATGCCGACTACATTCGCGTCACACGAGAGGCAATGATCGCTATCGGAGTTAACCGGGTCCTCAGCGCCCACCGCTCCCCTCGTCGGCCGTTGCGCTATTCCCGGTTACGCGATATAGAAGCCCCCATGCTGGGTGCCTGCTATCTGACTGAATGGACCGAAGGACTGGAGCATATGTACGAATTGGGTAAGGAAATCGAGACCTATCGGACGGCCGAGGAGTTAACCAGCAAGCTCAGCGAACTGCGCGTAGATCCCGAGCGCCGCAGCGCCATGCGGGAGCGCGCGCAGCGCAGGGCTCTTTCCGACCACAGCGTCGCGCGAAGCATAGCGCGTATTGGCGCGTACTTTGGGCTCTGAGCCGTTCATGCGATTAGAGCTGCTCTATAAACCCGGATTGCTTTGCGAGCGCCTGGCGATCGAGTCAGTGAGACGAAGAAGGCTCGCCGCGCTCAAAGGCACGCAGGCAGCGGGTCTGGCTCTGGGGCATATCGACACGCTGGAGCTGGTGGAACTTGCCGGTCAAGCGGGAATTAACGTGATCTACGATATCGGCGCGAATGTCGGAACGTGGAGTCTGTTGGCGAAGTCACTTATTCCTGGTGCCGATATTCACGCTTTTGAGCCCTTTGAAAAGCACCAGACTCAGTTTCTTCATAACTTAAAGGCCACGGAAGGTGTAACGCTGCATCCGATTGCGGTCGGATCCGACAATGCTATTGAAACACTTCACGTTACGGACTTTTCTGACGCGTCGAGCCTTCTACAGCCAAGTGAGGCCAGTTGGTCACAATTTGGCGTGCGGGAGGTAGCACAGCTCCAGCTTCACGTATTCCGTCTGGACGATTATCGGTTGGACAAGCAGATCCCCTGGCCTGATTTGATCAAGCTAGACATACAAGGCTATGAACTCAAAGCATTGAAGGGTGGACCGGAATGCCTGGCCAGTGCGAAAGCTGTTGTCGCGGAAGTCAGTTTCATCTCGTACTACGAAGGGCAATGTCTCTTTCACGACCTCGTCACGTATTTGGCGGATTTTGGGTTATTCATCCGAGCGTTCGGAATCAACACGCCAACCGGAAGGCCAGTCGGGCAAACTGACGTGCTATTCATGCGCAGTGTGAGCTCGGAAGGGAAAAAGTGAAGGGTTGAGTTCGCCTAAGGAATGGATGGAGAGGGAGCTTCGTCGTCGTTGGGAATTAAACCAGCGCGGTGGAGTCCGCGCTCGCACCTCTCGCTGGCGTGTTCTTCACTGGCTTTTTCTGCAGCGATTGGGCTGGCGCCGGTGGGTGAAAGCTCGCGTCTTCTGGGGCGATCCTATATATTTGCTGACAGGCGAGAGTATTTCCCGCGGCATTCTTCCGTTTGGCTATGCGGAACTGGCTCTGACAGCTTTGATGATTGAATTTCTTTTGCCCGGAATGCGTGTTGTCGATGTGGGAGCCCATCTCGGCTACGAGTCGATGCTAGCTAGCATGCTGGTGGGACGAGAAGGACGTGTTGTTTCTTTTGAGCCTCAGGAACAGATTGTGGGTTGGACCGTAAAGAATCTTCAACGATTTCCTCAAGCAAGAGTGGTGAAAGCCGCGGTCGGCCAATCGAAAGGGAAAGCAGTGTTCACCGAGTGCGACATCGCTCGCTCCGCCTTCAGCGGCCAGAGCACTGATCTTAACGTTGGTGTCGGGAGACAATACGAAACTGAAGTCATGACAATCGGTGAGGGCCTTGTGAAGGATGAGCGTCCGGTCGACTTCATCAAATGCGACGCCGAAGGATCCGAAATGGCAGTTCTTCGAGGTGCTTCAGATATTCTTAGCGAAGATAGGCCCTTTCTCGTGTTAGAGGCCGAAATGCCAAACTACCCTGAGCTCCGTCCACGAGTTAGAGAGTTTGTCGAGCTGCTCGGCCCATTGGGATATCAAGGCCTGTCGTTTGATTATGAAGGCAGGCTGAAACTGGCGCCGCTCGGATCTCTTCACGAAGGTCACGCGAATGTCGCATTTATTCACAACTCGAAGGCCCATCGTTTGACTGGCATTGTATGTGAGTAGAATCTGCCTTTACTATCGTAAGCCGCCCGAGGCCGACCGTTGGATGCTAGGCGACCGCTGGGTTCGGCCACTGGCTCGAAGGATCATCCGGGGTCAGCCGAGGCTGGGCGGCGTAGACAAGGTATTCCACAACCTTTGCCTTGGGCTGGATAGTCTGGGTATCGAATATTTTGTCAATCCTCCTTTCAAAGAATTGAAGTCAGATGATCGGGTTGGGGTATTGGGTCGCGGCCGCTATTCGCTTCAGGGGTACGACAAACCAAATCCCGTCGTGGCGGGAATTGGGCTCATGACACATCCCAACGAATGGCCGACATTGTGTCAGGATTACCCGGTGAAACGCTACTTACAGCATTCGGCATGGGCGAACGACATTTATCGGCCATACTTCGGCGATCGCTGCGGGATCTGGCCGGTGGGCATTGATACTGATGCTTGGTTCCCCAACGCTGACGGGAACAATAAGAAGGATATCGACCTTCTCATTTATGACAAAGTAATGTGGAATCGCAAGGTGGTTAAGCCACCTCTATCCGCTGTGATCACCGACTTTGCATCGCGAGAGAATTTGGTTGTGGAGAGCGTGGTTTATGGAAACTATACGGAGCGGAAGTATCGCAGTCTTCTCGGCCGGAGTAGAGGGATGATCTTCCTGTGTGAACATGAAAGCCAAGGGCTGGCGTATCAGGAGTGCCTATCCAGCGGCGTGCCAGTACTCGCGTGGGACCAAGGACGCTATCTCGACCCCAACCGATTTGCAGGGGGACAGCCGAATATCGCTGCGACAAGCGTGCCTTACTTTGATGATCGTTGCGGCGAACGATTTCAGGGGCTTAGGGACCTCGATGAGAAACTTTCTATGTTTATGGGAACGATAAACGCTTCGGAGTATAGTCCACGAGACTTTATCATGGAGAACCTGACACTCGGAAGATGTGCTGCGCAGTTTCTCTCGTTTTTCGAATAGCGCCAATGACACTGGCGCCGCTTCCTGACAATACTAGAAATATCCCCTCCCTCGATGGGCTGCGTGGAGTGTCGATATTTCTCGTCATGCTTGGTCACGCCCGCGGAACGCGAGGTTTTCCTTGTTGGATCCCGTCTGTCGTAACAGAACATGCATCATTGGGCGTCCAGATATTCTTCATTATCTCTGGTTACCTCATCACGACGCTGATTCTGGATGAGGAGCGAAACACAGGAAGAATCTCTCTGAAGCTATTCTACGCTAGGCGATCGATTCGTATCTTCCCTCCTCTCTATTTCTTTCTGTTCTTCTTGGCGATTGGCCTTTGGACTGGAATGCTCGAATTGCCAAAATACAATCTGCTGTTCGCGGCAACTTACACAATGAACTTTGTTCCCAGTCGGGCGGGCACCTGGGTGACAGGTCATCTTTGGTCCCTGTCAGCGGAGGAGCAGTTTTATCTAGTATGGCCGGCCGCGATAAGGTTCGCGGGCAAGGCCCGCGCGCTGATATTTGCGGCAATCTTGGCAATCTGTTCCCCTTTGGCCGCACTGATCGTGTACCAAATGAACCACGATCTGGGTTTGCGGTTCTTGGGAGTTTTATCTGATTCTATTGCGTGGGGGTGTGTGCTCGCCGGAGCTATGCCTTGGCTACGTCGGCAACGGTTGTTCTGCACCGCTCTATCCGCGCGGGCAGGGTGTCTCGTCGTGATCATTATTCCGCTTATTGATCACCGAAATCATCCACGAATTCACTTCCTGGTATCCGAGACGATGCTTAACCTGTGCGTATGTTATTGCATCGCACGATATACGGAATTTCCAAGAACGATCGGCGGATCTTTTCTTAATAATCGTGCTGTGGTATCAGTTGGCCGAATCAGCTACTCACTCTACTTGTGGCAACAGTTGTTCCTAAATATGAATGGTATGAGCGTCCTGCAAACCTTCCCGATAAACATTGCCACCACATTCTGCTGTGCAACGACATCGTATAGAACGGTGGAACAACCTCTCGCGCGCCTGCGAAAACGGCTGCGACCAAACGCGGCGACGACTTGTATGGTGCAGTGATTAGAAATTATGGCCATTACGTCCAAGGTCAAGCATTGGTTAAATAAGTGGCTGGCTCTGGCTAACCTTCGGATTGAGACCCGAACCGCCGAGCGAGCTGAGATGGACCGGCTGCTCAATTTGGAAGAAGCCGGGCATTTCCGTCATAAAGTCTTACCTGTTCTCCCGCAATTCGCTCGGTGCGATCCCAATCTGCTGCTTGAGGCACTCGAAAGGTATCGAGACCGGACGAGCCGATTTGCGAAAGCCGGAGAAGGTGAGATGTATTCGTTTTCGAACGATTACTTCACGTCTCCGGACGCCGAGGTTGCCTACGCTCTCATTCGCCTTTTACATCCCAAGCGCATTATTGAGGTTGGCTCTGGAAATAGTACCCACCTTTTTCGAGAAGCAATCACAGACGAAAGCTTGGACACGAAGTTGGTGTCCATCGATCCTTCTCCGCGCAGGGACGTAGGGTCAGTTGCAGATGAAGTGATTCGCCGGAGGCTGGAAGACGTGCCCCCATCTGAATTGCAGGATACGCTGCAGTCAAACGACATCCTATTCATCGATTCCAGCCACGAGATTCGTCCAGGAAACGACGTAGTGAGCTTATTTCTGAACGTTGTGCCACAACTAAATACAGGCGTTGTGATCCACGTTCACGACATATTCTTGCCTTTCGAGTATCCTCGGGACTGGATCATTCAGAACACATTGAATGTCAATTGGACCGAACAGTATCTCGTGCAAGCTATGCTGCAGGGCTCCGACCAGTTAGAGGTGTTGTGGCCAGGCCACTACCTTCAGAGAACGTTGCGGAACTTCGCAGCCCATTTCGGCGGCGAACCCATAGGTATGGCCACGTCGCTATGGCTGCGAAAGTTGTCATGAGATTGACGAAGCCCGCCAGCGGCGAACCATCGAATAGATATCAGGAAATTATGACATTCAAGAGCGTACTGGGCAAGGGAGTCAACTATGTTCCGTATTCGCTGCGGCCTTGGATAAAGAGCGTTCCAGGAATAGCTGGCCTGCAGCGCTGGCTAGTTGCACGATTTCTGTCGGACCAGCCTTTCGTGCACACGATCAATGTCGGACCTGCCGCGGGGCTCCGATTCGAGGTCACCCTTCCGATTGATAAAGCAGTTTGGACCGGGGTTTATGAACCCGAATTCACGGCCGCGATAGTTGAACATGTGAAACCGGGTCACATCTGCTATGACATCGGCGGTTATCGGGGCTACATCTCGGGCGTGATGGCCTTGGCGGGGGCCTTGAAAGTCTTTGCGTTCGAACCGCTCCCCGCCAACCAAAAGGCTATACGCCGTGTCTGCGAACTGAACCCCCAACTGCTTATCAACATTATTGCCGTCGCGCTGGGTAGCACAGACGGGCCGGGGTTGCTCAAAGTTATGTCCGATCCCAGCATGGGAAAGCTTGCCAACAGCTCGTTCCAGCCGGAAGCTATGGCTCTAGGGGAAATACCGGTAGCAGTTCGCCAAATCGACTCACTGCTGCAGAACTGCGAAATTCTGCCGCCCAACGTGGTCAAGATTGACGTCGAAGGCGCCGAGCTCGACGTGCTCAGCGGAGCCGTCGAGACGTTGCGCATGTCGCGACCGACAATCTTCTTGGAAGCGCACACGCATGCACTCGAGAAGGCTTGCTCGCAACAGCTTTTGCTATTGGGCTATAAGATCCACCGTATTGAACGCGAGATTCCAGACGAACAGTCGGGGAGACATCTCGTTTGTCTGCCATGACGAGCCCAGTTGGAGGCCCTTCCATTTACTCGCCAAAACGGCGCGTCGCGATTCTTACAGCCGCACCGCTATCTCTGAATCCCCGCGCACTGAAAGAGTCCGAAACTATTGCACGTGCAGGCTTCGAGGTTGTCGTGTACGGTGCCTCCTTTGACCAGGGTCAGCGAGAAACCGATGAGCGGCTTGCTGATCGTCACAGCTTCTCTTTCAGGTCTGTGCTGCCCGTTGGCGAAGACAGACTTAAGCTGCATCTACAGGCAGTCTGGCGGCGAATTCGTACGCGCGCTGGGGTCGATTTGAACCGATATCTGCATATTGAAAATTCCTGGCAATTGGGTCCTGCGATAGTCCAACTGGCCAAACAAGCGAGAAAAGCTGAAGCAGACTACTATATTGCGCATCTCGAGCAAGGAGCGTGGGTAGGGGCGCGACTTCATCGCTCCGGTTCAAGGGTGGGTATTGATATGGAGGATTGGTATTCTGAGGACCTTCCGCCCGAAGCGCGAAAATCTCGTCCGCTGCATTTATTGCGGGACTTGGAAAGGGAACTCCTGACCGCAGGTGCGCATGCCACATGTCCGTCTCACGCCATGAGCGAAGCCTTGGCTACAGAATTCGGATGCCCACAACCAACCGTTGTCTACAACGCGTTCCCGTGGTCCGATCGAGCGTCTATCGATGGTTTGTCCAAGGACCGAAGGGACCGGAATCCCCCGTCCATCCATTGGTTCTCGCAGACGCTCGGCCGCGGCCGGGGGCTCGAAGATCTTATCTCTGCCCTGCCTCTGCTTAAGCACAACGCTGAGATCCACCTACGAGGGAAGGCGGTAAGCGGATTCGAGGACTGGCTCGCGCATCGCGTGCCAGAGTCTTGGCGCCGGCGGGTTAAGGTTCACGGCCTGGTGTCCAACGCAGAACTATTGTCCCGAATCGCTGAACACGACATTGGCTTTGCCGGGGAGACTCCGTTTATTCGTAGCCGAGACCTGACTGTCACAAATAAGATCCTGTACTATCTGCTTGCTGGACTTGCTGTTGTGGCGAGCGAGACTGCCGGGCAGCGCGAAGTAGCAACGCAAGCACCGGGTGGCGTATTTCTGTATCCGTCCGGCGACGCTGCTGCTTTGGCGGCGCGACTTAACACATTTCTTGGATCGGTTGACGCTTTGAAGCAGGCTAAGAGCGCCGCCCTCGCCGCGGCAGAAGAAACATTCTGCTGGGAGCGTCAGGAGAAAGCACTCTTGGAGTCAATCAAACGTGCTTTGGGCTCGCCCACCACATAAGAGTAGGCAATGGTAAACTCGGTCCAACTTCTCGCGTGGCTGGGCAACCGCTTCGGCAAGCCAAGAGGTTTTGAACGCATTGTGAGATGGTTCGCCTCGCCAGAAAAGTGCGGCGATCTTCCAGAATTGCGTTTAGTGCGGGACGGGCTTATATTCCTCGCACGACCCGGGGTACAGGTCGACTGGCACGTCTTTTTTTTTGGCACCTACGAGCCCGGGGTCCGAAGGATATTCCGGAAGGTCTTGCCGTTGGGAGGCGTTGCACTCGACATTGGTGCGAATGTCGGGTGGCATACGCTGCTGATGGCCTCGCTCGTCGGCGCGCGCGGGCGCGTACTTGCAGTGGAAGCCAATCCCTTCTTGCGGCAGAGGCTGTATGATCATCTTTGCCTCAACCGGTTCATGCAGGTGGATGTTATGCCATATGCCGTAGCGGACACGGAAGGGATGATGGAATTCTACGCGCCAGCTTTGAGTGACCCGGATTCGGGAAATGGCCATGTCGTCAGGGGTGGCAGCGGAGAGCCTAGTGGAACCATCCGAGTCGAAGCTCGTCGGCTAGACGCGATTATCGCCGCCGCAGGGGTAGAACGCGTAGATCTTATCAAGATCGACGTCGAAGGTTTCGAATGGCCGGTGTTTCGAGGTGGAGAGGAGACGATCGCCAAGTTCCGGCCGCATATCATATTCGAATACGATCACAAGTCCGGTTCTCGAGGTGGCGGAACGCCGGAGCTCATTAGTGAGTTTTTCCGGGCGCAACGCTACCGATTGTTCGCAATTCGACGCAACCGGGCCCAGGCCATCGAAAGCGGATCATGGCCGCAGTCTGCCGAAATCTGGGCCGCCCCAGTCTGCTGAGTTTGCCTCCTTTCTTGGGCCTGATCGATATGCTTGTCACTGCCATTCGCTATCGCATACGGGACCTTCTTTACCCCGGCCTCGACCTACACACGCGTAATCGTGCATCGCTGTGCCGTTTCTGGCAGACAGGACCCCGCGACGTACTGGATGCTGGTAGCGGTAACGGTTATTTCTCTTGGCTGGCATATCAAACCGGCGCCCGCGTCGTGGCCATGAACTGCGAGGAGGAGCAGGTTGAAAAAGCGACGGACTTCTTGATCGGGCACAGACGGGCGGATCCGTCGCGCTTGCGGTTCGAGCAACGCAATCTTTACGAATTGACCCGCGAGACTCGGGTATTTGATGAAGTCATCTGCTTTGAGGTGTTGGAGCATTTGCGTCGCGACCGGGATGTGGTCACCGAGTTCTACCGCGTTTTGCGCCCGGGCGGTGCTCTGCACTTGTGCTGTCCACATCGTCTCCACCCCCGGCATCGGGTAGAAGTGCTAGACACGCAGGAATCGGGCGGGCACGTGCGATCGGGTTATACCGAACACGAGTATCGAGAATTGCTCGAGCCCATAGGGTTCCAGATTGAATCTGTGGTCGGAATCGGCACCCCAGCCGTCTATCATGCCGACCGGATACTTCGCGTGGTCCGTCATCGATTTGGCGACTGGGCAGCCTTGCCTCTGCTGCCGATTGCTTTACCGGCCGTGTGGTTCGCTAGGCTGAATCCTCACACGCCCTTTAGCCTGTGTGTTAAAGCTGTCAAGCCCGCAGGTGGCCCTTGATGCGTCGCGTCCTGATCGTAACGAGCTCGTATGTTCCCACCATGATCGCTGACATGCAGAGGGTGCGCCAATTGGCTTGGGAGTTGCCCAAGCTAGATTGGGAAGTGGAAGTTCTGAGTCCGTCGACCGACTATCAACCTGCAACATGCGTAGACGAGGACAGCGCCGCATTTTTCTCGCCTTATTCTCATGTACATAGTGTGCCGGAAATGTGGCCTGGCATGTTTAGAATTGCAGGAATCGGAAACATCGGTTGGCGCGCACTGCTCCCGCTGTGGTCTGCGGGCAAGCGTTTGCTGGGGCAGAAGCATTTCGATCTGATCTATATCTCGACGGCTCAATTCCCGTTGTTTCTGCTTGGGCGCATCTGGCAGCGACAGTTCGGAGTGCCATACGTTTTGGATCTTCACGATCCTCTGTATAAAGAGGGTGCGCGCTACCCAGTTTGGGCGCAGCCCCGTTTCAAACACCGCGCTAGCGGCGCTTTGGCCAAGCACGTGGAAGCTCACGTCGCCAAGGCGGCACAGGGATTAATTGCTGTTTCCCCAAACTACATCGATACTCTTCGCCAGCGTTACGAAGCAAAACAGCCAGCATGGCTCCGCCCGGGACGTTGTGACGCGATCCCGTTTTCGGCTGTGCCGCAGGATCTTAGTGAAGCAGCTGGTGGCTTGACGCCCTACCCTGAGAGAAATGGTCCGCCGTACCGTATTGTGTATGTCGGTGTTGGCGGGCCTGTAATGGCGAGATCGTTTACTCTGTTCAGCCGAGCGCTGTCGCGGTTGCGAAAGCGATCCGGCAGGCTATGCGAAGGAATTCGCGTAGAACTGTTCGGTACGACGCTGGGATGGCAGCCCGGTGAAGTGCGGGGCCTAGCGGATATTGCCGCAAAATGGGGCATCGGCGATTTGGTGCGGGAAGAACCGGGCCGATTGTCTTACCGGCGTTCCCTTGAACTGCTGCTCCAGAGCGATGGGGCGCTTATTTTCGGTGTTGAGGACGCTGGGTACATGCCATCAAAGCTTTTCAGTTATGCACTTTCGGGCAGGCCTTTGCTTGCCACCTTGCATCGCGAAGGTCCCGCGTTCTCTCTGTTTCAGAGCATCTCGAAGCTAGGGCATGCTCTTTGGATCGGACAGAACGATGACATGCCTCTAGAGGAGGCAACGAGTGAACTGGAGACTTTCGTGCGCGAAGTAGTTACGCGGCAGATTTTCGACCGCCGCACAAGCATCACGCCGTTCTTGGCGTCGGCCATGGCACGCCGTCACGTGGACTTATTCGAGGCGTGCCTTTGAGGTGGCCGAACACGTTCTGCAAGTCAAATTACATGTCACCATCAGGGGTCTCATGACCATTCTATTCGGTCATCCGAGCGGCAACCCGAATTCGCACCATGCCGCACTCGCCCACTTTGAGGCCCAACGGTTGGAGGCCTTTTGTGTACCCTGGATGCCATCTTCGGTGACGCTGCAACTCCTGGACCATGTCGCCTCTCTGCGTCCGATGGCGCAACGGCTTAGGCGTAGGCACTTCCCCGCACTTGCTAACGCACCCAAGATTCAGGGCCGGCTGGGGGAGATGCGCCGCCTGATGAAACGCGGATTCGGGCGAGGCGACGAAGCGCTCTCTTACGAAGCCAACGACTGGCTCATGCGCACAATGCGCGCAGAATGCCGACGCGTCAGTGTGCGTGCAGTGCACTCCTACGAAGATTGTTCGCTCTGGCAATTTCAAGAAGCCAAGCGTTTGGGAAAAGCATGCATCTATGACATGCCGATCGGATACTATCCCGCCTGGGAGCACACGCAGGCAGAGCTCGCGCAAAGGTTTGTCGACTGGCTTCCCGCCGGTGGATTGCCGTCCAGCTGCTACGTGCGTCCTCAGCAAAAACAGGACGAAATGGAACTCGCAGATCTGGTGTTGGTGCCAAGTAGTTTTGTTGTGGATACTGTTCGAGCGTTCCATCCGAACAAAGCGCTTGCCTTGGCGCGTTACGGCGTCGACCTGGAATTCTGGAGGCCAGATGCGTGTATTGAAAGATCAGAGGTGTTGCGCTTTATTTATGCCGGGCAGATCTCGTTACGCAAAGGCATTCCGAGCTTGCTGCAGGCGTGGGAGAGGGCTGCGCTGCGGTCTTCGGAGCTACTGCTCGTCGGGTCCTGGCGCTTAAGCGAGAGCAAAAGGCATTCGCTGCCGAGCGGAGTCGCTTATGTGCCGGCCTGTTCTTCAGGCGCACTGCGCGATCATTATCGTCGCGCCGACGCGTTCGTGTTTCCTTCCTTCTTTGAAGGATTTGCGCTCGTGCTGCTGGAAGCCATGGCATGTGGACTACCCGCAATCGCCTCAGCAGCCACTGGTGGCGCGGATGTGCTGACAGAGGCTTCCGGACGAGTGTTTCCGGTCGGGAATCTGGACACTCTGGTGGACGCTTTGCGGTGGTTCGACCAGAATCGAAACCGTCTGCCCGCGATGAGCCGGGCAGCGCGCCAACAGGCGGAGTTGTGCACTTGGGAACGCTACCGTCGCGCTGTCACAGAAGCGACAGCAGGTTTTCTGTAATTCTCTTTCTTATTAAAGGTATTGCGATATTCGTATGATACCTGTTACCTCGCAAATTGACACCCAGAATCTACACACATGAATCGGTCCCGTAAATTCCGCTATCTTCTTTGGGCTCTTGTCCAGGGGCAGAGGAGCGACCGTTCCTGTCCTAGTTGTACTAGTCCTAAAGTTGGCACCGTTCGGCGAAAATTTCTGGTAACAGCTTTACTGGAGTGTCACCGTTGTGGATTGCGGTTCCGTTTTCCGAAGGATACGGATACTAGATCGCGACGCTTTTATCAAGGGGACTACGAGCAGGGCTTTACGACCGATCTTCCTTCGGACGAACAATTGAAGGAGATGCTAGTTTGCCGTTTCAAGAATACGGTGAAGGACTACCAAACGTACATCTCTGTATTGCATGCCATCGGCGTTGAGCCCGGTAGCACGATTCTCGACTTCGGATGTTCGTGGGGTTATGGGAGTTGGCAACTTCAGGAGGCCGGCTTTAAGGTTTACTCTTATGAAGTGAGCAAGAGCAGAGCAGAATTTGCCCGCAGCAAACTGGGATGCGCAATCGTCGGGGACGACCTTATCTCTGATCCAATCGACTGCCTTTTTAGCGCCCATGTGCTCGAGCACTTGACGGATCCCAATTTGTTGTGGCGCGCTGCAGAACGCGTCTTGGGTCCGAATGGTATCGTGGTATGTTTCTTGCCAAATGGTGATTCGAGACTAGAAGCCGAGTACGGGAGTAGACAGTATCATCGACTTTGGGGGCAAGTTCATCCTTTGCTGATCGGACCTGGCGCGGCAGCATTTATGGCGAAGCGCCATGGATATATACCTGTTGTCCACACTTCGCCCTACGACCTGCAGCTACTCCGGGCAGACACCCCGAGCGACCACTTGGTCGGGCAGGAACTGCTATTGATTGCGCGCAAGGCCCTCTAGGGGGAGCAAGTTGTCGTAGAAATTGCGGCTCTGCGCAGGAATCTGAACAAGTGATCGACGGATGGGGCTTTGCTAAAGGGGAAGATTTCCGTACGCTCTGTAGGATGAGCGAGAACGCATGGACAAAGATTTTGGGATGGCCAGGGTACCGGGTGTATCGCAGCGAGATCGACGAAGTCGCTAAGAC